>Ga0070717_10000254_pt1 | contig 36784 bp, 38 predicted proteins | sample LARL113metaG_FD_71366 | JGI IMG/M metagenome (GOLD analysis project Ga0070717, IMG submission 71366) | Corn, switchgrass and miscanthus rhizosphere microbial communities from Kellogg Biological Station, Michigan, USA - LAR L11-3 metaG | ecosystem: Host-associated > Plants > Roots > Rhizosphere ...
GCACCGTTCATTCGGCCGCGGTCCGTTCGCTTTGCTCGACGCCCTTGTCGGCCTCGAAGCGCTTCTCGCTGTGCTCGGCGACAAAATAGATCGGACGCGCCTTCAGCTCGGACAGGATCTTGCCGATATATTCTCCGACGATGCCGATCATGATCAGTTGCACGCCGCCGATCGTCATCAGGCCGACCACCAGCGACGGATAGCCGGGAACCTGTTTTCCGGTGGTGAAGACTTCCCACAGGATCGACAGGCCGAACAGGAAGGCGCCTGCCGCGAGCAGCACGCCAAGCAGGCTCGCAAACCGCAGCGGCGCCACCGAGAACGACGTCAGCCCCTCGATCGAAAGCCCGAGCAGCCGGCCGGCGTTGAAAGTGGTCACGCCGTGCGCGCGCGGCTGAGGCTCGTAGTCGACGCGAATCTGGCGGAAGCCGATCCAGCTTGCCAGTCCCTTGAAGAAGCGGTTGCGTTCCGGAAGCTGCCGCAGCGCCGCCGCCGCGCGCGGCGACAGCAGGCGGAAATCGCCGGCATCCTCGGGGATTTTCTGCCGCGCGCCCCAATTTATCACGGCGTAGAAGCCGTGCACCGCAAGGCGGCGCAGCAAGGTTTCGTTCTCGCGATGCGCCTTCGCGGTATAGACCACGTCATACCCGCCATCGATCCAGTGGCCGACCAGTTGCTCGACCAGCGCCGGCGGATGCTGGCCGTCGCCGTCCATGAACAGCACGGCGCCGCGCCTGGCATGGTCGAGCCCGGCCATCAGCGCCGCTTCCTTGCCGAAATTGCGCGATAGCGACACCACCTGCACATCGAGCGCGTCCGCCGCAAGGCCGTTGGCGATCGTGAGCGTCGTATCGGTAGAGCCGTCGTCGACATAGACCACCTCGCAGGAAAGGCGGTGGCGCTGCCGCAGCGCGCTTGCAAGATCGCTGAGGCGTTGATGCAGCGCCGCAAGCCCCGCCGCCTCGTTGTAAACCGGCACGACGATTGACAGTCCCTGCGCCGCGGCGGTGGCCGAGGTGGTGGTCAGGTTAGAGACATCCGTACCCAGCATCATCGATCAGGTTCCCAACCGATCCCTAAAACAGCATACGTTACCCGTTGCAAGCTGTCGCTAGGATGAATGGCCATCGCTTTCACTGCCCCAGGAAGGCCGCAAGCTTGGCGAATAGCGGGTTTTCGCGGTCGAGCACATAGTCAAGCGAGGCCACCGACACCGTGTCGGCGCCGTGCTCGCGCAGGAAACTGCCGAGCGCGTAAAGCTGCGACGGCGGGCAGTGCAGCGTGACCATGCCCGAGGATGTCGGTCCGCCGAACGGCGATACCACCCCGAAGCGGTTATGGGCTTCCGCCAGCAGCGCGGCGTTGCATTCCCTGAAGCGGGTGCGGACTTCGCGATATTTGCTGGCGCGGGCGCGGGCGGCGATGTGGTCCAGGATGACGCGCGCGGTTTCACGGGTGTCAGTCGACCAGTCGGCGTCGCGCGAGGCTACCAGATTGGCCTGGCTGCGCAGGATCACGCCGTCATCGAGCACCTTGAGCCCGTTGGCGGCAAGCGTCGCGCCGGTCGTCGTGATGTCGACGATCATCTCGGCCGTGCCGGTCGCTGGCGCTCCTTCCGTCGCGCCGGCGCTCTCGATGATGCGGTAATCGACGACGCCGTGGGAGGCGAAGAACGCCCGCGTCAGGTTGATGTATTTGGTCGCGACCCGCATCCGCCGGTTATGTTGCTCGCGGAAGCCGGCGGCGACGTCGTCGAGATCGGCCATCGTGCGGACGTCGATCCAGGCCAGCGGCACGGCGACCACGACATTGGCGCTGCCGAAGCCGAGCGCGTCGATCAGCAGCACGCGCTTTTCGGCGTCCGCGATGGTTTCGCGTACCAAATCCTCGCCGGTGACGCCGAGATGCACCGCGCCGCGCGCCAGCTGCGAGGCGATCTCGCTTGCCGAAAGATAGGCGATCTCGACATTGTCGAGGCCCATGATGGTGCCGCGATATTCGCGCACGCCGCGCGGCTTCGCCAGCGCAAGGCCGGCGCGGGTGAAAAAGGCTTCGGCATTCTCCTGCAGGCGGCCCTTCGAGGGCACCGCGAGAACGAAGGGCGTGCTCATGACGCGCCCCCGCTCTTGCCGGCGGCGCCTGTTTTGCCGGCGGTGGCTGGCTTGCGGCCGGTTGCGGTGAGGGTCTCGACCCAGACCGAGAACCCGACGGCCGGGATCGGCGCGCGCGAGCCGAGCTGGGTCATCAATCCATCGTAGCGTCCGCCGGCGACCAGCGGCTCGACGCCGTTGCCCTTGTTGTGCAGCTCGAATTCAAAGCCGGTGTAGTAATCAAGCCCGCGCCCGAACGACGTGGCAAAGCGCGTATTCTTGATCGCGATGCCGCGCGCGGTCATGAAGCCTACACGGCTCTCGAGTTCGTCGATCGCAGCCGTGATGTCGAGCTTGGCATCAGTGGCGAGCGCGCGCAGTTGCGCGACCGAAGCATCGGGATCGCCGGAGATCGCGAGAAAGCGCTTGATGATGTTAAGCGCATCGCGCGGCAGCTCGCCGGCCTTTAAGGTCGACTGTTCCAGAAAGCGGTCGGCAATCTCGGCCACGGTGCGTCCGCCGACATTGGTGGCGCCGGCAATCGACATCAGGTCGGTGACGAGCGCGAGCGCCGCCTTGCGGTCGGAGCCGGCAAGCGCTGCCAGCACGCCCTCATATTCATTGCGGCCGGGCGCGGTTCTAAGCGTCAGCTGTTCGATGTCCTGGGTGAGGCTGACCCTGCGGTTGAAATCCTTGACCAGCCGTCGCCGCCACACCGGATAGAGCCCGAGCGCGTCGATCAGCGCGTTGAACAGCGCGACATCGCCGGTACGGATTTCGACCTCGCTCAGTCCGAAGGCAGAGGTTGCTTCCAGCGCAAGCGCGAGCATTTCGGCATCGGCCGCGGCGCGATCCTGCCGGCCGAACGATTCGATGCCGGCTTGCAGGAATTCGCTGGGCCGGCCGCCGCGATAGCGGAACACCGGCCCGAGATAGCTGAAGCCCGCGGGCTGGCCGGCGCGGGGGGAGGCGAGATAGTCCCGCGCCACCGGAATGGTGAGGTCGGGACGCAGGCAGAGCTCTTCGCCGGTGGCATCAGTCGTCAGGTAAAGGCTTTTGCGGATGTCCTCGCCCGAGAGGTCGAGGAACGGCTCGGCCGGCTGAAGGATCGTGGGCTCGGCGCGGCTATAGCCGGCCTGGGCGAACGACAATAGCAGGGCATCCGCCCAGCGGGGCGGTCCAGTTGTCGCAGTCTGGGCGGCGGTGGTCATTTCGTGTCCAAAAGCCCGAAAAACGGGTTCCATCAGTAATTTGGCGCTGGCCTTAGCACGCCTCGAAGGGCGTTTCGACAGGGATCGGGCAAGTGTCTTAATCTGCGTCTTAATGTGCGCCTTAATGAGCGTCTTAACGGCCATTAGGCGTTCACTTTTGCCTTCTACCTAACCCCGGTGCTTGTGGCCCAGTCGCCGATCGCCGCCTGCACCAGCGCCAGCGCCGCCACCGCGGCGGTATCGGCCCGCAGGATCCTCGGTCCGAGCGAAAGCCGCAGAACGACGGGCTGCCTCGTCAGCATCGCGCGCTCTTCCTCGGCAAACCCGCCCTCAGGACCGATCAGGACGTCTACGCCCGCCGAGACGCCAAGGCCGCTCTTGAGCGCCTGCAACGGATTTGCGACCTCCGCAGCCTCATCGCAGAACACCAGGAGGCGCTCGGCGGCGCGCGCTTGCAGGAAACGTTCGAGCGGCGTGGGCTCGGCAACCTCCGCGATGCTGAGGATGCCGCATTGTTCCGCCGCCTCAATGACATTGGCGCGCATCCGCTCGCCGTTGACACGGGCGACTTGCGTGAAACGGGTCAAAACCGGCTGGAGCGACGATGCGCCCATTTCGACCGCTTTCTGCACCATGTAGTCGAGCCGGGCGTGTTTGAGCGGCGCGAACACGTAAGCGAGGTCGCTTGGCCGATCCTGCGGCCGCCTTTGCGTATCGATCTTGAGCGCGTCCGGTCGTTTCCGGCCCGAGATCTGCGCCTGCCATTCGCCGTCGCGTCCGTTGAAGACCAGGATGGTGTCGCCGGCCTTTAGCCGCAGCACGTTGCCGAGATAGTTGCTCTGGTCGCGCTCAAGCGCCACCGTATCGCCCGCGCCCAAGGGGGCATCGACGAACAGGCGGGGGGCGCGAAAGTCGAATTGCGGCATTGGGCGGTGTTCCAGTCTGGTTGGCCGAACTGGCCGCTTTTAGCCTAAATGACTAGAATCACGGGCAATTGTTATGGCCGATGCGGCGCAGCGCCGCGCTGTTGCCAAATTCGGCGGGTTGTTTAGACAAGGCAGGAATCGTAAAAAAGCACCCATCGGAAATCGTGCGTCGCCGGGGAAGACACCCGGGAAGTAGATGTGGGGATCCATCGGACCTCGCCGGAGAACTTACCTTGACCATCCGCCGCCTGATCGTGCCGCTGACGCTTACCATCATTACCGTCCATGCCGGGCCGTCCAACGCGCAAGGCGCCTTTCCCGCGCCGCTGCCCGGCCAGGCCGTCCAGAAAAACGATCCGGCATTTCCGCCGGTCAACGGCGCCGCGCCCGGCGGGTCACTGGGTGCGCCTCCCGCGGCCGGATCGCCGTTTCCGAGCACTGGCGCCGCGCCTATCACAGGGTCGCAGTTCGAGCGCCCGCCGGCGGCGGCCGCGCCACGGGCGGGAGGTCCCCAGGAAGCGTGCATGAATGGATTCGTTCCGCTGCGCGAAGACGCCGAAAAGCGCGGCAAGCTGATCAAGGCTGCCAGCGACCGCCATGCGCCGCCCGCCGAGGCTTGCAAGCTGATCCAGAATTTCAGCCAGTCCGAAATCAAGATGATCAAATATGTCGAGGCCAATACCGCGAAATGCGGAATCCCGGCGCAGATCACCGAGCAGCTGAAGGGCGGCCACAAGAACACCGAGGCCATGCAGAAGAAGGTCTGCGACGTCGCGCAGGCGCAGGCGCAAGGACAAAGCAGGGGCCCGGCCGGTCCGAGCCTGAGCGAGGTGCTCGGCTCTTCGGCGGCGCTGCCGGAAGCGACACCGACCGCCAAGAAGGGCGGCAGCACCTTCGATACGCTGAACGGCAACGTTCTCGCGCGATGACCAGCGTCAAATGAGCGACGCCGCCCGCGTTGCCGATGCCACCGGCAACTGGGTCGACACCCGCGCGCCGTCATGGTCGCGGCCGTATTTGCGGCTCTCTCGTCTCGACCGTCCGATCGGTTCCTGGCTATTGTTGATGCCGTGCTGGTGGTCCGCAGCACTTGCCGCCGGCATCGCGCACGACCTTACGCCATTGCCGCTCAACATCGCGCTGTTCTTTGTCGGCGCCTTTGTCATGCGCGGCGCGGGCTGCACCTGGAACGACATTACCGACCGCGATCTCGACGCCATGGTCGAACGGACGCGATCGCGGCCGATACCCGCGGGGCAAGTCAGCGTGAAGCAGGCGTTCGTGTTCCTGGCGGTGCAGGCGCTGATCGGCCTTGCCGTGCTGCTGCAATTCAACCGCTTCGCGGTCTTGACCGGCATCGCCTCGCTCGTCATCGTCGCGGTCTATCCGTTCATGAAGCGCATCACCTGGTGGCCGCAGATCGTGCTGGGGCTGGCCTTCTCGTGGGGCGCGCTGATGGGATTTGCCGCCAGCTTCGGCCGGGTCGATCTGACTGCGTTTGCGCTCTATGCCGGTTCGATCGCCTGGGTGATCGGTTACGACACCATCTATGCGCATCAGGATGCCGAGGACGACGCGCTGATCGGAATCAAATCGACCGCGCGCCTGTTCGGCGCCAAGACCCATCAGGCGCTGATGGTGTTTTACGCGCTTGCGGTGGTTCTGATCGGCGCAGCACTGGCGCTGGGTGGGGCGCGTTGGCTGGCATGGATCGGGCTGATCGCCTTTGCGATTCACCTGGTCTGGCAAATCCGGCGATTGGACATCAGCGATCCTGCGCTGTGCTTGCGCATCTTCAAGTCCAACCGCGATGCGGGGCTGTTGTTGTTTGCGGGGCTGCTTGCGGATGCTGTGCTGCGGGCGGGCGTGTAGCGCGTAGGATGGGTTGAGCGAAGCGAAACCCATCAACTGCTTCCGATGAGGTGATGGGTATCGCTTCGCTCAACCCATCCTACAACTTAATCCCTTGCGATGATCTCGCGCTCGCCGCGGTGAATGTTGGCGGCGTTCAAAAGATAGCCGGCGCGTCGCCGCACCAGAAATTTCGGCCGCCGCGAGCGGATCGCATTGTGGCGGCGGCGCCGCGGCGCGGGCTCGCGCGAATCGTCCTGCAACTGTGGAAGCGCGAAAATCTCGCTCCAGATCTGCCAGGCGCACTCGATCTCCTCGCGGTCGGCGCTGACGCAAAGCGGGATTGTCAGCGACGGGTCGCGATGGACCAGCACCAGCATCTGCGCGTCGTCGATGCCGCGAAGGGCTACGCCCTTGAAATCGCTGACGCGAAGCCTGACCGCCATCCGCATGCCATGGACCGCACGGCGGAGCACGACGCGTTCGCGATGAAGTTCGATCTGCCGCACGCCGCCGTCTGCGCGGGTGTCGTGCGCGTTGAAGCTGACGGGCAGGGAAAGAGGGTCGAGCCGCAATGCGCGGCTCGACCCGGCGGGATTGATCCCGCTTGTTGGTGTTTGACGCCTCACGGCTTTAGTCTCCCCGCCGGGATTATCTCCCGGTCGATACGCGAGACCTTAGGCCGAGCGCGTCCGTTTCGGCTTAAAAAGGCTGGTTAACCCGAGGTCACCGGCCACCCATCTCTGCGCATGATTGACAAGACCTTGGTCCGCATGATTGACGAGAGCTTGCAAAGCAGCCGAAATTCTTATGCTTCGGCGGCGCGAAAGTGCTTGAAGTCCGCGTCAATCGGGAACATCTGGTGGGTTTGCTGATTTGCCCTCGCTCTCTCTTCAATGTCAGGGAATTCGTTCGTGGTCTCTTCACCATCAACCGCTTCGCCGCTTTCCCATAACCCCGCGACATCCGACCTGTTCGATCAATCGGCCCTGAGCACGCTGGCGCAGCGGCTGGTCGAGGCGGCGAAGCGCGCGGGCGCCGATGCCGCCGACGCGGTCGCGGTGCGCGGCATCTCGCAAGGGGTCGAGGTGCGCGACGGTCGGGTCGAGGAATCCGAACGCTCCGAAGGCGACGACGTCGGCTTGCGGGTGCTGGTCGGAAAGCGCCAGGCGGTGGTCTCGACCAATGATGTGAGCGGCGACGGTGTGGCGAAACTTGCCGAGCGTGCGGTGGCGATGGCCCGCGTCGCGCCCGACGACAAATATGTCGGCCTTGCTGATCCCGCGCTGCTGGCGCGTGCGTTTCCCGATCTCGATCTGCTCGATCCCAACATCCCCTCGATATCGGAGCTGGAGCGCCGCGCCTATGAAGCGGAGGCGGCGGGCCTTGCGGTCAAGGGCGTCACCAAGTCGGGCGGCGCATCGGCCTCGGGTGGCATCGGCGGCATGGTGCTCGTCACCAGCCACGGCTTCCACGGCTCATATCTGCGCTCGAGCCAGGGCATCTCGATGACCGCGATCTCGGGCGACGGCACCGGCATGGAGCGCGACTACGACTACACCTCGGCGCCGCACGCCGAAGATCTCGATCCGCCGGCCAAGGTCGGCCGCACCGCGGGCGAGCGCACGGTGGCGCGCGCCAATCCGCGCAAGGTCGAGACCTGCAAGGTGCCGGTGGTGTTCGACCCCAGGGTTTCCGGCTCGCTGGTCGGCCATCTCGTCGGCGCGATCAATGGCAGCTCCATAGCGCGCAAGACGAGTTTTCTGAAGGATCGTCTCGGCCAGCAGCTTTTTTCGAAGGATATTCGCATCATCGACGATCCACTGCGCCGGCGCGGCTTGCGCTCGCAATCCTTCGACGCCGAGGGCGTCAGGGTGAAGAGGCTCGCGATCGTCGACCAGGGCGTGCTGACCACGTGGCTGTTGGATTCGGCGACCGCGCGGGAACTCGGACTGGTCACCACCGGGCACGCCCATCGCGGCGTGTCGTCCTCGCCATCGCCGGGGCCGTATAATCTTCATCTCGAAGCCGGCCAAGCGACGCCGGAGCAACTGATCTCCGACATCAAGGCCGGATTTTACGTCACCGATCTGATCGGTTCCGGCGTCAATGGCGTTACCGGCGACTATAGCCGCGGCGCGTCCGGGTTCTGGATCGAGAACGGCAAGATCAGCTATCCCGTCAGCGAGGTGACCATCGCCGGTCATTTGCTCGAAATATTCAAATCGATGACTGCGGCCAACGACCTGGAATTCCGCTACGGCATCAACGCGCCGACAGTTCGCATCGAAGGATTGACGCTTGGCGGACGCTGATGCCAATGCTGACGCCAAATCTCTCGCGCGCGAAGCGACGCTGCTGAAAGATACCGTACGGCAGGCCGGGTCACTCGCGCTCTCGCTGTTTCGCACCGAATTGAGGAACTGGATCAAGGGCGCTTCGTCGCCGGTGTCCGAAGCCGATATCGCGGTCAACGATCTCCTGGAGAGCAAACTGCGGTCGGCGACGCCGGATTTCGGCTGGCTGTCGGAAGAAAGTGCCGACGACGAGACGCGCCTTGGCAAGCCTTTGGTGTGGATTATCGATCCGATCGACGGCACCCGCGGCTATCTTGCCGGCCGCGAAGACTGGTGCGTCAGTGCGGCGCTGGTCGAGGGCGCTTCTCCGGTGCTGGCGGCGGTGTTTGCGCCGGCCAGTGACGAATTCTTCTTTGCGATGCGCGGGCAGGGTGCGACCCGCAACGATGTTCCGATCCATGCGACGGCCGGCACGGATCTGGATTTTCCCCGCATCGCCGGCCCAAAACCTCTGGTCGAGCGGCTCAACCGCTCGGCGGGAGAAATTACGCTGCATCCGCGGATCGGATCGCTGGCGCTTCGGCTCTGCCGGGTCGCGCACGGCGATCTCGATGCCGCCTTTGCCGGCGGACAAAGCCGTGACTGGGATCTTGCCGCAGCCAATTTGATCGTGCAGGAAGCGAATGGTAGGATGACCGCGCTCTCCGGCGATACGATTCTCTACAATCGGCGGGAAGTGGCGCACGGGGTGCTGGTGGCAGCAGGACGCGATCGTCATGCGAGCATCGTCTCGCATTTTCGGAAGAGCCCGTTGCCGTGAATACCCTCAAAAAGCGTCTTTCGACGTCGCGCTTGCCGGGCATCTTTCTTTAGGACACACAACCATGCCAGACAGTGCCCCGCAGCAATTGCTCCACCTCGTCATCGGCGGCGAACTGACCGATCTCGGAGGGACGACGTTCAAGGATCTCGATAAGGTTGAGATCGTGGGCGTGTTTCCCAATTACGCCACCGCCTACGCTGCCTGGAAGGCGAAGGCGCAGCAGACCGTCGACAACGCGCATATGCGCTACTTCGTGGTCCATCTCCACCGCCTGCTCGATCCGGGTCAAGACGCCAAACAAGACACGAAGCCGGCCCGTTGAAACGACTGCTTCGCAATACGCTGCGCAGCAGCTGGCTGCAGCGCGCGTTGGGTTTGCTCGCGGCCGAGTACCTGCGGCTGGTCTGGCTGACCAACAAGTTCAGCTATGACCCGCCCGACGTCTATGAAATCGTCGAGCCGCGCATGCCCGCGATCTTCGCGTTCTGGCACGGCCAGCATTTTATGACGCCGTTCATCAAGACCAAGGACAGTTATCGGGCCAAGGTGTTGATTTCGCTGCATCGCGACGGCGAATTCAACGCCATCGCGGCCGAGCGGCTGGGGATCGGCCTCATCCGCGGCTCCGGCGATCACGGCTCCGCGTTCCATCGCAAAGGCGGCGTCGGCGCGTTCAAGGAGATGGTGCGCGCGCTTGCGGAAAACTATAACGTCGCCATGACTGCCGATGTGCCGAAGCGGTCCCGGATCGCGGGGCTTGGCGTCATTATGCTGGCGAGAGAGTCGGGACGACCGATCATGCCCTTTGCGATGGCGACCAGCCGTTTCATCCGCCTGAAGAATTGGGACCGAACCACCATCAATCTGCCGTTCGGCCGGGGTGCTTTGGTGGGAATCGAGGAAGTCTTCGTGCCGGCTGACGCTGACGCTGCGACCATGGAAAAACTGCGCCAGCAGTTGGAAGTCAATTTGAACGAAGCGACCCGCCGCGCCTACGCGCGGGTCGGTCGTCCGGAACAGGCTTAGCATGGCTAATTCGCTGCCGATGACGCTGCGCGTCTACCGCAAGCTGTCGTTTGCGATGATGCCGCTGGCGCCGGCGTTGATCAAGCGGCGGCTCAAGCTCGGCAAGGAGGATCCCGCGCGGATCGGCGAGCGGCTGGGCTTGAGCAACGACATCCGGCCGCGCGGCCCGCTGGTGTGGATTCACGGCGCCAGCGTCGGCGAAGTCCTGGCGGCGGCAGCATTGATCGAGAAACTTCGCGCAGTGAATATCCGCATCCTCCTGACCTCGGGCACGGTGACCTCGGCAGCGATCGTCGCCAGGCGCTTTCCGCCAGACATCATCCATCAATATGTGCCATACGATTCGCCGCGCTTCGTAGCGCGCTTCCTCGATCACTGGCGGCCATCGCTTGCGCTGTTCATCGAGTCCGACCTGTGGCCCAATATCATCCTGTCGAGCGCGGCGCGGCGGCTGCCGATGGTATTGATTAACGGACGGATGTCGCATCGCTCGTTCCCGCGCTGGCGCAGGGTTTCTGGTACGATCTCGGCGCTGCTCGGCAAATTCGACATTTGTCTCGCGCAGTCGCAAGTCGATGCGGAGCGTTTTGCCGCGCTCGGCTGCCGCAATGTCGTCACCACCGGCAATCTGAAGCTGGATGTTCCGGCGCCTCCCGCCGATCCCTTGAAACTCGAGCGGTTGATGTCGGTGACCCGCGGCCGTCCGATCGTCGTCGCGGCGTCAACCCATCCCGGCGAAGAGGAAATCCTGCTCGAGGTGCACCGGACGCTCGTTGGTTTTTTCCCTTCGCTGCTCACCGTGATCGTGCCGCGGCATCCCGATCGCGGGGCGGCGATTGCGCGGGTGATCGCAGCCGCCGGCCTGAAGCCGGCCTTGCGTTCGCGCGAAGATCTGCCGATCGCGGCCACCGACATCTATGTCGCTGATACGCTCGGTGAATTGGGGCTGTTTTACCGGCTGTCGCCAATCGTGTTCATGGGCGGATCGCTGATCGAACATGGCGGACAGAATCCGATCGAGGCGGTCAAGCTCGGGGCCTCGATCGTGCATGGCCCGCACGTGTTCAATTTCTCCGATGTCTACGAGGCGCTCGATGGCGCCGGCGGCGCCAGGCGTGCGGATACGCGGGAGGCTCTGGTCAAGCAGGTCGGCCAGTTGCTGGCCGATCCGGCGGCGCGGGACTCCCAGATCCGCGCTTCCGAGCGCGTGGTCGAAGAGCTCGGCGGCGCGCTGGAACGCACGCTCGCGGCGCTTGAGCCGTATCTGTTGCAGCTTAGGCTCGAAATGGGAGCCGCCAATGCGTGAGCCGGCCTTCTGGTACCGGCCGCCATCGTGGAAATCGCATTTGTTACGGCCGCTCGGCTGGCTCTATGGCGCGATCGCGGCGCGACGGTTGCAACGCCTGGGATTTGACGCCGGCGTTCCGGTGTTTTGCATCGGCAATTATCATGTTGGCGGCGCCGGCAAGACGCCTGCGGTGCTGGCGCTTGTCAACATGCTGCGCGAATCCGGCGAGACGCCGGTGGTGCTCAGCCGCGGCTATGGCGGACGATTGCACGGACCGGTCATGGTCGATGCCACAAGACACCTCGCAAGTGACGTCGGGGATGAGCCGTTGATGCTTTCGCAAACCGTGCCGGTTGCGGTCGCGCGCGATCGGGTGGGCGGCGTTGCGCTGGCGCGATCGCAGGGCGCGAGCGTCATCGTAATGGATGACGGCTTTCAAAACCCCGCGATCGCCAAGGATGCCTCGCTGATCGTGATCGACGGCGATCGCGGGCTCGGCAACGGCAAGGTGTTTCCCGCAGGGCCGTTGCGCGCACAGCTGTCGCCGCAGCTGGAGCGCACCGATGCGCTGATCGTGATCGGTGATGGGTCGGCCGCGGACAAAACCGCCGCCGCCGTCGCCGCGCGCGGCAAGCCGGTGCTGCGCTCCCATCTCAAGCCGGATCCGGTCTCGGTGGCTCGGCTTTCAGGCAAGCGCGTGCTGGCGTTCGCCGGGATCGGCGATCCCCCGCGATTTTTCTGGACGCTGCGCGCAAGCGGGATCGAGGTGGTCGGGGCAAGGGCGTTTGCCGACCATCATGAATTTTCGAAGGGCGAGATCGAGGCGCTGGTCGACGAAGCCAAGCGCGATGGGTTGACGCTCGTGACCACGGAAAAGGATCTGGCGCGTTTGCGCGGAGCTGAAGGAGGTCCGGCCTGGGCTCATGAAGTTGCGGCGTTCGCGGTGACGCTTGAATTCGAGGACGCGGTCACGTTGCGGAAGCTTGTTTCGGGGATATTGTTCAAGGCGCGCGAAAAGAAGTTTAGGAATGTGTAGTGCGTACGGCGGGCAAAGCGCAGCGTGCCCACCAATCACATTCGCATTTGAAAGTGGTGGGCGCGGCGCGAAGAGCGCCTTTGGCCACCCTACGATCTCAATCCTTCGATCTTAATCCTTCAACGCACCCGGGAAATGCCGCTGCAACACCGCGCTCGGAACCGCATAGGCCTCCTGCAAATCGACGCTCCAGTATTTCAATTCGTCGAGCGGGATCCGCGCATCGGTCACCGCGCAGCGCACATAGGTTCCCGGCGAGATCACGCGGAAATCCCCGTCGAGATATTGCACCTGCGCTTCGCCATTGCCCGACGGGCCGAATTTGTTGAGCACGCTTGATAGCTCCTTCAGAGCCGCCGACCGGGTCGGGGCTTATTTGATTTGGCTCATTCGATCTATCACAAATAGGTCGTACTGTCCGCCTGCGAAACCCACCGACTTGTGATGTTTTTGGGCTTTTGGCGCGTGCTAGCCTGGCTTTACCGATCAGCACATACTGCACCTTGAGCCCGATGCGCCTGTCAGCAATCGCATTCCTGACGCTGTTTGTCGTGGCTAGCGCCGCGGACGCCGCACCTCTGCCTGAGCCACATCAAGTCGACATTCCGATAAGCGACGGGACATTGCGCGCGCAGCTTTACAAGCCCGACGGCGATGGCCCGTTTCCGGTGGTGATCGCGCTGCACGGCTGCGGCGGATTGGCCGGTCATTCCGAGCCGGTGCTGCCGCGCTATCGCGATTGGGCCGAGCAATTGCTCAAGGATGGCAATGCGATTCTGCTCCCGGACAGCTATGGATCGCGTGAACTCGGCCCGCAATGCCGCGTCAAGGAGCGCGAGCGCCGCGTGCTTGCGCGTCGCCAACGGGTGGCGGACATCATGGCATCGCGGCAATGGCTGGTGCAGCAGCCCTGGGCCGAGCGGAACCGCATCAGTCTGCTCGGATGGGCGAACGGCGCCAGTGCGCTGCTATGGGCGGTGCGGCCACAATTGTCGTCGCGCGGTGTCGGGCCGGACTTCCGTTCGGCGGTTGCGTTCTATCCGGACTGCCGCGTCTCTGCGGGCCTCGGATGGAGCGCGCGGATTCCGACACTGCTCCTGATCGGCGGCAAGGACGACGTCTCTTCGCCGCCCGCCTGCCGCCAGATGATCGACGGCGCGCGCGGGCGCAGCGCGCTGACGCGGATCGTGGTCTATCCCGGCGCCTATCACGATTTCGATCGCGTCAATCTGCCGCTGCACGCGATCTCCGGAACCCCTGACGCCGCCGTGCCCGACCGCGGCCATCTCGGCAGCGATCCCGACGCGCGCGCCGATTCACAAAAGCTCGTGGCGGAGTGGCTGAAGCGGTAACTTCTCCCTCGCCCCGCGCTTGCGGGGAGAGGTTAGGAAGCGGCACATCCTAAAACAGACTTCCCTGATCGACCGGTTTTGCAATGCGCTTCGGCGGTTTGGCTTCGCGCGTCGCCGGCTTCGGCGGACTTGCCGGCGATGCCGCCGGCCGGTCGGCATCCGCGGTGGCGCCGACGCGCCCGTCGGCAAACTCGATGCTGAGCGGCGCGCCCGGTCCGACGCTCGCGGCGGTATGCACCGCGTGGCCTTCTTCGTCGCGCACCAGGGCAAAGCCGCGCGCCAGCACGCCGCGATAGGACAACGCGCCCAATAGTTGCCCGCTATGGGCGACACGCGCTTCGAGCCGCTGCATGGCGGTCGCAAGCGCCCGCCGCGCGCGCTCGGCAAGCCTCAGCGTCCGTTCGCGGTCGCGCGCGATGATCTGGCGTTGGGCTAACGCATTGGAGAGTTTTGAAGCCTTCAGCCTGACCGCAAGTCCGGTATAACGGTCGCGGCGTTGGCGCAGCAGCGAGCGCGCACAATGCGACAGCCGCTCGCCTGAGACGACCAGGCGATGGTCCGCCTGCGCCACCTGGGCGCGGAGCACGCGCAATGTCAGCCGCGCACTGGCAGCGGCGAAGCGGCGGAAATGCGCATGCGTATTGGCCTTCAGGCCGCGCGGCAGCGCCGCCGCCGACCCATCCAGCCGCTGCCGCGGGATCGCCAATAACTCGCCCGCCGCCGGCAGCGCGCGCACCGCGGCGCGCAACTCGTTGCGGCGGCCTTCCTGTCCGCGGTGCCAGCAGACAAACGTGCGGCGCGCCAGCGCCGAAAGCTCGACCAACAATTCGCTGCGCACCGGGACTGCCATTTCGGCCGCCGCGGTCGGCGTCGGTGCGCGCTTGTCGGCGGCAAAATCGATCAGCGTGATGTCGGTCTCGTGTCCGACCGCCGAAATCAGCGGGATCCGGCTTTCTGCTGCGGCGCGGACCACGATCTCCTCATTGAACGACCAGAGGTCCTCCAGCGAACCGCCGCCGCGCGCGACGATCAACAGATCGGGGCGAGGGATCCTTCCCCCTTCCGGCAGCGCGTTAAAACCGCGGATCGCTGCCGCGATCTGCTCGGCCGAGCCGTCGCCCTGCACCTTGACCGGCCACACCAGCACCCGGCGCGGAAAGCGGTCCTCCAGCCGGTGCAGGATGTCGCGGATCACAGCACCCGTCGGCGAGGTCACGACGCCGATCACTTCAGGGAGCCATGGCAATATCTGCTTGCGCGCCTCGTCGAACAGGCCCTCGGTGGCAAGCTTCTTCTTGCGCTCTTCCATCAGCGCCATCAGCGCGCCGATCCCGGCGGGCTCCAGCGCCTCGATCACGATCTGGTATTTCGACGAGCCGGGATAGGTCGTGAGCCTGCCGGTGGCGATGACCTCGAGCCCCTCTTGCGGCTTGAACCGCATCCGGTAAAGCGCGCTCTTCCAGATCACCGCCTCGATCTTGGCGTTCTCATCCTTCAGCGCGAAATAACAGTGGCCGGAAGAATGCGCGCCCCGGAAGCCCGAGATCTCACCGCGCACCCGGACATGGCCGTAGGCATCCTCCACCGTCCGCCGCAGCGCGGAGGACAGTTCGGAGACGGTGAATTCGGGCGCGTTGATCAGGCTTTCCGCTGCGGGCATTGCGATTCGGCTGTTGGGGTTCGCCACCCAACGTAAGGATTTTCGGCTCCCGCTGCCAATCGGGGGTTGTGGATGAATATACTCTGTGGTACAGAGTGCTCTATAAGTATGAATTCCGGAGGAAAATCATGGTGTACTGGATGGTTTGGCTTCCATTGAAACTGCTGCTCTGGGGCTTGAGCATCGTCGGCGCGGCAACGCTGGTGCTCACCGCGATGCTTGCGACCCCGCTTGTGCGCCTGCCGGAACTGACCTCGGTATCGCAGGCGGCGCGCGCGGTTGATCGCAGCACCATGCCGCCGCTGGAGCGCTATTCCGCCCGCGACGGCACGGAACTGGCGTACCGGCACTATCCGGCGCGGGGAGCTGCGACGGAAAAGATCGCCATTCTTGTGCACGGCTCGTCGGGATCGAGCGCCGCGGTGCATGCGCTCGCCGACGCGCTCGCGGCACGAGGCATCGAGACCTATGCGCCCGACATTCGCGGCCATGGCGGTTCCGGCACCCGCGGCGACATCGCCTATCTCGGCCAGCTCGAGAACGATCTTGAGGATCTTGTCGCAATTGTGCGCAAGACCTCACCCAACCAGCCGCTGACCCTGCTCGGTCATTCGGCGGGCGGCGGCTTTGCGCTTCGGGTCGCGAGTTCGCCGATCCAGAACCTGTTTGCGCGTACCGTGCTGCTTGCGCCCTATCTCGGCTATGATGCGCCCACCAACCGACCGGATTCCGGCGGCTGGGCGAGCGCGGACGTTCCGCGCATCTTTGCGTTGATGGCGCTGCGCGGCCTCGGCATCGATTGCTGCGAGGCGCTTTCGACACTGGCCTTTGCGGTGCCGTCGAATTCGGAAAAGATCCTGGCGTCCACCTATTCCTACCGCTTGATGCGCAATTTCGCGACCCGCGGCTATCAGCGCGATCTCGCCGCCGTGACCGGGCCGCTCGCGTTGATCTCGGGTGCCGATGATGAATTGATGCTGCCGCAAAAATATGCCGACGCCGTGCACGCGGTTGCGCCGTCGGTCGAGGTCAAGCTGATCGACGGCACGAGCCACATGGGCATTGTCAGCGATCCCAAGGCGGTCTCGGCGGTTGCGGAGGACGTCGCCACGGCGGGAGCGGGATCATGACCGGCATCGATGCCAGGCAAGCGGCCGCCGCGCTCGGCGACATCGAAGAGATCGTTCAGCGCGTCCGCCAGTCGCGAACCTATGACATCGCCAGCCTGATGATGATCCTGTGGGGTGTCCTGGTGTTCGCCGGCAACATCGCAACCTTCGCCTGGCCGCGTTACGGCGGCTACATCTGGATCGGCGTCAACGTGGCAGGCGCTGCGGGATCAATCGCGGTCAGCGTGTTTCAGCTTCCCGGAACCGCCGGTCGCAGCTTCGACCGCCGGATGGCGATCGCCTTTGTGTTCTTCTTTGGCTTCGGCTTGCTGTGCAGCACGGTGTTCGGCCATTTCGGGCCGCGCGAGATGGGCGCCTTCTGGCCGATCTATTTCATGCTGATCTACTGCATCGCCGGCCTGTGGTTCGGCCGTGCCTTTGTCGCGATCGGCCTTGGTATCACCGTGCTGACGTTGATCGGCTATTTCTTTGTCACCGGCGCTGCGTTTCTGTTGTGGATGGCCGCCGTCAATGGCGGCGGGCTCCTTCTCGGCGGCCTCTGGATGCGCCGGAGCTAGCGCCGTGGCCGAGCTCGACGACATCATCCATCAACCGCTGCGCTTGCGGATCATGGCGGCGCTGAACGCGCTGCCGGCTACCGCGGGGCTCGAGTTTGCCCGGCTGAAAAAGTTGACCGGCGCCACCGACGGCAATCTCGGCGCCCATATCGAAACGCTTTCGAAGGCCGGCTATGTCGCGGTCGACAAGGCCTTTGTCGGCAAAAAGCCACAAACCACGGTGACCGCGACCGCGGCCGGGCGCGGCGCGTTCGCCCGCCATGTTGCCACCCTGCAAGAGATCATCGCGGCCTCGGCGCGGCAGCCGTAACCCCACCTGTCATTCCGGATGCGCCCTTAGGCGCAGGCCCGGAATCCATAACCACGATCGGGGGTTATGGATTCCGGGCTCACCGCGGAGCCTGTCATCGGGCGCGCATTCACGCGACCCGTTGGCGGCGCCCGGAATGACGGCGTTTGGTTGGCTTCCCCCTTGCAGGGGGAGGGGGACTCGTGCGACCGAACCGGCTTGACGTCCCTCGTTCCGGCTCAATTCATGCACATCCTTCTGCTCGGTTCCGGCGGCCGCGAACATGCCCTGGCATGGAAGATCGCGGCTTCTCCGCTGGTGACCAAACTCTGGTGCGCGCCGGGCAATGCCGGTATCGCGCGGGAAGCTGAATGCGTGGTGCTCGATATCGCCGACCACACAGCCGTGATCGATTTCTGCAAATCCAACGCAGTGGATTTTGTCGTGGTCGGCCCGGATGCGCCGATCGCGGCCGGCATCGTCGACGATCTCAACGCGGCCGGCTTCAAGGCGTTCGGGCCGACCAGGGCCGCGGGAAGGCTGGAGAGCTCGAAGAAATTCACCAAGGCGCTGTGCCGCACCAACAACATTCCGACCGCGGCCTACCAACACTTCACCGACGCCGACGGCGCGAAAGCCTATATCCGGGCACAGGGCGCGCCGATCGTGGTCAAGGCCGACGGGCTCGCCGCCGGCAAGGGCGTGGTGGTGGCGATGACGGAACAAGAGGCGCTTGTCGCCGTCGACATGATGTTTGGCGGCGCGCTTGGCGAGGCCGGCGCCGAGGTCGTGGTCGAAGAGTTCATGCAAGGCGAGGAAGCCTCGTTCTTTGCCTTGTGCGACGGCGAGCACGCGCTGCCGCTCGCAACCGCGCAGGATCACAAGCGCGCGTTCGACGGCGACAAGGGCCCGAACACCGGCGGCATGGGCGCTTACTCGCCGGCGCCCGTGATGACGGAAGCGATATCCGCGCGGGTGATGGAGGAGATGATTAAGCCGACCTTGCGGGCGCTTTCTGCCATGGGATCGCCATACAAAGGCGTGCTCTATGCCGGGGTGATGGTGACAAGGGATGGACCAAAGCTCGTCGAATACAACGCCCGCTTCGGCGATCCTGAATGTCAGGTGCTGATGCTGCGGATGATGTCCGATGTGTTGCCGGCGCTGATCGCTTGCGCCGACGGGCAGTTGAAGAATTTCAGCCTGCGCTGGTTCGACGACGCTGCGCTGACGGTGATCATGGCCACCAAGGGCTATCCGGGCAGCTACGGCAAGGGCTCGGTGATCGAAGGGCTCGATGAGGCCGCCAGGGTCGAAGGCGTCGAGATTTTTCATGCCGGCACGACCCTGAAGGATGGCGCGATCCTCGCCAATGGCGGTCGCGTGCTCAACGTCTGCGCGCTGGGCAAGACGGTCAGCGAGGCGCAAGCGCGCGCCTATGCGGCCGTCGATCGCATCAAATGGCCGGAAGGCTTTTACCGCCGCGACATCGGCTGGCAGGCGGTGGCAAGGGAGCGTGAGGAGGGATGCAGGTGAGACCGAGCGGCGCTTGTTGTTTTGGACCAAGCAAGATGATGCGTGCGTGCGGGCTGATCCTCGCCGTCGCCTTGGCGGGCGTTGCGACGCCGTCGGTAGCGCAGACGCTCAGTCCGCCCGCCGCTGCCGACCTTGAGCAACACGACCCGGACATCGACATCTACGCGCTGATGTCGGGGAAGTGCACGACACTCAAGATCGCGGGCCGCGATTTTGCTTGCAGGGCCGTCGGGTTCTTCCATAGCGAAAAGGGCCGGGTCAATTTCGCCATCGCGCTCGACGACCCGGCGGACGCCAGCCACATCGTCTCGTTCTCCGGTGAAAATGGTCAGAGGACCCAGAATTACCTGTACGAACTACCGGTCGACCGCATGCTGCTGAGCTCCAAGGACCGGCCGAAGGCCGATGGCCTTCCGGTTCCGGCGGTCGAATTTTCGGCGGGATATTGCAAGCAGCTCGGAAATTTCGCGGCGCGACAGGTCTCCAGCATCTCATGCGCCGCGACCGATAAAAGCGGCAAGAAATACGAATTGCAGTTCCAGTCGGATGGCTCGCCGATCACGCTGCGCCGGGTCAGGCAAACCAGGCCGAACATCAAAGGCGATCCGTTCGAATGAGGCGCGGCTTGTTGTTTGACGCGTTTTCTTAACGCGAACCGGTATCCACCCCGCATCAAGTGCGGGGCAGGCTTTCGCTTGAAAACGCCCTAAAGCAGATCGCCGCCCGCGGCTGGCGCCGTCGTGCCGTGCTCGCGGAACGCCTTGATGACGTTGCGGCCGACCCGCCATTTGTGCACTTCGTCCGGACCGTCGACCAGCCGTTGCGAGCGGACCTGGGTGTACCATTGCGCCAGCGGCGTATCCTGGCTGAAGCCGAGCGCGCCGTGCAGCTGGATCGCGGTGTCGATCACCTTGTGCACCATATGCGCCAGGTACACTTTGGCGATCGAATTCTCCTGCCGCAGATCCATGCCCTTTTCCGCCTTGTAGGCGATATGCAGCAGCATCAGCCGGCCGATATAAAGCTCGCTTGCGCAGTCCGCGAGCATGAACTGCACCGCCTGACGGTCGGCCAGCGGCACGCCGAAGGTTGACCGCTTGGTGATATGGGCGACCGCCATGTCGAGCGCGCGCTGGGCCTTGGCGATATTGTGCATGCCATGGCGCAGGCGGCCGTAGGCGAGGCGGTGCTGGCCCATGTTGAAGCCGTTGCCTTCGCCGCCGAGCAGATTGTCGGCCGGCACTTTCAGATCCTTGATCTCGATCTCGGAGTGGCCGCCATGGACCTCATCGTAATACGGTCCCTCGATCGCCATGTTCTTGATGTTCCGCTTGATGCGATAGCCCGGGTTCGGCAGTTCGACGATGAAGGTCGAATACTGCTTGTGGCGCGGCGCATCCGGATCGGTCTTTGCCATCACCAGCGCCATGTCGGCGACGCTCGCGGAGGACGAGAACCACTTCTCGCCGTTGAGGACGTAATTCTCGTTGCCGTCTTTCACCGCCGAGGTCTGCATGCCGGTGGCGTCGGCGCCGGCCGCCTTCTCCGTCATCGAGAAGCAGATCCGCTTGTCGCCGTTCAATAGCGGTTTGAGGAATTTTTCCTTCTGATGGTCGGTGCCGTGCGCCAGGATCGTCATCATCGAGGCGTCGTCCGGCCCCTGCGTGTTCATCGACAGCGCGCCTAGCAGGCTCTCGCCGAGCTCCATCTGCACCAGCGCATTCGCAAGCGGGCCGAGCCCCATGCCGCCATATTCCTTCGGCACGAACGGGCACCACAACCCTAGCGTGCGTGCCTTCGTCCGCAGCTTGCCGAGCACTTCGTCGAACGGCTTGGTATCCAGTTCCTTCTCCGCCGGAATGCATTCCTCATGCACCCATTTGCGCACTTTCTCGCGGATCGCCTTGGCTTCGGCCGGGATCTCGAAATCGATCGACATGGCATTTCCTCTAGGTTGTTCTTGAAAGGCATATATCCGAGACGCGCCAGCGGCAACGACAAACAAAGTTTGATGTCCCGTTCGTGATACCCCGCGCATGCGAGGTATCCAGTATGCCGCGGCGGTTGTTGTCGACGGCGGTATTGGTGTTTACTGGATCGTCCGCTGGAGCCCGTCATCAGGCAGCGCTTGCGCTGACCCGTTGGGCGGATGATGACGTGAGAGTGAACGATGCCCGATCTCGCCGACCTGTTTCCCGGCTATCAATCGAAATGGATCAACACCGCTTCGGGCCGCATCTTCGCCCGCGTCGGCGGCAGCGGACCGCCGCTGCTGCTGTTGCACGGATTTTCGTCGACCCATGTGATGTGGCACCAGGTGGCGCCGCAGCTTGCTGACAAATTCACGCTGATCATCGCCGACCTGCCGGGCTATGGCTGGTCGGACATGCCGGAGAGCGACAAGGATCACACACCCTACACCAAGCGCGCCATGGCGAAGACCATGGTGGAAGCGATGGAGCAACTCGGCCATGTGCATTTTGCGCTTGCCGGCCATGACCGCGGCGGCCGCGTGTCCTATCGGCTGGCGCTCGATCATCCCGGCCGGCTGTCGCGGCTGGCGGTCTTGGACATCCTGCCGACCTATAATTACTGGGAGCGCATGAACCGGCTCTATGCGCTAAAGATCTATCACTGGACGTTTCTGGCGCAGCCTCATCCCTTGCCGGAGACGCTGATCTCCGGCGCGGGCGAATTCTTCCTCAAGCAGAAGATGGCGAGCCAGACCAAGAGCAAAACTCTCGACGCCATCGATCCGCGCGCGCTCGAACATTATCTCGCGCCGTTCCGCGATCCCTCGCGCGTGCATGCGATGTGCGAGGATTACCGCGCCGGCGCCTATGCCGATTTTGAAATCGACAAGGCCGATTTCGAGGCAGGCAAGAAGATCACGATCCCGATGCTGGCATTGTGGGGCGACGCCGGCATTGCCTCTGCAGCCGCAACCCCGCTCGACACCTGGAAAAAATGGGCGAGCAAGGTCACGGGATCGCCAGTCGATTCCGGTCATTTTTTGACGGAGGAGAATCCGGATCAGACGGCGAGGCTGCTGCGGGAATTTTTTCTGGCGGGGTAGCCACAATGTAATCCGTCATACCCGCGAAAACGGGTATCCAGTGCGCCGCGGCCTGTCGATTGATCAGGACTTTCTCTGGAATACTGGATCATCCGCTTTCGCGGATGATGACAGCGGTGTTCGGTCGCGCATCAAGTCCGCTATCTTCTTGCCTTGAAAAACTCCCGCAGCAGGCTTGCGGCTTCGCTTTCGCCGACCGCGGAATAGACCTCCGGCGCGTGATGGCAGGTGGGCGAGGCAAAGAAGCGCACGCCGGAATCGACCGCGCCGCCCTTGGGGTCGGCCGCGCCGTAGTAGAGCCGCCGGATCCGTGCGAACGAGATCGCACCCGCGCACATCGTGCAGGGCTCCAGCGTGACATAGAGATCGCAGTCGACCAGTCGTTCGGTGCCGATCCGTTCAGCCGCCTGCCGGATCGCCAATATTTCGGCGTGCGCGGTGGGGTCGCGGTCTGTGAGCGTCCGGTTTCCGGCGGTCGCGATGACCTCGTAATCCTTGACGATCACGCATCCGATCGGAACTTCGCCGGATTTCCCGGCATTTTCCGCCGTTTTCAGCGCCAAATCCATGAAAGAAGGGGCGGTCATGCCTCGTATCATCTGAAGAAACCTGCTAGTAGATGCGCCTTCAGCAAAAGTGGATTTTCGGCTTTGCGTGAGATAGCGCCGCTGACAGCGCGCGTATCGCCATTGTTCTGCACCTTAGTGAGACCCTTCATGCCCCGCGACAACGATAATTACAACGATTCCCGCGGCCGGCGTGATCGGCCGGGAGGCGGCAAGGGCCGCTCCGGCCGCCCCCGGGGCCCGGAGAAGAAATTCGCCAAGAAATTTGGCGAGCGCGGGTTGGGGGGCAAGAATTTCGAGCGCAAGGGTGACGGCGCCAAGCGGCCCGATCGCGGCGACCGCGAAGGCCGTCCGCCGCGCCGCCGCGACGACGATGCCCCGCGCCGCGATTTTGGCGATGATCGGGCACCCAAGCGCTTCCATCGCGATCGCGACGATCGTCCCTCCAACAATCGTCCCCGTGGCGACCGGCCGTTCGCCGCTCGCCCGTCGCGCGATGGCGGGGCTGGGAAGCGGACGTTCAAGCCGCGCGGCGATCGCCCGGGCCATTTCCGTGACGATCGCGCGCCGCGGCGCGAAAGGGACGACGCGCGTCCGGCCGGCCGCTTCCAGGACAGGAAATTCGCCGACAAGCGTCCACACACGCCGCGCGGTGAAGGTTTTCGCAAGGAGGGCGAGCGTCCGCGCGGTGATCGGTCGTATGGTGACCGACCGGCGCGTGACGGTGAAAAGAAATTTTCGCGAGGTCCTCGCAAGGATTTTGGTGGCGGCCGGGACAAGGATTTCGGGGCGCGGGATCGCGGCGACCTGAAGCCGTGGCAGAAGCGTGAGACGGGACCGCGCGACCGGGATCGCAAGAGCGATCCGGGAGATCGCAGCCGCAGTGAGCGTCCGCGTTTTTCGCGTTCGCGCGAGGATCGCAAAGAGGGCGATCATCCCCGCGGCGATCGACCGAGATTCGATCGCCCCCGTGAGGGTCGCGAGGATCGTCCGAAATTCGACCGCCCGCGCGAGGGGCATCGCGACGAGCGTCGCGCACGGCCCGAAGGCCGCACCGACTGGCAGGAGCATCCGCGCAGCGACCGCCGACCCGATCGGTTCGCCGACCGCCCGCGCCGTGACAACGAAGACGACAGCAGGGTGTTTGCCAAGCGTCCGGCTTTCGGCGGTCGCGGCGCCTATCGTGAACGCAAGGGTGAGTTCGACAAGCGTGCACCGCGTGAGGAAGCAAAGCCGAAGAAAGCTGGCGAGCGCATCGCCAAGGTGTTGGCCCGCGCCGGGCTCGCCTCGCGCCGCGACGCCGAGGAGATGGTCACGCAGGGCCGCGTCACCGTCAACGGGCGTGTGATCAGCTCGCCGGCGCTCGACGTCACCGCCAACGATGTGGTCGCGGTCGACGGCAAGGCGTTGCCGCCGCGCGAGCGCACGCGGCTGTTTCTCTATCACAAGTCGCGCGGCCTGATGACCACGCATGCCGACCCGGAGGGACGGCCGACCGTGTTCGACAGTCTGCCGGAAGGCTTGCCGCGGCTGATCTCGATCGGCCGGCTCGATTTCAACACCGAGGGCCTGTTGCTGCTCACCAATGACGGCGGGCTCGCGCGCGCGCTCGAACTGCCCGACACCGGCTGGCTGCGGCGCTATCGCGTCCGCGCCCATGGCGAGGTGACGCAGGCGCAGCTTGACCAGCTGAAAGACGGCATCGAGGTCGACGGCGTCAAATACGGCTCGATCGACGCGACGCTGGAACGCGACCAGGGCGCCAATGTCTGGCTGGTGTTCGCGATCCGTGAAGGCAAGAACCGCGAGGTGCGCAACGTGATGGCGCATCTGGGCTTGGAGGTGAACCGGCTGATCCGGGTGTCCTTTGGGCCGTTCCAATTGGGCGAGCTGGCCGAAGGTGAGGTCGAGGAGGTCAAGACCCGCGTGCTGCGCGAGCAGCTCGGCGAAAAGGTCGCCGCCCTTGCGGGCGCGGATTTTTCGCGCCCCGAACAGCGCGACAAGGGTGACAGCGAGGCTAACGCGCCGCGCGGCAAAAAGCCGTTCAAGCCATCGGGCAAGAACGCGCTGATCGCCGACCGCCAGGGCCGCCGCGTGCTGGTGCAGCGCACCGGCAGCGAGGAAGCACGCGCGCGCAACGAGGCCGAGGCCAATGGCTATGGTCCGCCACGCCGTCCACAGCGCGGCTATCACGGCAAACGCGACCTCAAGCCAAAGGACGAGTAGGGTTGCGATGCGCGTCGTCGGCGGACGATTGAAGGGGCGCAATCTCGCATCGCCTTCGTCGCGCGAGATCCGACCGACCGCGGATCGCTTGCGCGAGTCGGTGTTCAATATCCTCATTCACGCCTATGACGATCCAATCGAAGGCGCGCGCGTGCTGGATTTGTTTGCCGGCACCGGCGCGCTCGGCATCGAAGCGGTCTCGCGCGGTGCCAGGTTTGCGCTGTTCGTTGACAACGGCGCCGAGGCGCGCGCGCTGCTCCGCAACAATGTCGAGGCGCTGGGCCTTGGCGGCGTGACCAAAGTGTTCCGCCGCGATGCCACCAATCTTGGCCCGGCCCATCCGGTCGAGCCGTTCTCGCTCGCCTTCCTCGATCCACCCTACGCCAAGGGGCTTGCGGAAAAGGCGCTGGCCTCGCTGCGCGACGGTGGCTGGCTGACGCCGGGCGCATTGCTGGTGGTCGAGGAAGCCGAGGCCGCGGCATTTGTGGTGCCGCACGGGTTTGAAGAATTGGAGCGGCGCACCTATGACGACACGGAGTTTGTGTTCTTGAAGTATGTATCTTCGTAGGGTGGGCAAGGCGAAGCGTGCCCACCATTGCAATCGCGATCGCATAGATGGTGAGCACGGCGCAAGCGCGCCTTTGCCCACCCTACGAAATCATCTTCGCCCGAACAGCTTCTCAATATCCGAGAGCTTCAATTCCACATAGGTCGGGCGGCCGTGGTTGCACTGGCCGGAATTCGGTGTGTCTTCCATCTCGCGCAACAGCGCGTTCATCTCTTCCGGCTTCAGGCGTCTCCCGGCGCGGACCGAGCCGTGGCAGGCCATGGTGGCGGCGACATGCAGCAGCCGGCGCTCGAGCGGCAGCGCCTCGTCCCATTCCGCCATGTGCTCGGCGAGATCGCGCAACAATCCGCCCGCATCCGTCTTGCCGAGCAGTGACGGCGTCTCGCGCACCGCGACCGCGCCGGGACCGAAGGATTCGATCGCCAGCCCGAATGATGAAAGCTCGTCCGCGCGCGCCAGGAGCCGCTCCACCGTGGCTTCATCCAGTTCAACGATCTCCGGGATCAGGAGGATCTGCCGCTGCACGCCGTTATGCGCCAGCGAGGCCTTCAATCGCTCATAGACGATGCGCTCATGCGCAGCGTGCTGGTCCACGACAATGAGCCCGTCGCGGGTCTGCGACACGATATAGGTCTCGTGGATTTGCGTCCGCGCCGCCCCCAAGGGACGATCGATCAGCTCAGCCGACGGCTGCGCCTCGAAGCGGATGTCGGCATTGGGCGCGCCGACGTCGAAGGCTGCCTGATCCTGTTCGGCAAAGGCCGGCGCCGCCGCGCCGTCGAACGAAGGCATCGGGCCCACCGGATAAGAAGGCGAGCGCCGCCAGTCCCAGTTGCCGGGCCGCGGCGCGAACGCTTGACGAAACGCGGCGATCGCGGCGCCGCCGCTATTGGCCGCGGTGCGCCGGCCTTCGCGCGCCAAGCCTTCCTTCAGCGCGTGCACGATCAAAGCGCGCACGAGGCCTGAATTGCGAAACCGCACCTCGGTCTTGGCCGGATGCACGTTGGCATCGACCTCGCGGGGATCAAGCGTGACGAACAGTGCCACCACCGGATGGCGATCGCGCGGCAGATAGTCGGCATAGGCGGCGCGCACCGCGCCAAGAATGAGTTTGTCACGCACCGGGCGGCCGTTGACGAACAGATATTGCCCCAAGGCATTCGCGCGCGTCAGCGAGGGTGCCGCGGCGAAGCCCTCGACCGATACGCCGTCACGCTCGGCGTGCACGTCGATGGCGCTGGCACGAAAGTCGGCCCCCAGAATATCGCCGAGCCGGGTCAGCCGGCCGGCGGCGCCGGGCAATGCGGCGGCCCAGGTCACCGGCGCTCGTTCCTCGCCGGCGAGCGTAAAGGCGATATCCGGCCGCGCCATCGCAAGCCGCCGCACCACCTCGCGGATCGCTTCGGCCTCGGTGCGGTCGGTCTTGAGGAATTTTAGCCGCGCCGGCGTCGCATAAAAGAGATCGCCGACCTCGACGCGGGTGCCTTGGCTCAGCGCTGCCGGCATGATCCTTGATTTCACGCCGCCTTCGACCGACAACGACCAGGCATGCGGCTCGCTTAAGTGGCGCGTGGTGATCGCAAGCTTCGCCACCGCGCCGATCGAGGGCAGCGCCTCGCCGCGAAACCCCAGCGTCTTGATCCGCAGCAGATCCTCGTCGTCGAGTTTTGACGTCGCATGGCGATCGACCGCGAGCGTGAGGTCGGGCGATGTCATGCCGCTGCCGTCGTCGGTGATGGCGATCCGTCGCCGTCCGCCGCCATCGGTGAAGATGTCGACCCGGCTCGCGCCGGCGTCGATCGCGTTCTCCACCAGCTCCTTGACCACGCTCGCGGGCCGTTCGACCACTTCGCCGGCGGCGATGCGGTTGACGATCTGCTCGGGCAGCTGGCGGACGGGCATGAGGCCTGATTCGACGGTCGTTTCGAGTTGCTGAGCCTATTCTAGATCCTATGGCGATAAATGCATGCGCCGAAGCCGAAAATCCGCTTCAGGCTGGGGACAAAGCGGAACTATGATATTGAAGGCATTGGATGTTCGATGCGGCGTCGCAGTGGCTCTGCGGCCGGCTTGGTTCCGTGCGACGTGGGATTGTGAGGTCGCAGGAGCGGGTATATCGTTTAGAAAACATATAATAAGCCCGGAGGAACGCCATGTGCCATCTATTCGCGCACCAGCCGCAACGCGACTATGAATCGCAGACCCGGTCGCTGCGGATTAGTGGCCATAGCACATCGATCCGGCTGGAATTGTCGTTCTGGGATACGCTGGAGGAGATCGCCGCGAAGGAGCGCATGAGTCTCGCGAAATTCCTGACGACGCTGCACAATGAGGTTCTCGATCATCATGGCGAGGTGAAGAACTTCGCGTCGCTGTTGCGCTGTTCCTGCCTGATCTATCGCTCCAAGAGTGCTGCGGCTGTCGCGGAATTTCGTGGCGCGGCCACGCCGATCCTCGACGCCGCCGAATAATTCCTTTTCGCCCGGCTGCGAAATATAGCGCGAAAGCGGCTCCGTCCTGTTCCGGACGGAGCCGCTTCGTTTTGAGTGCGGCTAAATCTCTTTTTTCTGCATCGCGCCTGCGATGTGATCGGCCTGCCGGATCGCGAGCGAAACGATGGTCAGGGTCGGGTTGCAGGCCGCACCACTGGTGAACTGGCTGCCGTCGGAGACAAACAGGTTCTTGATGTCGTGGGTCTGGCCGAACTTATTCACCACGCCATCCTTGGGTTTCTCGCTCATACGATTGGTCCCCATGTTGTGGGTGCTTGGATAGGGTGGTGTCGGATAGGTCACGGTGGCGCCAACGGCTTCATAGACGGCGGCACCCTGCTTGTAGGCGTGATCGCGCATCGCGGCGTCGTTGGGATGATCGTCGAAATGCACGCTCGCTACCGGCATGCCGAATTTGTCCTTTGCCTTCGGGTCGAGCGTGACGCGGTTGGTGTCCTGCGGCATATCCTCGCCGACCAGCCACATGCCGGCCATCCGCGGATAGGATTCCATCGCGCTTGTGAACGGCCGCCCCCAAGCTCCCGGGTTCAGGAACGCGGCCATGAACGGCAAGCCGATCGACAGCGTTTCCATTTCATAGCCGCCGACGAAGCCGCGCTTTGGATCGTTGCGCGCCTCATCGCGGATGATGCCCGCCATGGTGGTGCCGCGATACATATGGACCGATTTCTCGAATGCCGCGTAAACGCTGCCGGTCATGTGCCGCATGTAGTTGCGGCCGACCTGTCCCTGGGAGTTGGCGAGACCGTCGGGGAACAGGTTTGAGGCGCTGTTGAGCAGCAGGCGCGGGCTCTCGATCGAGTTGCCTGCGACAGCCACCACGCGCGCCTTCTGGCGTTGCATCGCGCCGGTTTCGTCGGCGTAGACTACGCCGGTCACCTTGCCCGCCGGGTCGTGCTCGATCTTGATCGCCATGCTGTTGGGGCGGACCTCCAGATTCCCGGTCGCTTCGCCCTTGGGGATTTCAGTGTAGAGCGTCGACCACTTCGCGCCGGATTTGCAGCCCTGGAAGCAGAATCCGATTTGCAGGCAGGATCCGCGCCCGTCGCGCGGCTCGCTGTTGATGGCCATGTTGCCGGTGTGTACGGCTTGGTAGCCGAGCTTCTTCGCGCCGGCCTCAAGCACCTTGAAGTTATTGCTGCCGGGCAGGCCGGGAATGCCGTTGGTCCTGGTCACGCCCATCTTGTTCTCGGCCTTGGCGTACCAGGGCTCCATTTCCGAAAGCGTTATCGGCCAATCCAGCAGGTTGGCGCCGGGCATCCCTCCATAGGTGCTCTTGACCTTGAATTCGTGCTCGTTAAAGCGCAGCGACGCGCCGGCCCAATGCGTCGTGGAGCCGCCGACCGCCTTGACGATCCAGGCTGGAAGATTGGGAAAATCCTTGGCGACGCGCCAGCTCCCCGATGTGGTGCGCATGTCGGACCACGCGAGTTGCGCAAAACTTTCCCATTCGTCGTTGACGAAGTCCTGGTTCTCGATGCGAGGGCCGGCCTCCAGTATGACGACCTTGATGCCCTTTTGCGCGAGCTCATTGGCGAGCGTTCCACCGCCGGCGCCCGAACCCACGATCACCACCACGCCGCTATCGTTCAGATCGAATTTTGCCATGTTGAGTTCCTCCCTGACCGTTCTGTGCCGAGGCGCCTAGGCCTTCGGAAGCCAGTCGATGTCGGCGAAGCCGCGGTTGATGTAGCCGCCATGCTCGGCGGACGAGCCCTCGTAGCCGAATTTCGGCCACAGCTCTTTTTGGTTGTAGAGCGAGACGATGAGATCGCCGCGTACCTTCTGGAAGAACTCGCTCTGTTCGATGCCTTGCAGCAACGCCACGCGCTCGGATTCCCATGGCACCTCGACGTAAGGCACCTTGTGACGATCGCGAGCGTTCTGATCGAGCCGGTTCACGCCGTCGCTGATCAACGCTTTTACGGCCTGGTCTTTCGCCGCCTTGCCGTCCCACGGCTTGACCGCGGTGATGTAGTAGCCGTCGGCCAGAAAATCGTGCGGATAGATATCGCGGGCGACTTTCGCCAGGGTTTTCAGCGTTGCGGGCGTCAGCGCCGTCGCGTCGTCGGCCCAGGCGTCCTCGATGCCAATGCCGACGGTGGTCGCTGCCGCAACGGCCGGCACCGCGGCCGCCGCGCCTTGAAGAAATATCCGGCGATTATACTTGCTTCGACGATCGACTTCTCTCATGGGTGTCCTCCATTGATCGTTTGTTGATTTGCGACTAACCGAAGCGCCCGCCCTTCTGGATCACTTCGATCTTGTAACCATCGGGGTCGGCGACAAAGAAGAAGCGCGCCAACGTCTTGTTGTCATGCTTGAAATCGCGCAGCGGTCCGGGAGACAGCTTTTCCCGCTCGAACCGGGCGTGTTCGGCGTCGACATCGTCGACAATCACCGCGAGATGGCCATATCCGTCGCCAAGCGAATAAGGCTCTTTGCGGCCGAAGTTGACGGTCAGCTCGACCTCGAACGACGACGAGGGATGACGCAAATAGATCAGCGCGAATTCCGGAAATTTGAGATGGTCGGCCACTTCGAGCCCGAAGGCGCGCGCGTAAAAATCGAGCGACTTCGCCTCGTCGAGGACACGGATCATCGAATGGACGGGTTTTGCCATTCAGTTCAACTCCTTGAGGTAGGCGATAATGGTGGCGCGTGTCTCAGGTCTCGATTGCCGGTAGGCCATGACGGCGCCGGGAATCACTTCCTGCGGATTGGTGAGCCACGCGTCCAGCCTGGCGTCGTCCCAGATGAAATCGGCTTTCGCGAAGCCTGCTGAATAGTGGAAACTCTCATCCGTGCCGGCGCGCCGGCCGACGATCTTGAACAGCGGTGGACCTTGCCGGACAGGTTCGGACAGGTTCGTGGTGTGACAAGTCGCGCATTGCTGCTTGAACAGCGTCGCGCCATCCGGCGGTTTTGCGGCGGGCAGCGGCATTTGCGCCGCGGCAGTTTTGACGATCAGCATCGCGCTGCAAAATCCCAGCCCAATCGGACGTGTCGCGCGCAGCTTTGTCATATCCGTCACCGTTGGCGCAGACTTTAGGTCGCGGCGGACAGGCGATGGTAGTAGCGGGCTGTTTTGTGAGAGAACAAAAAGCAGCCGCTGCGTGCGGCCGGAAGCCGATCGGTCAGACTGGCTGGCCTGGTCGTCAAAACCGCGCGAACCGCGCCGCGAACCAAATGCACGCGTCAAAAAGGTCTTTTCGCGGAATTTTCGTGAAGCAGCGCCTCGTCTGGTTTCTGCTGCCGCATATGAGGTCAGTCCGTGGCCAAGGATTCGCGAAATTACCCAGAAATCCCTGCACGATGACCACACGGCGCAGCTTGCATGGCGAGTGCGCCGTCTGTGACACGCTTGGTGTTTGGATGAGCTGGTCCGGTACAGGCGGACGGCGCAGCGACTAGCCGGACCGTTCATCGCCAATCGAACTTAGGAGAAGTGGATGAAGCTAGTGAAAACCTCAGCGATCGCGTTTGCAGTGTCAGCCTTGCTTGCCGGCCCCGTGTTGGCGCAAGGCGCCTCATCCGACACGCAGATCCGAGGCGGCGCGCAGGGCAAGAGCAACATGCAGGGCGGCGCGTTGGGCAGCAGCGACGAGGAGATGGATACGCAACAGGCCGCGCCTGGAGCGAAGGCCGGCGTCTCCGCGAAGTCCGGCTTGAAAGGCACCGTAGGAGCCGGAGGCGGTGCGACAAAGGGCACTGGCGGTGCGGTTGGCGATCCCGCGGCCACGGGCAAGCGCTACTAGAGCGCCTTCAAGTTTGAAACCTGAGAACTCCGGTCGCTTGGCGGCCGGAGTTTTTCTTCGCGATAGGTGCGGCTATCCATCACAGTTTCCGGTGAGGCGAGCCTCAGTCGTCCAGCCTAATCCTCGAAACCGCGCGACCCGCGCCGGGACTTGACGTCGCCGCGGCGTTTCTTGCCTTCCAGGCGCCGCTGCTTCGATGCATGGGTCGGCCGGGTCGGACGCCGCGGCGTCGGCCGCACCATGGCCTCGCGCAGCAATTCGACGAGGCGATCGATCGCGTCGGAGCGGTTGCGCTCCTGGGTGCGGAAACGCTGCGCGTGGATGACGATGACGCCGTCCTTGGTCATGCGCTGGCCGGCCAGCCGCGACAGCCGCGCGGCGGCATCCGCTGGCAACGAAACCCGGTTGGTGTCGAACCGCAACTGCGCGGCGGTCGCAAGCTTGTTGACGTTCTGCCCGCCCGGGCCGGAGGCGCGGACGAAAGAGATCTCGATGTCGCTTTCGTGGATTAAGAGGTCGCGGGAAATCCGCAGCATGGCGTCACCGGATGCCCGGAATCCCCATGGATTCGGACGCAGACAAGATACCGGTTTTGCCGGCCGGTTGTCTTGCTTTGCGGAGACGCCTAGTTCGCCGTCGGCGGCGGCGCGGCGGCGGCCGGTTGTGCCGCGGCCTGCGGGGCGCGGCCGACGATCACCGTCAGCAGGCCCTGGCCCCACAGCCGCTGGGCGGCCTTCTTGGCGTCGTCGAGCGTCACCGCATCGACGATAGCGTTGCGCTTCTCGAGGTAATCGATCGGCAGCTTGTCGAGCTGGTATTGCAACAGCCCCGAGGCGAGTTTCGAGGAGGTGTCGAGCGCCAGCATCTGCGAGCCCTTCAGATACGACTTCGCCTCGTCCAGTTCCTGCTGGGTCGGACCTTCCCCGGCGATGCGGCGGACTTCCTTCTCGATCGCATCCATGGTGTCGCCGGCGCGGTCGGCGCGGGTGCCGGTGTTGCCGATGAACAGCGCGGAGTGATCCATCCACAGCAGCGCTTCGTACACCGAATAGGCAAGCCCGCGTTTTTCGCGGACCTCGTGATAGAGTCGCGACGACAGCCCGCCGCCGCCGAGAATGTGGTTGACGACATAGGCGGCCATGAAATTCGGATCATGGCGCAACACGCCAGGGCCGCCGAAGGTGATCACGGTCTGCGGCACGTCAAGCGGCACGAAGGCGCGTTGCGGCGGTTTTGCCGCCGCCACATCGGGGACCGGCACCAGGCTCGCCTTGGCCGGCAGGCCGCCAAACGTCTGGTCCAGCAATTTGCCGAGCGTAGCCGGATCGACATCGCCGACCACGGCGATCTTCAGCGTATCCTTGGCCAGCACGCGGCGGACATATTCCTTCATGTCGGCGATTTCGATCGCCGGGACGCTCTCCAGCGTGCCGGTCACCTGCCGCCCATAGGGATGGTCGCCATAGGCGACTTCCAGGAATTTGCGCCCCGCGAGCGAGTTCGGATTGGTGGTGTCGCGGCGCAGCCCCGAGATCACCTGCGAGCGGATGCGCTCGACATCAGTCGGGTCGAAATGCGCAGACGTCAGCGACGTCCGCAGCAGATCGAAGGCTTCGTCCTTGTTGTCCCGCAGCATCCGCAACGAGCCGCGGAAATAATCCCGCGTCGCGCTAAAACTCAATTCGATGGCGCGGCGGTCGAGCCGCTCGTGGAATGTCTTGGAGTCGAGATCGCCGGAGCCCTCGTCGAGCAGATCGGCGACCAGATTGGCGACGCCGGGCTTGTCGGCGGGATCCTGCGCGCCGCCGCCTGAGAAGGCATATTCCATCGCGATCAGCGGCACGGTGGCGTCCTGGACGAACCAGGCCTCGATGCCGCCGGGCGAGATCAGATGCTGGATTTTTGTCGCTGCCTGAGACGGTGTGGATGCCAATGCGGCGAGCGTGACGCCGGCGGCGGCAACAAATGCGCGGGTGCGGATCGAAAAATGCTTCACGAACGCTTCTCCTCGCGCTTTTGCGTGGTGTCCTTGATCAGATAGCCGGTCACCGAACGCTTCTTGTCGAGCCATTTCTGCGCGGCGGCGCGGACCTGATCGGCGGTCACGGCGCGGATCCGCTCCGGCCAGCTTCGGATGTCCTCGATGGAAAGCCCGGTGGTGAGCGCGCCGCCATACCAGCGCGCTAAGGTCGCCTGGTTGTCCTGGGCGTAGATCGCTTCCGCGATCAACTGGGTCTTCACCCGCTCGAGATCCTCCGATCGTATCGGATTCTGCACGATGTCGGAGATCACGCTGTCGACGACGTGTTCGACCTGCGCGAAGTCGATGCCGGATCGCGGCGACACTGAGATCGAGAATTGCGTCGGATCGAGCGAGGTACCCTGATAGGCCGCGCCGGCATTGACCGCGAGCGGACGATCGACCACCAGCGCGCGGTAGAGATAGGAGTTGCTGCCGCTGCCCATCAGCTGCGCCAGCACGTCGAGCGCGGCACTTTCTCCCGGTGCGGCGGTGGCGGCCGACGGCGCCAGGTAATAGCGCTTCACGGTGGGCTGCTCGACCTGCGGATCGGCGAGGGTCACTGTGCGCGGCGCGACCGGCTCCGGCTCCTGCGGGCGGACGCGCTGCGCGGGGATCGCGGGCTGCGCTGCGACCGGGCCGAAGTTCTTTTCCACCATCGGACGAACGTCCGCGGCCTCGACATCACCGGCGATCACCAGGATCGCATTGTTCGGCGCATAGAAGCGCCGGTAGAACGCCAGCGCGTCCTCGCGATCGAGTTTTTCGATCTCCTGGTGCCAGCCGATCACCGGACGGCCGTAAGGATGGTTGAGATAGAGCGCCGCCATGATCTGCTCGCTGAGCCGCGCCTCCGGGTTGTTGGCGACCCGCATATTGTATTCCTCGAGCACGACATCGCGCTCGGGCAGCACGTTTTCATCCTTCAAGATCAAGCCGGTCATGCGATCGGCCTCGAACTCCATCATCTTGCCCAACTGATCGCGCGGCACACGCTGGTAAAAGCCGGTGTAATCGGTCGAGGTGAAGGCGTTCTCGTTGCCGCCGATCCTGAGCACTGTCTGGGAGAATTCGCCGGCCGGATGCTTGACGGTCCCCTTGAACATCAGATGTTCGAGAAAGTGCGCCAGTCCCGACTTGCCCGGCGTCTCGTCGGCGGAGCCGACCTTGTACCAGATCATCTGTGTGACCACGGGCGTGCGGTGATCCGGGATCACCACCACTTGCAGGCCGTTACCGAGCGTGAAGCTCGCCGGCGGCGCCGCGGTGACGGTGGTCTGGGCAAGGGCGCTGCCGGATGCGAAAGCGAGCAGGGAAGCGAGCGCGGTGAAAACGGAAACGGCAAATCGATGTGCGGACATCATGACCTATAGTAAAAGCCCGAACGGAAGCGTTCGGGTCAAGGGCGCGGCATCGTACACCGCGCTAAAGCTAGCCGTCGTCACGAACCGGAGAGATCGGCTTAACTATTCGCCATACTTGCCTTGGGCCGGGTTGTATTCCTTGTTCAAGGATTCCTTCGGGCCGGTGCCGTAGGCAAAATTCGGTGACGGCGTCTGGTATCCCGGAGGCGGCTGGATCAGCGAGTCCCGGGTCGGTTCGCCCTTGAACGGGGCGGTCTCGGCTTTGTTGCCGCCGAACATGGTGCTTATGCCGCCGAAGCCGTTGAACCCGAGCGCCGACGGGCTGAGAATCGCGTTGGCGCCGGGGTCGCCGGGCAGCGACGAATCGCCGGCATTGGCGGGGGTGCGGGTACCGGTCTTGCCGACATCGAGTTCGGACGGCGTCAGGATGCGGCTCGCTTCGATCGGATCCGGCTTGGATTTCTTGCGCGCGGCGATCGCGGCCTTGCGGCGCGCTTCGTCGGGATCCTTCGGCCAGTTCGGAGCCTTCACATCGGCCGTTGTGCCGGCCGGCGGCGGCAGGTCCATCTTGGGCGGCACCACCAGGGGCGATCGCTCGCGATAGTCGATGCCGCGGTTATCCATGTTGGTGCCGCCGATGCCGGCCATGATGCCTTCGATGATCTTTTCCTCGAAGGTCTTGTCGTCTTCCTCGTCGTCGCCTGCGCGTGCAGCACCGACCGTCATCACAAGCCCGATGCCGAGCGCGACGGCCGAAAGCCGCAAGCCGCGCAGCATCGCTCCCTTCGGTTCCCGCATCATCCAACCGGTCGCTTCGGTTTTGCGCATCGCTTTACCTGCCCAAATTTCTCGCGGGATCGCCGCCTTCAGGCACAGCCTCGAGCCGTGCAAACAGCGCTCCGCGTTCCGGTTTCGTATCAGCCGGGATCAGGGCGCTTTTGCGGCGGGTACCCCCAGGAAGGAATCATACAATAGGGCCGCTACCCCAGCAACAATCGCTACATCTGCAAGGTTGAACACGTACCAATTGAAGGGTTTTCCCCCGATCTGGAGGTGAAACAGGGCAAAATCGACCACCGCGCCATAGGCGAAGCGGTCGATGGCATTGCCGATGGCGCCGCCGATGATCAGCCCAAGCGCCAGCGTCGCGATCAGGGTCCGCGACCGGGCCATCCAGATCGCAAGCGCAATCACCGCTGCCGCCTTGACCACCATCAGCGTGATCTGGGCGATCTGGCTGTCGTTCTGGAACCAGCCGAAGCTGATGCCGATATTCCAGGCCAGCACCAGGTCGAAGAACGGCGTCACCTCGACCGTGCCGCGATGGCCGATGTCGAACACATAGAGCAGCCAGAGTTTTGAAGCCTGGTCCAGCAAGAGCGTGACAATGGCGGCGATCACGCCGGGGCGGAGCGGCGAGGTCAAACGCTTACTCCCAGAGCCTTCCATTCGCGCAGCGCCTGTGCGTCGCGCGGTGACACGTCGGGAAATTCCATGTCCTCACCGACCGTGGGCAAGATCTTCCAGGAACGCGCGCATTTGATGCCCACGGCTTTTTCCACCACGACCGCGACGCCCGGAACATTGTCCGGGCGGAATGCATCGGCTGGTGCCTCGTCTT
>Ga0070717_10000255_pt1 | contig 36545 bp, 34 predicted proteins | sample LARL113metaG_FD_71366 | JGI IMG/M metagenome (GOLD analysis project Ga0070717, IMG submission 71366) | Corn, switchgrass and miscanthus rhizosphere microbial communities from Kellogg Biological Station, Michigan, USA - LAR L11-3 metaG | ecosystem: Host-associated > Plants > Roots > Rhizosphere ...
CACGGCGGATCTCGGGGCGCGCAAGATCCGCGAGGAGCTGGACGCGCTGCAGGTGCTGGGCGTGGACCCGGTCAAGAACCTCGTCGTGCCGCGCTTCCTGGCGCTGATGCTCGTGACCGGGCTGTTCGACATCTACGCGCTGCTGTTCGGGATCTTCGGCGGCATCGTCGCCACGCTCGTCAACGGCGCGCCGCTCGGACCGTTCTGGGCGACCTTCTTCACGAACGCCTCGACGACGGACCTGTGGGGCTCCGTGCTCAAGACGACGCTGTTCGGAGCGATCATCGCGATCGTGTGCTGCTACAAGGGCATGACCGCCTCCGGCGGAGCCGAGGGGGTGGGCCGCGCGGTCAACCAGGCCGTCGTGATCGCGTTCATGGGCGTGTTCGCCTTCAACTACGTCTTCACCCAGACGCTGCTGGCCACCCACCCCGAAATCAACATCATCCGCTGATGCCTGCGCCCGCCGACAGGAGGACGACGTGACCCCCTCGGACTACGACCGCGAGCGCCTGGACGAGGAGCAGCCTGAGGCTCGGGTCGAGCCTGAGGATCAGGTCGAGGACGAGGAGCCGCTCGACGGCGGGCCGATGCTCGACGGCGGCGCGGTCGAGGAGGAGTCGCCGCACGTCTCCGTCGTCTCGGGCCGTGGCGGAGGCGGCGGGCGCGACGGCGAGGACGACGAGTTCCAGTACCACAGCGACGACGAGCACGCGGTCGACGGCGTCGGCGTCGCGATCCAGTTCATCGACGTGCACAAGGCGTTCGGCCGCAACCGTGTGCTGCGGGGCCTGAACCTCGGCATCCCCGAGGGCCAGATCTCGATGATCCTCGGGCCGTCCGGCACGGGCAAGTCGGTCTGCATCAAGCACATGGTCGGGCTGCTCTACCCCGACAGCGGCGACATCCTCGTGGAGGGCGAGTCGGTCCCGAGCATGCCCGACGCGGAGCTGTTCGAGATGCGCAAGAAGTTCGGCGTGCTGTTCCAGGACGGCGCGCTGTTCGGCTCGATGAACCTCTACGACAACGTCGCCTTCCCACTGCGCCAGCACACCGACAAGGGCGAGGACGAGATCGCCGAGATCGTCAACCGCCGCCTCACCGAGGTCGGTCTCGCGGACTCGCCGGACAAGATGCCGAACGAGCTCTCAGGCGGGATGCGCAAGCGCGCCGGGTTCGCGCGCGCGCTCGTGCTCGACCCGCGCATCGTCCTCTTCGACGAGCCCGACTCGGGTCTCGACCCGGTCCGCACCGCGCTGCTGTGCGAGCTGATCAAGGAGGTCCACCAGGAGAACGGCGGGACCTACATCGTCATCACCCACGACATCATGAGCGCCCGCCGCGTCGCGGAGTTCATCGCGGTGCTGTGGCGCGGGCGGATCGTCGAGTCGGGCCCGGCGTCGGAGCTGTTCGACTCCGGCAACCCGTTCGTGCGGCAGTTCCTGACGGGGGAGTCCAGCGGCCCGCTCGGGATGGAGTGAGCTTGAGATGACGATCGCCCGCGGCGCCGTCCTGGGCGCGTTGATCGCCGTGGTCGCCGTGGTCGCGATCCTGCTGCTCTCGGGCGGCGGCGGCGCCCAGTACAAGCTGATCTTCGAGAACGCGGGCCAGCTCGTGAAGGGCGACGACGTGCAGATCGGCGGTCGGCGCATCGGCGGGGTCGACGACATCCTGCTGACGAACGACAACCAGGCCGAGGTGATCGTCAGCGTCGACTCGCCCTACGCGCCGCTGCACCAGGGCACGACCGCGACGATCCGCCTGACCTCGCTCTCGGGCGTCGCCAACCGCTACATCGCGCTCGCGCCGGGGCCGAACAACGCGCCGAAGATCCCCGACGGCGGGACGCTCGGCGTCGAGAAGACGACGTCCGTCGTCGACCTCGATCAGATCTTCGACACGCTCGACGCGAGAACGCGCCGCGGCCTGCAGAACTTCATCCAGGGCTCGGCGACCCAGTACGAGGGCCAGGGCCCGAACGTCAACGTGGCGTCGAAGTACTTCAGCCCGTTCCTGTCCTCGACCGACCAGCTCGTCAAAGAGGTCGCGCTCGACCAGACGACGCTCGAACGCGCGATCGTCGCGGGCGCGAGCGTCACCGGCGCGATCGCGCAGCGCGCGCCGCAGCTGACCTCGCTCGTCTCGAACCTCAGCACCGCGACGGGCGCGATCGCGTCCCAGAACGCGTCGCTCTCGCAGGCGCTCGCGGTGCTGCCCGACACGCTGCGCCAGGGCAGCTCGACGTTCGTCGACCTGCGCTCGACGCTCGACGACCTCGACCCGCTCCTGCAGGCGTCGAAGCCGGCGGCGGCCGTGCTGCCGAGATTCTTCAGCCAGCTCACGCCGCTGCTGAACGCGGCGACGCCGGACTTCCAGCTGTTCAGCAAGCTCGTCCACCAGCCGGGCGCGTTCAACGACGCGACCGACGCGGTCCAGCACCTGCCGCAGCTGCTGAAGGTCGGCGGCCCGGCGCTGTCGAGCTCGATCACGGCGATGCGCGAGGGCCAGCCGGTGATCGACTTCCTGCGGCCCTACTCGCCGGATCTCGTCGGCTGGTTCCGCGACTTCGGCCAGTCGGCGGCCAACTACGACGCCAACGGCCACTACGCGCGCATCATGCAGTTCTTCGGCGCCTTCTCCTACCAGCCCAACAGCTCCGGCGGCACGCTCGAGCCGGTCCCGCCGTCGCAGCGGTTCGCGGGCCTCACGAGCGGCTTCACGCGCCGCTGCCCGGGCGCTGCCAGCCAGCCGCGGCCCGACGGGTCGAGCCCGTACGCGGCTGCCGGCTTCGACTGCAATGCCAACGACGTGCTTCCTGGTCCATGAGCACGCGCATCTCACCGACGCTCAAGCGCGCGCTCGCCGGCGGCCTGCTGCTCGCCGCCGCGCTCGTCGTGCTGCTCGTCGGCACCGGCGCCTCCAGCGGCGGAGGCGGCTACCGCGTGCGCGCGATCTTCGACAGCGCGAGCTTCCTCGTGCCGGGCGAGGACGTGAAGATCGCCGGCGTGAAGGTCGGCTCGATCGAATCGCTCGACGTCACGCCCGACAACAAGGCGGCGATCGTCCTGCGGATCGACGACCCGGCCTTCCAGGACTTCAAGCAGGACGCCCACTGCACGATCCGCCTGCAGTCGCTGATCGGCGAGAAGTTCGTCGCGTGCGAACCGACGCTGCCGAAGGGCGCCGACACGACGCCGGCGCCGCCGCTGCGCCAGATCCAGCATGGCGCCGGGAAGGGCCAGTACCTGCTGCCGGTGTCGAACACGTCCTCGCCGGTCGACATCGACCTGCTCGGCAACATCATGCGGCTGCCGGAGCGCCAGCGCTTCGCGATCATCATCAACGAGCTGGGCGTCGGCCTGGCCGGCAACGGCCAGCAGCTGAACACCGTGATCCGCCGCGCCGACCCGGCGCTCTACCAGTTCGACCAGGTGCTGGCGATCCTCGCCGCGCAGAACAGAACGCTCGCGCGCCTGGCGACCGAGTCCGACGCGGCGCTCGCGCCGGTCGCGGCGCAGAGCCAGTCGATCAGCGACTTCATCGACAAGGCGGGCGCGACGGCGGCGGCGACCGCTGCGCGCGGCGACGCGATGGAGCAGAGCTTCGCGAGGCTGCCGGCGTTCCTGGCGCAGCTCGACCCGACCGTCAAGAAGCTCGGCGAGTTCGCCTCCGCCGGCCTGCCGGTGATGACGAACCTGCGCGCGGCGGCGCCGTCGATCAACACCGTCTTCGCGCAGCTCGGTCCGTTCAGCCAAGCTGCGCTGCCGACCTTCAGAACGCTCGGGAACCTCGCCGACACGGGCAGAGCCGCGCTGCCGGCCGCCCAGCCGATCATCAGAGACATCCATTCCTTCGCGCAGAACGCGAAGCCGTTCGCGAGCGTGCTCGCGCGCGGCCTGACCAGCCTCCAGGGGCAGCAGGGGATTCAGCGGCTGCTGGACGTCATCCTGTTCACCGCGGGGACGGCGAACGGCTTCGACTCGGTCGGTCACTACGCGCGGACGTACCTCGCGACGGTGAACCCACACTGCCTTGCGTACGCGGTCACCCCTCAAAGCGACTGCTTGGCCACCTTCAATCAGTCGAGCGGGAGCGCAGCCTCCACGACGACCACGCCGCCGAGTGATGCTGTGGCCGCGACGGCCGGCGATTCGGCGGCGGTCGTCGACCCGCCCACGACGCCGCCGGCGCCGCAGGCGTCCGCAAACGGGACCGGCGCACCGGCGAGCAGCGGCCTGCTGAATTACCTGCTCGGCGGGAGCGGGCAGCGATGAACCGGCGTAACACATCCGTGGCGGCGAACCCGGTGCTGATCGGCGCGGCGACGGTGCTCGTCGTGATCGTCGCCGTGTTCCTCGCGTACAACGCGAACAACGGCCTGCCGTTCGTGCCGACGTATGACGTGTGGCTCCAGTTTCCGGACGCGGCCAACCTGGTGTCAGGCGACGAGGTGCGGATCGGCGGCGATCGCGTCGGGATCATCGACACGATCGAGCCGCAGTCGCACAAGAACGGCAGCGTCACCGCGAGAATCCACGTCAAGCTGGAGACGAAGGTCAAGCCGCTGCCGGTCGACTCGACGGTCATGGTGCGTCCGCGCTCGACGCTCGGGCTGAAGTACATCCAGGTGACGCTCGGCCGCTCGTCGAGAGGCGTGCCGGAGGGCGGCGAGCTGGCGCTCGCGAACGCGACGCCGAGACCGGTCGAGTTCGACGAGTTCTTCAACATGTTCGACAGAAGAACGCGCGCGGCGAACCAGGTCAACCTCGTCGAGTTCGGCGACGCGCTCGCCGGCCGCGGCACAAGCCTCAACGACACGATCGTCGCGCTCGACCCGCTCACGAGAAACGCGATACCCGTGCTGCGGATGCTCGCCGACCCGCAGACGCGACTCGGACGCCTGTTCCAGTCGCTGGAGCAGACGGCCGCCGCGGTCGTCCCGGTCGCCCAGCAGCAGGGCCAGCTCTATCGCAACCTCGCGACGACGTTCGACGCCTTCGACGCGATCGCGATCCCCTATCTGCAGGACACGATCAGCGGCGGCCCGCCGGCGCTCGACACCGCGATCCGCTCGTTCCCGATCCAGCGGCCGCTGCTCGCGAACGCGGCCGGCTTCTTCCGCGACCTGCAGCCGGGCGCCGCGGCGCTGCGCAGCTCCGCGCCCGCGCTCGCCGAGGCGTTCGCCGTCGGCACGACGCAGGTGCGGCGCGCCGCCTCGCTCAACGACCAGCTCACGCTCACGCTCAGATCGCTGCAGGACTTCGCGCAGGACCCGCAGGTGCCGCTCGGCATCCACGGGCTGCGCGGGACGGTGCAGGCGCTGACGCCGACGGTGAACAACCTCGGCTATGCGCAGATCGACTGCAACTACCTGGCGCTGCTGCTCAACAACGCCGCGAGCGTCCAGAGCCAGGGGACGAAGGACGGCACCTGGCTGCGCGTCGACCCGGTCGCTCCGCCGGACGGCGTCAACAGCGAGCTGGGCCCGGCGGCTGCGCCCGCCAACGGGCCGGCGGGGAGCGCGGCGTCGAGTCCGCTCGCCAACCATCTGCACGCCAATCCGTACCCGTTGGTCGGCGCGCTCGGCCAGCATGGGATCTGCATGGCCGGCAACGAGAGATACACCCCCGGCCAAACGGTGATCGGGAACCCGCCCGGCCAGGCGCCGACCAGAACGGCGAGAGTGCCGAGAAAGCTGAACGGCTGATGGCGCCGCACGGACGACGCATCGAGGGCAAGCCCCCGTTCTGGACGCGCTTCCGCGTCGGTCTGCTCGCGATCGTGCTGATCGCGATCGCGATGTACTTCGGCTTCACGAAGCACGTCCCGTTCACGCACGGCTACCGCCTGCACGCGGTGTTCGTCTCCTCGAACAACCTGCGCCCGGGCTCGCCGGTGCGGATCGCGGGCGTGAACGTCGGCAAGGTCGAGAGCGTCGACCGCTACAAGAGCACGAACCTCACCGACGTGACGATGGAGATCAGCGGGGAGGGCCTGCCGATCCACCGCGACGCGGTGCTCAAGATCCGCCCGCGCATCTTCCTCGAGGGCAACTTCTTCGTCGACCTCAGACCCGGCTCGCCGTCGGCGCCGGAGGTTCCCGACGGCGGCACGATCGGGCCGGCCCAGACCTCGACGCCGGTCCAGCTCGATCAGGTGCTGACCGCCCTGCAATCCGATCAGCGCGCCGACCTGCAGGTGCTGCTGCAGCAGTTCGGGCTGGCGCTCACCTCGAAGCCGAGCGCTGCGCAGAACGCGACGCTCCCGCCCGAAGTGCAGGGGAAGTCGGGCGCACAGGGGATTAATGGCAGCTATACGTACGCGCCCGCCGGATTCAAGGGCACCGCGCTCGTCAACACGGCGCTGCTCGGCACCCAGCCGCACGACCTCTCGCGCATGATCGCGGCGATCGCGAAGCTCTCGACCAACCTGCGCACGCACGAGGGTGCGCTGCAGAGCCTGATCGGCAACTTCAACACGACGGCTGGGGCACTCGCGGCGCAGAGCGGCAACTTGACGGCGGCCGTCGGCCTGCTCGGCCCGACGGTCACGACCGCCGACGCCGCCTTCAAGAGCCTCGACGCCTCGTTCCCGCCGACGCGCGGCTTCGCGCGCGACTTCCTGCCGGCGGTGCGGGAGACGCCCGCGACCGTCGAGGCGGCGTTCCCGTGGCTCGCGCAGACGCGCGCGCTGCTCCAGCCCGACGAGCTTGGCGGCTTCCTCGCGCAGCTGCAGCCGGCGACGGCCGACCTCGCGCAGCTCGAGGGCAACTCGCTCGACTTCCTGCCGCAGCTCGACCTCGCCAACCGCTGCTTCGCGAGAACGATCATCCCCGCCGGCGACGTCGGCGTAAGAGACGGTGCGCTCACGACCCGCCGCGCGGACGGCTCGATCGTCGAGAACTACAAGGAGTTCTGGTACGCGATGGCTGGTCTCGCCGGGGAGGGTGCGACGTTCGACGGCAACGGCAGCATGATTCGTGCCGGGCTGGGCGGTGGCTCGCAGCTCGTGAACTTCGGCAAGTCGAGAGTCGACGGAAGCTCGGTCGTCGGCAACGCGAATGTCGCGCCGCTCGGCACGAGCCCGTTGTACCCGTCGACCCAGCCGTCGTACAACCTGACGGCGCGCTGCTACCAGCAGGCGCTCCCGAACGTCAACGGTCCCCAGGCCGGGCCCCGCCCGGCACCGCCGAGCAGAACCGTTCCGACGCCCGCGGCCCTGCCGGATCCGGCCACCTCCGCCGCTTCGACGACTTCGAGCACCGCGACGAGCAGTGACGCGAGCGGAGGCGACGCGACGGCTCGGCCGCTCACGACCGCCAACCCGCTGTCCGGGAGCGTCAGATGACGAGCGCGATCCGCAAGCACATGCGCGACTTCGCCGCGATCGTCGTGCTCGTGCTGATCGCCGGCTTCGTCGGCCTCTACGTGCTCGCCCACCAGCGCACGACGCTGCCCGCGTGGGTGCCGATCTTCGGCAAGCAGGTCTACACGCTCAAGGGCGAGTTCTCGACCGCGCAGGCGATCACGCCGGGGCAGGGGCAGACGGTCGACATCGCCGGCGTGCAGGTCGGCGAGATCACGAACGTCGACCTCGTCCAGGGTCGCGCGATCGTGACGATGCATCTCGATCCGAAGTACGCGCACCGCGTCCATCCGAACGCCACGATGCTGCTGCGCCCGAAGACGGGCCTCAAGGACATGGTCGTCGAGTTGAACCCCGGCACGGCGGCAGGCGGGCCGCCGGTCAAGGACGGCTACACCGTGCCCGTCTCGAACACGCTGCCGGACGTCAACCTCGACGAGTTCCTCTCGGTGCTCGACGGCGACACGCGCACCTACCTCCAGCTGCTGCTCAACGGCGGGGCCGCCGGCCTGAGAGGCAACGGCACCACGCTCGCGCAGGTGTTCCGCCGCTTCCAGCCGACCGCGCACGACGCCGCGGAGATCACGGGACTGCTCGCGCAGCGACGCCAGTACATCGCCCGCTCGATCCACAACTTCGGCGTCTTCGTGAACGCGCTCGCTGCGCGCGACCAGCAGCTCGGCACGTTCGTCGACAACTCGAACACGGTCTTCCAGCACTTCGCCAACCAGGACGCGAACCTCCAGCGCACGATCCAGCTGCTGCCGGCCGCGCTGCGCGACACGAACGCCGCGCTCGCGCAGGCGAAGGCGTTCGCCGACCAGGCTGGGCCGGCGCTCGGGGCGCTGCGCCCGGGCGCGCGTGCCCTGGGCCCGTCATTGGTCGAGACGCGGCCCTTCCTGAGAGAGACGACGCCGATCATCCAGAACCAGCTGCGGCCGTTCACGCAGGTCGCGACGCCGGTCGTCAAGGAGCTGCGCCCGGCCGCGGCCGACTTCGCCGCCGCGACGCCGAACCTCACGACGACGTTCGAGGTGCTCAACGCGTTCCTGAACGGGCTGGCGTACAACCCGTCCGGGCCGAGAGAGGGCTATCTCTTCTACCTCGCATGGCTCAACCACCTCGGGAATTCGATCTTCACCTCCCAGGACGCCGAGGGACCGATCCGGCGCGGGGTGCTGATGACGAGCTGCAGCGACCTCATCGGCCTCAACGGCGTGCGCAGAGATACGGTGCTTCCCAGAAGCTACGTTGCCGTGTGGCTGCTGACGCAGCTCGTCAACGCGCCGCTGAATTCGGACTGCGGAATCAGAGGCGGCTGATCGGATGCAGAAGCAAGCGCCGACACTCGGACGCATCCTCGTCATGGCGGGCTTCGCGCTCTCCTGCTTCGGCCTGCTGCTGTACCTGTGGGTCGCGTTCGGCGGCGGCTTCCCGCTCAAGCCGCAGGGCTACCGCTTCCATGTCCACTTCACCGAGGCGACGCAGCTCGCCGACCAGGCGGACGTGCGCATCTCCGGCGTGCCCGTCGGCAAGGTCGTCAATGTCGCGCTCGGGCCCAACAACACGACGGACGCGACGATCCAGCTCGACGCGCGCTACGCGCCGATACCGAAGGACGTGCGCGCGACGCTGCGCTACAAGACGCTGCTCGGCGAGACGTTCGTCGACCTGACGCCCGGCCACAAGAGCGGCGGCACGCTGCCGGAGGGCGGCACATTGCCCGACGCGCAGGTGGAGAGATCCGTCCAGCTGGACGAGATCCTGCGCTCGTTCGATCCCGAGACGCAGCGCTCCTTCCAGGTCTGGATGCAGTCGCTCGCGCAGGGGATCTACGGCCGCGGCGAGGACATCAACGCCGCGTTCGGCAACCTCGCGCCGTTCGCGCAGGACACCAACACGCTCCTGCAGCAGCTCGACGACCAGAGACAGGCGCTCCAGCAGCTCGTCGTCAACACGGGCACCGTCTTCGGCGCGCTCAGCCAGCGCAGCAGCGACCTCACGAACCTGATCCGCAACTCGAACGCCGTCTTCGGCACGGTCGCCTCACGCAACCAGCAGCTCGAGCAGATCTTCCGCGCGTTCCCGACGTTCGAGCGCGAGTCGTCGCTGACGCTGGAGCGCCTGAACGCATTCACGCACACGGCGAACCCGGTCATCACGCAGCTGCGGCCGGTCGCGCGCGAGCTGAGCCCGACGCTGCAGGCGGCCGGGCGCTTCGCGCCCCCGTTCCGCGACTTCTTCGTCAACCTCGGGCCGCTGATCACGGCGGCGAGACCGGGGCTGCCGGCGTTCCGGCAGTTCCTGGCCGACGCGCGCCCGGCATTCGGACAGCTCGACCCGTTCACGCGCAGCCTGAACCCCTTCCTCGCTTACATCGCGGACTTCCTGCCCGAGCTGGATGGGTTCGTTGGGAACATCACGGCGGCGACGCAGGCGACGCCGATCCAGGGCTCGACGGCGCACTACCTGCGGACGGCGAGCGTGTTCAGCCCGGAGGGGATGGCGATCTATCCGCAGCGGCTCGCGACGAACCGCCCGAACCCCTACCGCCTTCCGGGCCAGATGACTCAGCTCAGCACCGGCCTGCCGGTGTTCGAGGGCCGCCAGTGCGCGAGCGGCCCGCGACCCGTCCCGGACATCAGAGACGCGAACGCGTTCGCGCAGACGGTCGGCGGCGTCTCCCCGCTCGCCGCGAGCTTCCTGCTCCAGTTCGCCTTCCGCAACGACCCCCAGAACGTCCCCGCCCCGCCGTGCCGCGGACAGGGCCAGACGCCGGGCTACGGCACCGACTTCCCGCACGTCATCGCGGAGCCGCCGGGGGCGAACGCCGGGCCGTGAGCGCCAGGGACGGGCTCGAGCGCGTCGCGCGGGCCGCCGCGGCCCGCCCGCTCCCCGTGCTGCTCGTCGTCGCCGCGCTTGCGCTCGGCGGCGGGCTGCTCGCGCTCACGCTGCAGCCGAGCACCGGCGTCGAGACGCTCGCGAGCCGCTCCTCGCCGGCGTTCCAGGCGACGGACGCGCTGCACAGGCGCTTCGGCGACGACGCGGTGCTCGTGCTGATCGACGAGCACCTCCCGAACCTCGTGCTGACCCCCGACCTCGGCCGCTCGCTGCGGCTCGAGGGCTGCCTCGGCGGCAACGTCCCGTCCGGCGCGAGACCGTACGGGGGCGAGCACAGCGCGTGCGCCAAGCTCGCGCAGCTCAAGCCGGTCAGACTCGTCTACGGCCCCGGCACGTTCCTCAATGAGTCCGTCAACGCCGTGCAGGTGCAGGTCCAGGCCGAGCTGGGGCAGATCCAGCAGGGCGTCACCGCCGCGGTCGCCGCCGCCAAGGCGCAGGCCAGGAGAGCCGGCCTCGACGCCGCCGGCCAGCAGCAGGCAGCCGACGCCGCCAGAGCCCAGGCGCAGGCGCAGGCGACCGAAGCGCTGCGCCAGCTCGTGCTCGACTCGGGCATCCAGGGGATCCCGCAGATCGACTCCAAGCCCTTCATCTCGCAGATCGTCTTCGACCCCGCGCGCGGCGCCGACGTGCCGAAGGCGCGCTTCGCCGCGCTGTTCCCGAGCAAGGACGCGGCGCTGATCCAGCTGCGCCTGCGCCCCGACCTCAGCGACTCCCAGCGCGCCGAGGCGATCTCGCTGATCCGCCAGGCGGTGCGGATGCCGCTGTTCGCGCTCAAGCACGGCGGGAGCTACACCGTCTCCGGCGTCCCCGTCGTCACCGACGCGCTCGCGCGCAGCGTCACCGGCCAGATCGCCACGCTGCTGATCGCCGCCATCGCCGCGATGGCGCTCGCACTCCTGCTGCTGTTCCGCGCGCGCCTGCGGCTGCTGCCGCTGCTGATCGCGCTCGCCGCCGCCGCGATGACGTTCGGCGCGATGGCGCTGCTGCGCGCCGGCCTCACGATGGCCGCGCTCGCCGTCCTGCCGATCCTGATCGGCCTTGCCGTCGACTACGCGATCCAGTTCCAGTCGCGCGTCGCCGAGCAGGAGCGGCAAGGCGCAGACCGCAAGACCGCCGTCGCCCAGGCCGCCCGCGCCGGCGCCCCCACGATCGCCACCGCCGCCCTCGCCACCGCGACCGGCTTCCTCGTCATGCTGCTCTCGCCGATCCCGATGGTCCGCGGCTTCGGCCTGCTCCTCGTCCTCGGGATCGCCCTCGCGTTCGCCACAGCCCTCACGGCAGGCTCGGCGGCCCTTGCGCTCACGCCAAGAGCGCCAGGGCCGGGCACGCCGATCGGGCGGGTGGCGCGACGGAGGACGATTTCGCGACTCCGCTCGCGAAATCGCCTCGCGTCGCGACAGGACCCGCCCGCAGCAGCGCTGGTCCCAAGGCAGGTTGCCGCGGCCGTGGCGGGCGCGCGGGAGCTGCTGGCCGACGCCGCACGGGTCGCCATGGGAGCTGCTCTCAAGCGCCCCGGCCGGGTCCTCGCCCTCGCCGCCGCCCTCGCGCTCGCCGGCTGGGTCGCCGACACCCAGACGCACGTCGTCTCCGACATCCGCCAGCTCGTGCCGCAGGACATGCCGGCGCTGCGCGACCTCGACCACCTGCAGGCGAGAACGTCCTCCTCGGGCGAGATCGACGTGCTCGTGCAGGCGCCCGACGTCTCCAGACCGGCCGTCCTGCAGTGGATGGCCGATTATGAGCAGCGAGTGCTCAGACGCTTCGGCTACGACGAGTCGCGCGGCTGCGCGAGCGCCACGCTGTGCCCGGCCTTCTCGCTGCCCGACCTGCTGCAGGGCACGGACGCGAGATCGCAGAGCGCCGTCGAAGCACTGCTCGCCGGGATACCGCCGTACTTCTCCCAAGGGGTGCTGACGGCCAGACGCGACGCCGCGACGCTCGCGTTCGGGATCCGCTTGATGGACCTCGCCAAGCAGCAGCGCGTGATCGACGCGATGCGCGCCGAGCTGCACCCGCCGGCCGGCGTGACCGCGCGGCTCGCCGGCCTGCCGGTGCTCGCCGCGCAGGCGAACGCCGCGCTCGCCTCGCCGTGGCGGCGGCTGCTGACGCTGCTCGCCGGCCTGCTCGCCGTCGGTCTGGTGCTGCTCGCCGTCTTCCGCCGCGCCGAGCGCGCGCTCGTGCCGCTCGTCCCGATCGCGCTCGCGACCGGCTGGTCCGCCCTCGTGCTGTTCGCGACGCGGGTTCCGCTGAACCCGATGTCGGCGACGCTCGGAGCGCTCGTGATCGCGATCTCGACCGAGTTCGCGGTGCTGCTGTCCGAGCGCTTCCGCGAGGAGCGCCGCGACCACCCGCTGGAGGAGGCGCTCGCGCGCGCCTACCGCTCGACCGGCCGCGCGGTGCTCGCCTCCGGCGTGACCGCGATCGCCGGCTTCGGCGTGCTCGCCGTCTCCGACCTGCGCATGCTGCGCGACTTCGGGATCGTGACCGTGATCGACCTGACGGTCTCGCTGCTCGGCGTGCTCGTCGTGCTGCCGGCGGTGCTCGTGACCGCCGAGCGCGGCGTGCTGCTGCGCCGCATCGCGCGGCTCGAGCGCCTGGCGGCCCGCGCCGCCGGATCCCGCGCCCGGCGCGCCCCGGTCGCGTGAGCCGTCGCGGGGGACGAGCCTCGCTGATCGCGGTCGCGGCGGGCCTCGCGATCCTCGCCTACATCACCTACAACACGATCACGACGGCCCCGGGCAGCTCGACGGGCCTGAGCGCCGGGGCGCACATGCCGCCGTTCGCGGCGCCGCTCGTGACGAGCGACCTCGTGGGGGACGCGAACGTCGCGCTGCACGCCAACGAGGGTGCGGCGGGGGCGCGACCGGCGTGCAGCATCGCGGACCCGCGCGCGCTCAACAGCTGCACGCTCGCGCGCCGCGGGCCGGTCATGCTCGCGTTCTTCACGCAGGACGCCGGGCGCTGCCTGACGACGCTCGACACGCTCGGGTCGCTCGCCGCGCGCGACCCGCGCCTCAGCGTCGCGGCCGTCGCGATCCGCGGCGACCGCGGCACGCTGCGCGCGCTCGTGCACCGGCATGGCTGGCGCTTTCCGGTCGCGCAGGACCGCGACGGCGCCGTCGGCGACCTCTACGGGGTCGCGATCTGCCCGACGGTCGTGCTCGCCTACCGCGGCGGCGTCGTGATGCGCACTGCGCTCGGCTCGGCCGAGACGACCGCGGCGGCGCTCAAGCGCGACGCCCGCACGCTGGAGGCCGGTCGGCGGCGGAGCGGGGGCGCCGCGTGAGCAAGCGCCCGGCGCCGCGTGAGGGCCACGTCGCCGAGGAGCTGCGCGCGGAGCTGCCCGGCCTGGGGATCGTCTCGCTCGAGCTGCCGGCGCCGAGCGTGCGCCGCAGCCCGAAGGGGGTGCGGGAGCAGCTCGACCTGCTGAGCGTGCGCTTCCGCGGCGCCGACGCGCTCGCGCTGCGCCAGCGCCCGGTCCCGCACGCCTACCGCGTCTGCTTCCGCCACGTCGGCCTCGACCCCGACCTCACGCGCACCCCCGTGGAGGCGGCGGCGATCGACCGCCTCGTGCACGGCGGCTACGTCTCGCAGGGGCCGCTCGACGATGCGCTCACGATCGCGCTCGTCGAGACCGGCGTGCCGCTGTGGGCGCTCGACGCGCAGACGGTCCACGGCGCCCTGTGGCTGCGCCTCGCGCGCGACGGCGAGCGCCTCGGCGGCGAGCCGGACGCGCTGCCGCTGCCCGAGGGGCAGATCGTCGTCGCCGACTCGCACGCACCGCTCGCGCCGCTGTTCGGCGTGCCGGCGGCCCCGCACCTTCCCGGCCGGCGCACGACGCGCCTGCTGCTGTTCGCGCTGCGCGTCGACGGCGTGCCGGCACTGCACGTCGAGGAGGCGCTGTGGCGCTGCGCAGAGACGCTCGCCGCCGGCGAAGCGGCGGCATCGGCGGTCAGATGTCCTGGACCATGAAGTTCGCGATCGCGCGAAGGTGATCCTCGCCGAGATCGGCGCCCGCCTCGACCGACAGGTGGATCGCGTACCCGAGGTGCGTTGCGAGCATGTTCCAGGGCTGCGCAGCCGGGGCGACCAGAACGAGCGTCATGCGCCCGGGCCCGGCGTCGACCGCGTGATTCCACTGGTCGAACATCCGGTCCAGCTCGCGCTCTGCGAGCTGAAGCTCCCCGCCCGCCAGCACGCACAGGATCTGCCGCGCCGTCGGGCTGCGGGACCAGGGGACGGCGAAGCCGGCGCGCAGCCGCTGTGCGAACGCATCCTGCCGGTGCGCCGCGCCGGCGCCGGCGTGCGCCTCCACCGCGGCGTGGAGCCTGCCGCTGTCGCGCGGCAGCGTCAGCCATTCCAGCGGCGGCGGTGGGTCGACCGGCCGTCCGCCCGGCACCGCGACCCGCAGCTCCGCGATCCGCTCGTACGAGCGCGCCGCCGCCAGGTACGGAAGGCTCGGGACGTGCCGCCACGCCTGCGGCAGGGCCGGGTCGACGCAGAAGCAGATGCGCAGCGCGGCCCCGTCCGGCGCCGGCCCGGATTCGCTGGACGGCGGCGGGTCGAGCTCGCGCAGGCGCTCGACCAGTCGACGCGCCACCAGCTCGAGCGTGACCGTGTCGGACAGCGCGAGCCCGTGCTTGACGCGCAGACCGTAGGGCGGCTCACCGCCGGCTCGCGGGAAGCCGTCGAGGAAGACCGGCACGACGGCGTGTGACGACGGGTCCTCGCGGCCCCGCGCGAGCCCGGCGGCGATCTCCTCCCGTTGGTACGCCGCAGCCCGGGTGTGCTCCGAGACGAGCACGACGGTGATCCACGAGCGGCGCTGGGCGTCCTGCAGCGCCAGGTCCCAGTCGTCGCCGAGCGTCAGTGAGCGAGGCGCCAGGAAGGTCCGGGCGACGGGCGCCAGGTGGCCGCACAGCTGCTCGGCGACGTGGAGGTCCGGCCCGGCGTGCGCGATGAAGAAATCCCAGGCGTTGCTCTGCCGCACGCCGAAACACTAAGGAACGGTCGCCTCTCAGGGCGCAGTGCCGGCGGCCACGATCAGCTCGCACGGCCCGGCGAACCCGTCGGCGGACTCGAACTGCGAGAGCTCCTCCTCGATCTCGCGCCAGGCCGCCTCGCGCTCGGGCTCCGCGACGCCCGCCAGCATCTGGTGCAGCGCCCCGAACGACTCGCGCTCGAAGCGCACGCAATCGGCTGTGGCGGCCATCCGCAGCGGCGCGTCGATGCGGCGCACCTCGACGTCGGCGAAGCCCGCGCGCTCATACGCCGCCTCGATCGCGCCGGGGGCGCCGAGGCTGAACGGGCCCGGCTGTCCCGGCGCCGGCGGCGGCAGCTCGGCGCGCCGCCGGACGATCGAGACGGGGATCGAGAAGAAGCGGTTCGCCTCGGGCGTCGAGTAGACGATCCCGGCGAGCCGCCCGCCGGGCTTCAGCGCTCCGCGCAGGCCCGCCAGCGCGGCGTCCTGGTCGGGGAAGTAGATGAAGCCCACACGCGAGATGACGGCGTCGAAGAAGCCCGCCTCGACGTCCAGCCGCTCGCCGTCCATGACGCGCGTGGCGACGTTCGTCAGGCCCGCGTCGCGCGCGGCGGCCTCGGCGAACGCCAGGATGTCAGGGGCGATGTCGGTCGCAAGTACGCTGCCCTCGGGCCCGACGCGCCGCGCGGCGGCGAGCGTCTGACCGCCGGCGCCCGCGGCCACGTCGAGCACGCGCGCGCCGGGGCCGACACCGGCCATGTCGAGCATCGCCTCCGTGGCCGCGCCGAGCCACTCCTCGATCGTGGTCCCCCAGCGATGCCACGGCTCGGCGGCGGTCTGCCACTGCTCCCGCGTGGTGCGCTTGTACGCCACCGGGTCGAATGTCGCTTCGCGCACGTCTGCCTCCATTGGTGGGAGCGGGCTCGGTGAGCCATCGTAGACCGAGCCTGCTTCGGCGCCGCGTTGCAGGACATCTGTCAGGCCATGTTGGCGCGACGTCGGTGCGGACCGTGCGGATCCAGCGGGGCTGCTGCGCGCCGACACGCCGGCTGGCGGTTGATCGACGCGATGCGGTGTCGGCGCTCCGTCCCGTCCGGCGCGAAAGGCGGCTCGGTCTCGCGCCCCCGCGGGTAGACTTGGTCTGCACGATGGTCGTCATCGCGGATCGTCCGGCAGCAGCGACCCTCGGCGCGCACGCCGAGGAGGGGCCCGCGCGCCGCACGCTGCGCGCGCAGATCGCGCGGCTCGAGCACGAACTGGCTTCGCTCGCCGTGCACGCCTCGCCGCGCGACCGCATCGCGTGGACGATCGGCGGCGACGCCGGTCCGCGCCTGCTCGGCATCGGCGAGCTCGAGCGCGTGCGCGACGATCTCGCCGAGCGCCTGCACGAGGTGCGCGAGACGCTCGCCGCGCGCGCCGAGCGCGAGCGGCGCAACCGCGAGCTGCTCGAGCGGATGCTGCGCGATCCCGGCAGGCACCGCTTCGTGCGCATCAGCGCCGCCGACGTCGGCGAGCCGGGCTGCGGCGTCTGGCACGTGCGCCCGCGCCTCGGCCTGATCGGCATGCTGATGGGCTGGTGGCAGGTCAAGCTGTCCTCCGGATGTCCGCTACCCGAGGGCCGCTGAGCCGGCCCTGACCCAGCGAGGACGAGCGAGCAGATGGGCCGTCGCAGCCGTCAGCGTGCGAGCGCGCCGCCGCGCGAGCACACGACCGCGCCTGCGCCGCCCCGCCCGCCCGCCCCCGCCGCGCCCCGGCACGCCGCTTCGCGCCACGCGCGCGACGACGCGTCGAGCGCCGCGCCGCTCCCCACCGCCGCGCGCCGCAGCCGCCGCGACGACGCCCCGCGCCCGCCGTGGGGGAGCTTCCCGCTCGTCGAGCTGTGCGCGCTCGCGGCGATCGTGCTCGGCGTCTGGGGGATCCTCAGAGGCGGCCACGGCGGGCTCGTGCTGGTGTTCGCCGCGATGCTGCTCGGCTCGGTCGCCGGGCTGGAGGTCGCGATCCGCGAGCACTTCGGCGGCTACCGCTCGCACACGTTCGTGCTCTCCGGCGTCGTCGCGATCGCCGCGATGGCGATCCTCTTCTTCGCGGACGCCTCGCGCACCGTCCTGATCGCCGGCGCGGCGGCCGGGCTGCTCGTCGGCGTCCCGCTGTTTCGCACGCTGTTCAAGCGGCGCAGCGGCGGCGTCGGCGTGAAGGTCCGTTAGCCTCCCGCGCGATGGCAGCGCAGGAGCCTCGCCGCATGCGCCTCACCGGGCTGCACCACGTCACCGCGATCTGCCGCGACCTCGACCGCACGGCCGCGTTCTACCGCGACGTGCTCGGGCTCGCGCTCGTCGAGCGCGGCGTCAACGGCGACGACCCCGGCACGCGCCACTTCTGGTTCGGCGACGCCGCCGGGTCGCCCGGGACGCTGATCACCTTCCTCGAGTACCCGCAGATCGAGGAGGGCGTCGTCGGGGCTGGCTCGCTCCACCACGTCGCGTTCACGGTCGAGTCGGCCGAGGAGCAGCACGCCTGGCGCGACTACCTGCGCGAGAAAGGGGTGGAGTGCAGCGAGGTGATGGACCGCGGGGCGTTCCGCTCGCTGTACCTGCGCGATCCCGACGGTCACATCGTCGAGATCGCCACGCGCGGACCGGGCTTCTGACGGGTCCCCGGCCGGCCCGCGCGTGGCGCTCGCTGCTCAGACCGTGACGAGCTCGCGCGCGATCGTCGTGACCGTCGCCGAGACCGGCTGACACTGCTCGATCGACGCGTGCGCGTCGAGCTGCGCCGCGAGCGCGCGGCGCTGACGTTCGGTGAGCGACCCGATCGTCTTCGTCTCCGAGATGCGGAACATCGCGAGGAACTTGCGGCAACGCGTCCCGCCCCAGCGGCGCTGGCTCATCAGCACGTCGCCGATCGCCATGCTCGCCGCCTCCCAGGGCGAGGTCAGGATCACTTCGCTCGCGCTCATCTCGCCTTCGGCGATGCGTCGCTTGAGCTCTGCGCGCGCGAGGCGCACGCGGTTGGCACGCTGAAGGGCCTGCAGGTGCTGCGGCCCGGGGGACATCGTCGGCAACCCGTCCATCTGCACTCTTTCTCCCTGCCTCCGTACGAGATAGGCCGTGGAAAGGCACGCAGAGCGGGGGACGCTCCGCTGCCTCTTGGGGGATGCCGTCGAGCACGAGCTCGGTCCCACTCTCGGCGTCGGCTGGCGGCATGCCGTCTGCCTGAGACGAGTCGATCCGGCGGCAAGGAAGAAGCTATGCGAGCGGGACCTCCCGGGTCAATCCCGAACCGTCCGGGACATGCGCTAGGAGCGGGCTTTTCGTCGCCGCACCTGATGCCGGTGCGTCAACACGCTGTCAGGTCGCCGACGGCAGCGGCCCGTGCTCGGCCTCGAACGCGCGCTTGACCTCGGCGAACGCGTCGAGCGCGCCGTCGAGCGTCGCGCGCTCGTGCGTCGCCATCACGCTCGTGCGCAGCAGCGCACCCCCCGGTGGCACCGCCGGGTGCAGCGCGACGTTGACGTAGACGCCGGCGTCGTAGAGCGCCTTCCACAGCAGCGCCGCCTTCCAGTCGTCGGCGACGAGCACCGGCACGATCGGCGTCGCGACGCGCGTCCCGTCCGGCAGCGCGACCGGGTCGACGACGTGGAAGCCGAGCGCGCGCAGCCCCTCGTTGAGGTAGCGGCCGTTCTCGAGCACGCGTGCGAACAGCTCGCGGCCCTCGTCCGAGCGGCAGATGCGCGTCGCCGCCAGCGCCGCGCCGACCGCGGCCGGGACGCCGGCGGCTGTGAACAGGAACGGCCGCGACTGGATCCGCAGGAAGTCGATCACGTCGGCCGGGCCGGCGATCACGCCGCCGCACGAGGCGAGCGACTTCGAGAACGTCGCCATCCGCAGATCGACGCGGTCCTCGACGCCGAGCAGCTCGCTCGCGCCCGCGCCGCGCTCGCCGAGCACGCCGAGCCCATGCGCCTCGTCGACCATCAGCCGCGCGCCGAAGCGCGCGCACAGGTCGGCGATCTCGGGCAGCGGCGCGACGTCGCCCTCCATCGAGAAGACGCCGTCGACGACGACGAGGATGCCGCCGCCGTCGGCCTCCGCCTGCGCGAGGCGCTTCTCCAGCAGGTCGAGGCGGTTGTGGCGGAAGGCGCGCATCTTCGCGCGCGAGAGCAGCACGCCGTCGAGGATCGAGGCGTGGTCGCCCGAGTCCACGACGACCGTGTCCTCCGGCCCGAGGATCGTCCCGATCGCGCCGAGGTTCGCCTGGTGGCCGGTCGAGAAGACGAGCGCGTCCTCGGTCTCCATCCAGGCGGCCAGCTCGGCCTCCAGCTCCAGATGCAGGTCCAGGGTGCCGTTCAGCAGGCGGGAGCCGGTCACGCCGGTGCCGTAGCGGCGGATCGCGTCGTGCGCCGCCTCGATCACGCGCGGGTCGGCCGTCAGCCCCAGGTAGTTGTTGGAGCCGAGCATGATCCGTCGCTCGCCCTCCATCTCCACGACGGGCGCCGCAGCCGACTCCAAGCGCCGGAAGTACGGCACGGCGTCGAGCTCGCGCGCGGCCTGGAGCTGCGCGACGCGCTCGTGCGTGCGGGCCTTGCTGAAGACGTCGATCGTGGTGGGCATATATCGTTGCGCCGCCAATGGGTCTCGACGTCCGGCCTGTCGCGTCCAAGCGCGACCTCACGACCTTCATCAAGCTGCCCTGGCGGCTCTATCGTAACGAGCCCAACTGGGTGCCGCCGCTCGTCTCCGAGCGCCGGCAGTTCCTCGACCGCCGCAAGAACCCGTGGTTCGAGCACGGTGAGGCGGAGTACTTCCTCGCCTGGCGCGACGGCCGCGCCGTCGGCCGCATCACGGCGCAGGTCGACCGCATCTTCAACGAGTTCCAGGACAACGCCTGGGGCCTGTTCGGCTTCTTCGAGTGCGAGGACGACCCGGAGGCGGCGTCCGCGCTGCTCGCGGCGGCCGAGCGCTGGCTGAGGGCGCGCGGGCGCGACCGCATGGTCGGACCGATGGACTTCACGATGAACGACGAGTGCGGCGTGCTGGTCGAGGGCTACGAGCGCCCGCCGATCATCCTCACGAACTGGACCCACCGCTACTACCCGCGCCTGCTCGAGGGCGCCGGGATGGCGAAGGCGATGGACACGCTGATGTGGGAGCTGCACATCCAGGGCCGCGACAGAGTCCATCCGGCGATCTGGAGAATGGCCGAGCAGGTCGAGTCCAAGCACGGCATCACGGTGCGGCCGATGCGCAAGAAGGACATGCAGGCCGAGATCAACCGCTTCCTCGAGGTCTACAACGCCGCCTGGGAGAGAAACTGGGGCTTCTCGCCGCTGACCGAGAGAGAGGTCCGCCACTACGCGAGAACGCTCAAGCCGCTGCTCGACGAGCACTGGGCGTTCATCGCAGAGAAGGACGGCGAGACGGTCGGCGCGGCGCTCTCGCTGCCCGACTACAACCAGGTGCTGAAGGGCATGAACGGCCGGCTGCTGCCGTTCGGCTGGGCGAAGTTCCTCTGGAACCGCAGAAAGATCGACCGCGTGCGCGTCTTCGCGCTCGGCGTCAGACGCGAGTGGCAGCACGCCGGCGTCGCCGCCCGCTTCTACCAGCTGCACTTCGACTCGGCCGAGGTCACGCCGCAGACCTACGGCGAGATGGGCTGGATCCTCGAGACGAACAAGTCGATGAACCGGGCGATGGAGGGGATGGGCGGCACCGTCGTGCGCCGCTACCGCCTCTACGAGCGTCTGTTCGAGGAGTCGGCGCCGGACGAGGCATCGGAGTTCGAGGCCGTGCCGGTGGGCGCGGGCGCGCCCGTCTGACCGAGGCCGCTGTCACCATGGGCCGATGGATCCCGAGCCGGATCTCATCGAGCCCGAGGAGGTCGTCGACGGCGTGCCGGTGCTCGCGGCCGAAGTGCGGGCGCTCGAGCGCGCCGTGCCGCGGCGTCAGCTCCCCGCCGTGCAGGCGGCCGCCGTCGCGGCGACCGGCTTCGTCGCCGGCGCCGCGACCGTCGTGGCGATCAGCCGCCACGTCGCGCGCAGACCGTCGCGAACGCCGCGGCGGCGCAAGCGCGACGCCGGGCCGGAAGTGATGTCGGTGCTCGGCACGCGCTCGTTCCTGCTCGACGTGCATCTGCTCGGGCGCGGCGAGTGAGCGTCGCGGCGCGCTCGCAGCTCGCCGCCCCGGCGCCGCTCCGCGAACGGCGCGTCGAGGAGCGTCCCGGTCGTGGGCGCGCCCGTGCGGTCGCGGGCGGCGGGATCGGTGAGCTGCGCGTCGAGGTGCGTCCCGGTCGTGGGAGCGCCCGTCCGGTCGCGGGCGGCGGCCCCCGCGAGCTGCGCGTCGAGGTGCGACCGGCGTGGCCGTTCCGGCTCGCGCGCGCGGGGGGGATGGACGGCGTGCTGCGCGTGCGCGGCGGCGTCGTGCACCGCCTGCTGCACCACGGCCCGCAGGAGACGCCGGTCGTCGTGCGCGTCGCGCAGACGGCGCGCGACCGCGTGCTGCTCGGCGCGGCGGCCGAGGACCCGGCTGCGGCCGCGTGGGGCATCGAGCGGATGCGCTTCGCGCTCGGGGTCGACGACGACCTGCGCCCGTTCCACGCGCGCTTCCGCGACGACCCGCTGATCGGCGCCGCCGTGCGCGCCGACCCCGCCGTGCGGCTGCGGCGGCGGCCCGAGCCGTTCGAGGCGCTCGCGTGGGCGGTGACCGAGCAGCTGATCGAGTACGTGCGCGCCGCCGCGATCCAGCGGCGGATCGTCGCCCGGCTCGGGCGCCGCTGCGCGCGCAGCGGCCTGCGCGACGTGCCGAGCGCGGCGACGGTCGCCGCCCAGGCGCCCGCGCTGCTGTGCTCGTTCGACCTCGCGCCGAAGCGCGCGCTCGCGTTGCGGCGCGCCGCCGAGGAGGTCGCGAGCGGGCGCGTCGATCTCCACGCGATCGAGCCGGGCGGATCCGTCGAGCGGCCCGTCTCCGGCACCCTCGAAGCCGGCTGGCGCCGCCTGCGCGCGATCCCCGAGATCGGCACGTGGACGCTGTCGATCCTCGCGCTGCTCGGGCAGGGCCGCTACGACGCGCTGCCGGCCGGCGACCTCGCCTACGTGAAGCTCGTCGGACGGCTGCGCAGCGGGGGAGACCCCCGCGCCCGCGCCACCGAGGACGAGGTGCGCGCGTTCTTCGCGCCCTACGGCGAGTGGGCCGGCCTCGCTGCCGCCTACGCGCTGCGCGCGACCGCGCCGGAGCTGCGCGCGGTCGCGGCGGCGGCGTGAGCTGTGCTCCTTTGGGGGTCCATACGACCCCCAAAGGGACACAGCTCGCCCGTCAGGAACCCTGGCCCGCCAGGAACTCGTTTGTGTAGGCGGTCGCGCCGGCGCTCGGCATCACGCCGATGAGGTTGTTGGAGAACATCCAGCGCTCGTATGCCTGCCAGGCGGCCGGGTCCTGCCAGCCCCACGGCTTGCTCGCGTCCGCCGGGAAGAACGCCGGCAGCGACGCCTTCACGCTCGCGAGCGCGAATCTGCGGTCGAGATCCGGCGCGGCCCTCACGAGCGCGTCGGTCGCGGCCTGCGGGTCGGCTCTGGCGGCCGCGTAGCCGCGCGCGAGCGCCTGCACGAACGCGCGCACCTCGTCGCCGCGGTTCGCGAGCGTGTCCTTGCGCGCGACGACCACCAGCTCGTCGTAGGTCGGCACGCCGACCTGCTCCATGCGGATGATGCGGGGACGCTTGCCTGCGAGCCTGAGCTGGACGCCCTCGACGTTCCAGTAGGCGCCGAGCGTCGCGTCGACCTTCTTCGAGAGCATCGCCGGCACGAGGTCGAAGCCGACGTTCGTCTCCTTCACCGAGCTGCGCGGCACGCCCGCGTGAGCGAGGATCGTCGTCAGGTAGGCGCTCTGGTAGGGGATCCCGGCGGTGCCGACGCGGCCGCCGCGCAGGTCAGCCGGCGTGCGCACGCGCTTCTTCAGCGACATCAGCGTGGTGAGCGGCACCTGTGAGATCGCCGCGACCGAGACGAGCTGCTCGCCCTTGTCGCGCGCGATCAGCAGCTCGGGCTCGTAGGAGATCGCGAGGTCGACCTGGCCCGCCTCGAGCAGCTTCAGCGGCGCCGCCGGGTCCGACGGCGTCTGCACCTTCACGTCGAGCCCCGCGCGCGCGAACTGGCCGCTCGCGAGCGCGTCGTAGAGGCCGACGTGGTCGGGGTTGGGCAGGTAGTCGAGCATCAGCGTGAGCGGCTGCTTCGCCGCGCTCGGCTGGGTCGCGTCCTGCTTCTCGCCGCAGCCGGCCAGCGCCAGCAGCAGCGCTGCAAGCGCGGCAGCGATCGCGAGTCCTCGCTTCATCGGGTCCGTCCTTGTCGGGGTTCGTGCGCCCACGGCACGAGCAGCCGCTCGGCCAGCGTGAGCAGGCCGAACAGCGCGATCGCGAACGCGGACAGGATCAGCACGGCCGCGTAGGCGCGCGCGGTGAGCAGCTGGGGGATCGCCTGCTGGACGAGGTGGCCGACGCCCGCCGAGGAGCCGACCCACTCGGCGAAGACGGCGCCGATCGGCGCGAACGTGACGGCGACCTTCGCGCCGCTGAAGAGGCCGGGCAGCGCCGCCGGCAGCTCGACGTGGCGCAGGATCCGCAGCCGTGAGGCGTCGAGCGTGCGCATCAGCTTCGGCAGCTCCGGGTCGACGCGTGAGAGCGCGTCGAGCGTCGTGACGACGATCGGGAAGAAGCAGACGAGCCCGATGACGACGAGCTTCGGCGCGATGCCGAAGCCGAGCCAGGTGACGAGCAGCGGAGCGATCAGCACGACCGGGATCACCTGAGAGACGACGAGCAGGGGATAGACGGAGCGGCGCAGCGGCAGCGAGAGGTGCAGCGCGATCGGCAGCACGAACCCCGCCGCACCGGCGACGAGGATCCCGAGCAGCACCTCGCCGCCGGTGACGCGCAGGTTCGACCACAGCAGGCCGCGGTCGACCCAGGCGGCCTTCGCGACCGCGTGCGGCGGAGGCAGGATCGCCGGGTCGATGCCGCTGAGGTCCGCGTACAGCTCCCACGCGCCGGCCAGGACGAGCAGGATCGCGACGGCGCCGAGCGCGCCGAGCAGCGCACCGGACCGCCGCCGGCGCCGCGGCGCCCCCGCGCGCGGGACCGCGAGCGTCGCGGGCGGGTCCTCGATGCGACCGAGCGTTCTCACGCCGGCGCTCCGAGCGCCTCGAGCGCCTGCTCGCGCAGCGCGACGACGGCCGCGTCGGTGCGGTGGCGCGGACGCGGCAGCTCGACGTCCACCTCGGCGACCGCGCGGCCCGGCCGCGGCGACATCACGACGACGCGGTCGGCCAGCACGACCGCCTCCTCGACGTCGTGCGTGACGAGCACGACCGTTCGCGGCTCCGCGGCCAGCGCGCGCGCGAGCCAGCCCTGCATCTCCTGGCGCGTGAGCGCGTCGAGCGCGGCGAACGGCTCGTCGAGCGCGAGCACCGGCTTGTCGGCCAGCAGCGTGCGCACGAACGCGACGCGCTGGCGCATCCCGCCCGAGAGCGCGCGCGGCGGCGTCGCCTCGAAGCCGCCGAGGCCGAAGCGCTCGAACCACGGCCGCGCCCGCTCGCGCGCCGCCGGCGCCGGGACGCCGCGCACGCGCAGCGCGAGCGCCGCGTTGTCGAGCGCGCTCGCCCACGGCAGCAGCAGGTCGCGCTGCGGCATCAGCACGGCCGGGTCGGCGGCCACGCTGCCCGCGTCGGGCTCCTGCAGCCCGCAGATCAGCTCCAGCAGCGTCGACTTGCCGCAGCCGCTCTCGCCGACGACGGCGACGATCTCGCCCGGCGCCGCACGCAGGTCCATCCCGCGCAGCGCGACCACGTCCTGCTCGCGCCGAGCACCGCGGAAGCTCCGCTCCACTGCTTCGACCCGTACGCCGTCCATCGCTCCCTCCGCGGGCATTACCCCACAGGTTCGAAGGGTCAGCGCCGGGTCGCGTCGAGCGATGGGGCGCTATCTCAGCCGGCTCACCCGCCAGCCCCCCTGGTGTGTGCTCTGCGGCGAATGCTACCCCAGGATGTTCACGGCCCGTGCGACGACGAGCCCGACCGTCACGAGCGCCGCGAGCGACTGGAGGCCCATCAGCGTCTTCGCGATCGGCGTGAGCGGCATCGTGTCGGTCGGGCTGAAGGCGGTCGCGTTCGTCATCGACGTGTAGAGGTAGTCGACGAAGCCCGGGCGCCAGCCTTCCGGCGCGAGGTGCGGGTTCTCCATCTGCGGGAACTGGAAGTCGGGCAGCCGGTCGGGCTCGAGGAAGCGCGCGGCCGGGCCGCCGCGATCCAGCTCCCAGTACCAGACGGCGAACAGCAGCACGTTCGTGATCCACGCCAGCGTGCCGGAGAGGATCAGCTGGTGGCCGTCGACCTTGCCGCCGTTGACGAGGAAGTGCACGAGCAGCCCGAGCGTGACGACGTTCGTCAGCGAGACGAGCCCGATCACGACCAGCGAGAAGCGCCGGTTGCGCTTGGAATGCTTCGTGGCGCGGCTCGGCGCGATGTAGACCAGCCAGGCGAGCAGGACCGCCTCGACGCCCGGCAGCACCCAGCGCGGCCCGACCGTCACCTCCTTCGCGAGCCCGAAGTTCAGCGCGATCGCCAGCGCGACGGCGAGCTGCGGCGGCCACAGCGGATCGCCGTTCTCGAGCCGCTGCGCGACCTGTCGCACGTCGACCCGCCGGCGGGGCCTCATCGCCCGCCGGCCCCCGTCGCCCCCGTCCCCGTCAGCGCCTTGACGAAGTCCTCGAGCTGGTTCGCCGTCCAGCACTCGAACGCGGTGCAGTGGCGCTCGTAGGCGGCGATCACCGAGTCGCCGTAGTTCCAGTACAGGCGCGGCTCGGGGTTGAGCCAGAACGTGCGGCCGGCCTTCGCGGCGATCGCCGCGAAGACGTCGTCGCGCGGTGGGCGGCCGTTCGTGCGCGCGTCGCCGAGCACGATCACGGTCGCGCGCGGGTGCAGGTCGTCCTCGACCTCGGCGAGGAACTCGGTCCACACGCGGCCGTAGTCGGTGTAGCCGGAGATGTCGGCGACGCCGGCGTCGCGCGAGATCGCCTCGCTCGCTCTGCGGAAGTCGCGCTCGCGCTCGAACACCTCCGTCACCTCGCTGATCCGCTCGATGAACACGAACGAGCGCAGCTTGCGGAACGAGTCGTGCAGCGCGTGCAGCACGGACAGGAAGAAGACGCTCGCCGAGGTGACGGACGTCGAGACGTCGCACAGCACGAACAGCTCGGGCCGGCGCGGTCGCAGCGGCCGGTAGCGCAGCTCGACGGGGACGCCGCCGGTCTGGAGCGACGCCCGCATCGTGCGCCGCACGTCCACATGCGCGTGGCGTCTGCGCCCCCGCAGCTCCTTGCCCTGCGTCGCCAGCCGCCGCTTGAGCTGCGCCACGACGCGGTGCACCGCTGCCAGATCCTGGATCGGCCCGCCCGGCAGCGAGCGGTCCAGCTCGGACAGCGGCCGCGCCGGCGGGAGCTGTCTGGTGCGCTCGATCTGCCCGCGCTCCAGCTCGCGCCGCAGCTGCTGCTCGAATCTGCGCAGCTGCTCGCGCGGGACGCCCTCGCGCCGCGGATCTCCCTCGGGGAACTCCGGCTGCGGCTCGGCGCGCAGGCCGAGCGAGCGGCGGATCCGCTGCACGTCGACGCCGATCACGCCCGAGCCCTCGCCGCGCTCGCCGAAGGCGGCGATCGCGAGCCGCGCGAGGTCGCGCATCGCGCCGTCCGAGCCGTCCTGCAACGCCTGCGCGATCTGCTCGCGCAGCGCGTCGACGTCGATCGAGGCCGCGTCCTCGAAGCCCTCGCCCTCGCGCACGCCCTGCACCGCCGCCTCCGCCTCCGCGGCGCGGAAGAAGAAGCGGTCGAACACCAGCTCGAACACGCGGCGGTCCTCGGGCGACTTCGCGAGCGTCGCGGCGAGCGCCTCCTTGAAGTCCGCGCGCACGTCCCACGGCACCTCCGCGAGCGCCGCGAACGCGTCGAGCAGCTCCGAGGTGCCGATCGCGACGCCCTCGCCGCGCAGCTCCTCGGTGAACGAGATCAGCCGCGCGTCGAGGCCGGCCGGGCCGGAGCGGGCGTCAGCGGCGCGAGGCGGCGCCATCGGGCGCTCCCTCGAGCCGCACGCCGACGCGCGCGGCGACGGTGTCGAGATCGGCGCGGTGCTTGACGATCACCGACATCGTCTCGCGGAAGGTCGGGGCGTCGAGGTCCTCGGCGCCGAGCAGCAGCAGCGCGCGCGCCCAGTCGATCGACTCGGCGATCGACGGCGGCTTCTTGAGGTCCAGCTCGCGCACCTCCTGGACGATCGCGACGAGCTTGCGCGCGATCGTCTCGCCCAGCTCCGGTGCGTGCAGCCGCACGATCTCCAGCTCGTGCTCGACGTCGGGGTAGTCGAGCCACAGGTACAGGCAGCGGCGCTTGAGCGCCTCGGTCAGCTCGCGCGAGTTGTTCGACGTCAGCAGCACGACCGGCTGTGTGCGCGCCTCGACACGCCCCAGCTCGGGGATCGAGATCTGGAAGTCGCTCAGCAGCTCCAGGAGCATCGCCTCGAACTCCTGGTCGGTCTTGTCGATCTCGTCGATCAGCAGCACGACCGGCTCGGGGTTCGCGATCGCCGTCATCAGCGGCCGCGCGAGCAGGAACTCCTCGCCGAAGATGTCCTCCTGCACGGCGTCCCAGCCGGTGCCGGACGCCTCCGCCTGGATCCGCAGCAGCTGCTTGCGGTAGTTCCACTCGTACAGCGCCTTCGCCTCGTCGAGGCCCTCGTAGCACTGCAGGCGCACGAGCTCGCGACCCATGAAGCGCGACAGCGCCTTCGCCAGCTCCGTCTTGCCGACGCCGGCCGGCCCCTCCACGAGCACGGGCTTGCCGAGCTTCGCCGCCAGGTAGGAGACGAGCGCGGTCGACTCGCCCGGCAGGTAGCCGACCGAGCGCAGGCCGTCGGCGACCTGCTGGACCGAGGTGGGCTCGACGGGCGGCATCGGATCGCGAACCATAGCGGCGCCGCTCGCGCCGCCGGCTCACTCCTCCGGCGGAGGCAGGGGGATCGTCAGCTGGTCCTCGGAGGGGCCCGCGGGCGAGCGCCGGTACCGCGGCCGCTCGGGCGGCAGCACCTGCGTGACCGTCGTGCCGGGCGGGGGCGGCGGGGCGGGAGAGGCCGCCGGTTCGCGGCGGGCCGGCGGGTGCGGCGTGCGGCGGCGCTGGACGTACGGCGGCTCGGGCCGCTCGGCGCGGCGCATTCGCGAGCCGGCGTAGGCGAGCAGCCCGGCCGCCCCGAGCGCGAAGAAGATCCCCCACTGCACGCCGACGTTCGCCGCCACCCCGCGCCCCGAGACGCCCGGCTTGTCGAACAGCCGCCAGACGAGCAGCAGCACGACCCACAGCCCGGCGGCCATCACGACCCCCCCGTCGCCGCCGGGGAGATGGAACGCGCGGCCCTCGGCGCGCAGGAACAGCAGCGCGAGCACCGCGACCGCGACGAGCAGCACGGCCGCCTCGACGAACGAGAAGACCTGGAAGGCGGAGAGATCCTGGCTGACGAGCGGCTGGCCGCGCCCGGCGACGACGGCCGTCTGCTGATACCACGGCAGCAGCATCGTCACGAACAGCGCGATCGCCGCGATCGCCGCGAGCCGGCTCTCGGGCGCAAGCTCGCGCCAGGCGGCGGTCAGGCGCGCGAGCGCCCCGCTGCGCCGCTCGCTCATGCGCGCGCCGGGTCGGCGGCGTGCAGGCGCCGCATCAGGACGTCCGCGTCGTGATCCGAGACTGCGCGCATCTGCCCCTGGAATGCCAGCTTCCAGTGTTCGCGCGGCCACTTTGCGATGTGCTGGAGCTGGCCGACGAGCGTCTCCGCAGGCACCCATTCCTCCTCCGGCAGCACCAACTCGGGCTCGGTCTCGAAGCGCCACGGGTACGGATCGGGCTTGCCGGGCTTGCCGGGCCAGATTCTCTCACGATCCTCGTACAGCTCGCCGGTCACGCGGATCGAGGCGGCGAACGCCATCGCGCGCGTCAGGTACAGAACGATCCGGTCGCCAGGGACGACCTCCAGCGCGCGGTTGCGGTTGCGCTCCTTCAGCCCGATCACGCGGTAGCCATGCTCGCGCGTGGCGGCGTGGTTCTCCGGCGAGCCCGTGAGGATCCAGGTTCTCGTAGGCGCTGCGGCCACGCGCCCGATTCTACGCTGCGCGGATCCGGAGCCGGCGGCGCCCGGTCGCTGCGCCGGCCCTACGTTCTCGGCGCTCTGCCCACGACTGCGATCGCGCCCGTCGTCCGCCCGACGTTGCCCGCGAGGTCGGTGCCGAGCAGCGTCACGTCGTAGCTGCCCGGCGTGGACGGCACGCTCCAAGCGTACGCGTGCGCGCCGCCGGAGATCGACGCGCTCGTCGCGAGCACTGTGCCACCGCCGGAGCGCCGGATCGTCATGCCCACGCGCGAGGGCTTCGAAAGCGAGAAGCGCACGAGCACGGAGCCGCCGGCGCGTACGCGTCTGGTCAGCAGCGTCATCGCGGGCGGGGTCTTCAGGTCTCTCGCGAAGGCGTCCCCCGTCTGGCAGTAGACGGGGGTGCCCGTGCGCTGGCAGAGGTTCTGCAGGAAGCCGGTCAGCAGCTCGTGGTAGGAGAGGTCGGACTGCGGGCCGCCGAGCTGGTAGAGCGACCACCCGCCCGTGTTCGCGGCGCGCACGTCGAGCCGCGCCTGGCGGTCGCCGGCGCGGAACAGGCGCATGGCGGTCGCGCTGTGGGCGATCTGCGCATAGTCGTAGAGGCCGACGAGCGTCTGCACGAACGCGTTGATCACGATCTGGCCGGGCGCGAACGAGTAGAGCAGGTAGCGCACGCCGGTCCGCGTCGGCAGCTGCACGCCGAGCGGCGGGCGCAGCGAGAACAGCTTGAGCGCTCTGCCGGCCGCGGCGAGATACGCCGGCTGGTGCAGCTCCTGCGAGGCGCGCGCGAGCGCCTGGATCCCGGTCGCCTGCGACATCGCGCTCGTCCACGGGGGCACGCCGCCGCCGAACGCGAAGTCGTACTCCCATGCGAGCGCGCCGCCGCGCTGCGAGGCCAGCGGCAGCATCTCGTCCAGCAGCGCGCGCAGTCTGACGTCGTCTCTGGCGTCCCACAGGCCGTTCGCCTTGCCGAACGTGCCAAGCACCTGCAGCTGGATCCCCTGGCCCGGGTAGTACTCCCACACCAGCTCGCTGTCGGAGAACTCGACGCGCTGGCCGTAGCTCAGGAGCGGGCCGGTCGTCCACCACTGCCTGTTGCGCTGCAGGGTCGCGAACAGCTCCGGCAGGCGCGCCGCGGTGAGCTGCCCGCGCGCGGCGATCCCGTGCAGCGAGTCGATCACCGCCTGCAGCTCGGAGCGCCGGGTGCCGGCGAGGCGGCGCGCGGTGCGGAGCGCGTCGTCGAACGCGCGCCGGTCGGCCGCGGCGGTGGCCGCGTCGATCGCGTGCGCGGCGAGCAGCCGCTTCAGCTCGCCGCGCACGGTGCGCCCGCCGGCGGCGCGAGCCCGGACGCTCGCGGCGACCCCGCCGGCGGGCGCCTGCCAGCCGGCGTCGGGCCCGAGCGCGCGATCCACGCGAGCGTGCACGTGCCCGCTGCGATCCATCACGAGCACCCCGCTCGCCGCGGCCGCCGCGCTTGTGTGAACGGTCCCGACCAACGCACCTGCAACGATGGAGGTCCACAGGAGGAGGCGCACGGAGCGCATGCGAGCCGATGCTACGCTCGCGAGCCCGGTCGCCACGTCGCAGAAGGAGACTTGCAGGTGCTTTCCACCCATCGTTTCGTGCAACACCGGGCACGCGCGATCGTCGCGCTGCTCGCGCTCGCGGCGGCCGCGGTCGCGCTCGCCGCGTGCGGGCGCAGCAGCTCCGGCGGCTCGGGCGACGCCCAGTCGCTGCTCAGACAGACGTTCAGCGGCGTCCACCAGATCAGAAGCGGCAAGGCGAACGTCCAGCTGAGAGTCGCGGTGACCGGCGACCCGTCGCTGCAGGGTCCGATCGAAGCGACGATCGCGGGACCGTTCCAGAGCGTCGGGAGCGACAGACTGCCGAAGTTCGAGCTCGCGCTCGACGCCAGCGCGCAGGGGCAGGACATCAAGGCCGGGCTGACCTCCACGAGCGACCAGCTGTTCGTGAGCTTCGGCGGCACCGCCTACGCCGTGCCGGCCCAGCTCGTGCAGAGACTCGAGCAGTCCTTCGCGAGATCCCAGCAGCAGGGCTCTGCACAGCCGAAGACGAGCCTCAAGGCGCTCGGGATCGACCCGCTCGGCTGGCTGCAGGACGCGACCGTCGTCGGGACCGAGTCCGTCGGCGGCGTGCAGACCGACCACATCAGCGCGAAGGTGAACGTCGGCGCGCTGCTCGACGACGTCGACGCGCTGCTGGCGAGAATCAGCTCCGGCGGGATCCCCGGCATCCCGGCGGGCGGCAGAGTCCCGAGCAGACTGCCGGCGAGCGCGCGCTCCGAGATCGAGCAGGCGGTCAAGAGCGCCACCTTCGACGTCTGGAGCGGCAAGAGCGACCACACGCTGCGCAAGCTGACGCTCGCGCTCGACGTCGCTCCGCCGAGAGGCAAGGTGAGATCGGTCACGCTGAACCTGTCGGTCGAGCTGACCGACCTCAACCAGCCGCAGACGATAACGGCGCCCTCGTCGAGCAGACCGCTCAGCGAGCTGCTCGGACAGTTCTCCGGCCTGCTCGGTGGAGCGCTCGGCGGCAGCGCGCTCGGCGGCTCGAGCTCCAGCTCCGGTGGTGCGACCTCGGATCAGCTGAACGCGTACGCGAAGTGCGTCCAGAGAGCCGGCTCGAACGTCACCGAGGCGCAGAAGTGCGCCTCGCTGCTGCAGAGATAGCCGGCCGTGCGACCCCGCCCGCGCCCTCTCCGGCGCGGGCGGTCCACGCAGTCGCGGGGGCCCCGATGGCGTGGGGTCCGTCGCGTATCGTTCGCCGCCCGTGAGCGCGGAGCCCACCCAGCAGCCCGACCTGCGCGGCTTCCTGCTCGGCAGCGGCGGCTGGCCCTACATGCTCGTACCGTTCATCCCGCTCGCGGTCGCGCTCGCGCTCGCGGACGCCTCGGCGGTCGCCGTCTTCTTCGTCTCGGCGCTCGGCGTGATCCCGACCGCCGCGCTGATGGGTCGTGCGACCGAGGAGCTGGCGGCCCGCTCCGGTCCGGGCATCGGCGGGCTGCTGAACGTCACGTTCGGCAACGCGCCGGAGCTGATCATCGCGCTGTTCGCGCTCGGCGCCGGGCTGCAGGAGGTCGTCAAGGCATCGATCGTCGGCTCGGTGATCGGCAACACGCTGCTCGTGCTCGGCGCCTCGATGCTCGCCGGCGGCATCGGGCGCGAGCGCCAGCGCTTCAGCCGCGCGGCGGCGACGGCGCAGGCATCGATGCTGCTGCTCGCGGGCGCCGCGCTGACGATGCCCGCGATCTTCGAGCTGGTCGAGGGTCGCGGGCTGCCCCAGCCGGGCGCCGAGCGCGTCGCCTACGGCTCGACCGTCGAGCACCTCTCGCTGTTCGTCGCGCTCGTGCTGATGGCCTCCTACGGCGCCGGCCTCGTGTTCTCCCTGCGCACGCACCGCGACCTCTTCAACCCGCCCTCCGAGGAGGAGGAGACGCGCGAGCCGTGGAGCCTGCGCAGATCGGTGGGCGCGCTCGCGCTCGCGGGGATCGCCGTCGGCGGGATGTCGGAGATCCTCGTCGGCTCGATCTCGGACGCGGCCAAGTCGATCGGGCTGACCGAGTTCTTCGTCGGCGCGATCGTCGTCGCGATCGTCGGCAACGCCGCCGAGCACTGGGTCGCCGTGCTCGTCGCGCGCAAGGACAAGATGGACCTCGCCGTCAACATCGCGATCGGCTCCAGCGCGCAGATCGCGCTGTTCGTCGCACCGCTGCTCGTACTCGTCTCGTTCGTGCTCGGCCCCGCACCGATGCCGCTCGTCTTCAACGGCTTCGAGCTCGGCGGCTTCCTGCTCGCCGTGCTGATCGCCGTCCACGTCACGAACGAAGGCGAGTCGACCTGGTTCGAGGGTGTGCAGCTGCTCGCCGTCTACGCTGTCCTGGCCCTTGCCTTCGCCTACGCCTGACCTGGCGGGCGCCGCATCCCGCCAGGGGCGTCGCAGGCGCGCGAGCTAAAGCTCCTCCGGCTCCTCGTCCGGCTCGAGCTCGTCCTCTTCCTCGTCGTCGAAGTCCTCGTCCTCGTCGGCAGCGTCGAGCGCGCTGCGCGAGCCGCCCTCGCGGTAGGTCGCCTGGAAGCGCTCGAGCAGCTCGTCGCGGGCGGCCTCGTCGATCGGCGCCTCGTCGGCGACGAGCACCCACTCGCCCTCGTCGCCGCCGCTGTCGGCTTCGAGCGTGGCCTGGTCGACCTCGGGCGAGTCGTCGACGACGATCAGCACCTCGGTCTGAGGGTTGAAGTACGTCCCGGGCCGGACGAGCAGCTCGTCGATCTCGAAGCGGCGCGCTCGGGGCATCGCCGTGCACCCTACTCGACGGCGGCGACGGGCCGAGCGCCTGGCCGGCAGGTCCCGCTTGTGAGCGCCAGGGGTGGTCCGCTACCCTTCGGGGCACGCATTGACTGACCAGTCAATCTGTCTGCGCCACAAGGAGAACACGGTGGTCGATTTCACGCTGACCGACGAGCAGAAGAACCTGCGCGAGATGGCGCACGACTTCGCCGAGAAGGAGATCCGCCCGGTCGCCTGGGAGTACGACCGGGACGGCACCTGGCCGGAGGAGATCATCAAGAAGGCGTGGGAGGTGGGGCTCATGAACACCCACATCCCCGAGGAGTACGGCGGCCCCGGCGCCGGCTACCTCGACGGCTGCCTGATCGAGGAGGAGCTCTCGTGGGGCTGCTCCGGCATCCAGACGAGCCTCGGCTGCAACGGCCTTGCGACCGCGCCGGTCGTGCTCGCCGCCTCCGAGGAGCTCAAGAGGAAGTACCTCGGCCGCCTCACCGAGGCGCCGCTGCTCGCCTCCTTCTGCCTCACCGAGCCCGACGCCGGCTCCGACGTCTCGGGCATGAAGACCACTGCCGTCAAGCAGGGCGACAAGTGGATCATCAACGGTTCGAAGTGCTTCATCACCAACGGCGGCTACGCCAACTGGTACACGGTCTACGCGAAGACCGACAAGGAGGCCGGCCACCGCGGCATCTCCGTCTTCATCGTCCCGCGCGACGCCGGCGTCGTCGTGGACAAGAAGGAGGACAAGATGGGCCAGCGGGCGTCGAACACGGCGACCGTGTCCTTCAACGACGTCGAGATCCCCGCGGACCACCTCGTCGGCGAGGAGAACAAGGGCTTCAAGATCGCGATGATGACGCTCGACCGCACGCGCCCCGGCGTGGCGGCGATGGCGACCGGCATCGCGCGCGCGGCGATGGAGTTCGCGATCGACTACTCGAAGGAGCGCGTCCAGTTCGGCGTGCCGATCGCGATGCATCAGGCGATCCAGTTCATGATCGCCGACATGGCGACCGACGTGGAGGCGGCGCGCCTGCTGACGTGGAAGGCGGCGACGCAGCTCGACCAGGGCCAGCGCAACACGCTCGTCTCCTCGCACGCCAAGCGCTTCGCCGCCGACGCCGCGATGAAGGTCGCGACCGACGCGGTGCAGGTCTACGGCGGCTACGGCTTCATCAAGGAGTACCCCGTCGAGAAGCTGATGCGCGACGCGAAGATCATGCAGCTCTACGAGGGCACGGCGCAGATCCAGCGCCTGGTGATCGCGCGCGAGACGCTGCTCCCGCGCCGCGTCGAGGAGCCGGCGACCGCCGGCGTCTGAGCACCGGCGCCGGAGGTTTCGGAGATCGCCGTCCGGCGACCGCGCCCCTCTCGCGAAGGTGACAGCGCGGTCGCCGCGGGGCGCGCTGCTAGCTCTAGCCGAGGCGCACGAGGAACGTGGGCGCGTCGACCGGCGTCAGGATCGCGTTCCCTCCGAAGCGCACGTGCACGCGCAGGCGCGTGACGCTCGATCCCACGCTCGCGCGCAGCCGCACGCGGAAGCTGCAGTGGCCGCCGCCGAGGTCCGCGTGCGAGCGGCCGACCGTGCGGCGCCCGGAGGTGAGCCAGACGCTCACACGTCCGCTGCCGCAGCCGACCGCCGTCGAGACGCCCGAGCCGAGCACGAGCCGCCCCTTCGCGACGTACCACGGATGCGAGCGGCGCTGGCGGTGCGGGCTCGCGGCGACGACGAGCTGGCCGGGCGGGAACGGGCCCGTCTGCGCGAGCGTGTCGGGGCCGTACGTCGTGCCGGCGCGGTTGGAGGCGACGACGCGGAAGTGGTAGGTCGCGTGCGGCGCCAGCGAGTTGATGCGGAAGCTCACCGACTGCGGGACGACGCCGGCGCCCAGCGACTTGCCGAACGTCTCCAGCCCGTAGGCGGTCGAGGTGCCGTACTGGAAGCGGTAGGTCGTCGTCGCCCCGCCGGGGTTCAGCAGCGCGGTGAACGTCACCCCGGACGCGTCCGGCGCGAACGGCGCGGTGCCGAGCACGCGCGGCGCCTTCGCCGGCGGCAGCGCCGTTCTGAACGAGTGGTCGGAGCCGACGCTCGTGCCATCGGCGTTCGAGGCGATGACGCGGTAGTGGTAGCGGACGCCCGGCGTGAGGCCCGTGATGCGCACCGAGACGGCGACCGTCGCGGTCCCGCTGCCGGCGCTGTGACCCGCGGTCTGCAGCCCGTATGCCGTGCTCGTGCCGTACTGGAACGCATACGTCGTCGCGAGGCCGTGCGGCGTGACGTCGGCGTGCACCGTTCCGGCCGTCGTGCTGATCGAGGAGGTGCTGCCCGTCGTGACCGTGGGGCTCGCTGCCTGCGCGGCGCTCGGCGCGGAGAGCGCAAGGACGCTCGCCAGCAGGACGACTGCCTTGATGGGTCTCATCGTGACGTGCTCCGGAGTTCGCGGTTGGGGCTGCTCTGCGCCTGAAACACTCCCCCGGCACGGGAGTTGCCATGCGCCAGGCGCGCCGGCCGCGCGGCCGGCGCGCCTGTGACGTCGTCCGGAGACGGCCGCTCGCGGCCGCCGGAGCCGAGACGCCGGTTCAGTTGGCGGCGAGGTCTGCCTCTACCTCGGGCGTGTACGCGCCCTTCGTGGCGCCGTTGCTCTGCAGCGCGCCGAAGTACGCCTCGCGGCCGCTCTGCGTGCCGCTCGCGTACTGGTCGTGCGCCTGGTAGAGGTAGAACGCGCCGAGGCGGCTGCCGTAGCGGCTCTCCATCCCCGCGAGCACAGCGTGCAGCGTGGTGGCGGCCTCGGAGTACGTCATGCACTTGTCCCAGCCGTAGTTGTCGTCGAGGCAGC
>Ga0070717_10000256_pt1 | contig 36409 bp, 27 predicted proteins | sample LARL113metaG_FD_71366 | JGI IMG/M metagenome (GOLD analysis project Ga0070717, IMG submission 71366) | Corn, switchgrass and miscanthus rhizosphere microbial communities from Kellogg Biological Station, Michigan, USA - LAR L11-3 metaG | ecosystem: Host-associated > Plants > Roots > Rhizosphere ...
CGGCGCGTCCAACTGGTCGCATGGTCAGTTCGTGCGGTCGTGCAGCGCGAGAATCTCGCGGTATCGCGCGACCGCGTCGTTCGTCCGGCCAACCTCGTTCAGCAAGCGCGCGAGTGAGAGCAGCGACTGCTTGTCTCGCGGATGGCCGCGTACCCATTGCTCGAGCTGGACGATGGCGCCGGCTCGGTCGCCGCGCCGCGTCAGCATGAACACGCGGTCCTGCATGGTTTCACGCGCCGTGCGCTTGCCGTCGCCCCGCGCCCGCAGCTCACTGATGCTGTACTGTTTTGCGTGCCGCTCGCGCCACAGTCTGTCCGCTTCTGCATAACGAGCGTAGTCGGCAGCGGTTGGCATGACCGGCGTCGCGACAACCGAACCGGGAACCGTATCCGCTGTCGGTTGGGCCACGGGTTGGGCCGCGACCAGCGACACCGAGCTGATATGGACGAACGTTGCAATCGCGCCCGCCGTGAGGCAGAGCGCCGCGAGGAGAAAAGCCATCGCGTAACGCATGCGTCAGTGAGCCTCCATGGACTCGGCGAGCTGACGCGCGCCAACGCTGTTGTAGCCAGGCCGTTGATGACGCAGCGACACCACCTCCACCCAACGCATGCCCGCGTTGTCCCGCGTCAGGCTGAAAACACCGCTGGCGGCTTGAACGAGCGGCTCGACCCGTCGATCGTATCGCATGGCGAGATCGTCGGAATGGGTGAGCAGCGCCGTGGCCTCGCTCCGCACGAGCACCTCCACCAGCGTCGTAGCCGCGATGGCGGACGACGACCCATCGTCGAGCAAGGGAGCGAACGTGTCGACGATGATGCGTTTCGGCCGATGCTCGTTGACGATCCGCCGTAGCTCGTCGAGGGCTCGTGCGGCCGTTCCAGCGCGAGACAGGCGCAGCGCGAAGTCCGAGCGATACCGCACAATCAGGGCGCGCTCCTCGCGAAGCGCGCGTCGCAGCGCGATGCCCAACTGTTCGGCGTGGCCGAAGAGATCATCGCGTGACACGTGAGTGAGCATCACGACCCTTTCGCCCGAGCGCAGCCCCTGATCGAGGAACTGCAGTGCGTACGTCGTCTTGCCCGCGCCGGCGCCGCCGGTTACGACATACGTCGACCCGGGACGAAATCCTTCGCACAACTCGTCGATGGGAACGATCCCGCTTCGAATCATTCGCTGAGGTTTGGTTCCAGCCACAACTCCTCGAGAGGCAATCGGTGTTGGTGCCGGTCAACCGGGCTCGCAACGCTCTGCCAGTCGTGACTGAGAGCACACTCCGCGCCTGGGCAGGGAGGGCCCTCATTGGCGATTCGCAGTAGGTCCTCTCACTAACCATCGCCACCGACGATGACTTACGACCCCGCTCGCCAGCGATTGTGCCTCGACGCTCAGAATAGTGGAATCGACCTTGCTCTGCTTGACTGTATGCCGAATAAGGACTTCACGGATGCGTCCGGCATGGGGTGGCGAGTCTGGAACACGGTGCCCATCAGCGGGGCGGTGATCAATCCAGGATTCGAGAAGGGCTGGCTCACCTTCGAGTCCGATACGGGAACACTGCGACGCCTGGCGCCAATTCCAGCTGGTTGGGATGAGCTCCCGACGGGAAAGCTGATCGACCTTCTGCGCCAGGCGAAGGAAGTACCTCGGCACACCGGGCCCATCCGTCGAGTGGCTCTCCCCGGCGTCGACGCGGACAACGCCGAGCGTCAATGACGTGCTCGCACTTGCTTACCTTTCGTCCCTCGCATCTCATCTTCGATCATGGCTGAGGCAATCGTCCCTGAAGAATTAGCCGCTCGCGTTCGCGAGCTCGTCGATCGGAACGACGGTGGCGACGTCACACGAGCAGCAAAACGAATTGGCGCCAGGGAACCTGATCTCCGCGCTATTCTTGGCGCAGAGAGTGGAAAGCCGAGCCTCGCCGCGCTCTCGCCATCGTGCGTGCCTGGACGTGGACAGCTGGTGGTTGATATCCGGGGAGCACGAAGCGGGTAGCAGCCTTCCGGCCGAGCGTCGAGTAGGAACGCTCAACCTCCTGTCCGAGCTCGGTGCGACACTCACGCTTCAGCGCCGCCTCAACGGAATGCGTCCTGCCAGCCTCGACGGCGGCGCATTCGCCTAACGATCGTTTCGTTCCTGAACGCTCGCTCGTCCATCTCCACCTGGACGACCAGGGAAGTAGGCTCCGCGACCATCGGGTAGGGATGGTGACGAAGCGCACGCCGAAGACACCGGTTTAGCGGCGGACACGCGACCAGATCGCTCGATCCTTCCGAGCGACGTTGATTATGATTTCAGCATGAGTTTTCACCCGAACGATGTCGCACGCCGCGGGCGACAGGCGACCGTGCTGCTGGTGGTCGTCATCGGCTTCCTGCTGAGCGCGTTCTTCCGCACTCAAATCCTTCGCAACCAGCAGTGGGTCTTGCAGTCGGAAGAGAACCGTCTTCGCGAGGTTCCGCTGCCGGCAGCACGCGGCATCATCTACGATCGGTCTGGGAAAATCGTCGCCGAGAATGCGGTCGGCTATTCGGTGTCGCTGCTGCCGAAGTCCGAGGATTCCCTGCGGGCGACGCTACAGCGACTCAAGGGCACCATCGAGCTGACGCCGAGTCAGATCGAGGCAGCAGTTCGCCGATATCGACGTGATCGCGCCCGTCCGGCGGTGATCATTCCGGATGCTTCGTTCGACGTCGTCTCCGTGCTCGAGGAGCATCGCATCGACTTCCCGAGCTTGATCATCCAGTCGGCACCGAAACGCTATTATCCTGACTCGGGCGCCGTGGCCGCGTTCGTCGGGTACACGGGCGAAATCAACGAGAGCGAACTGGCCTCTCCGCAGTATGGCGGCTACAAGGCCGGCCAGCAGATCGGCAAGCAGGGTTTGGAGAAGCAGTACGAATCCGAGCTGCGCGGACGCGAGGGCAGCCGATTCGTCGAGGTGGACGCGCGAAATTCGGTGCTGCGCGAGGTCACCGATCGACAGCTCGAGCCGGTGGGGGCACCTCCGCTTTACACCAATATCGATCTCGACCTGCAGCGATTCATCGCGAAGCTTTTTGCCGATTCGCTCCAAGGTGGCGTCGTGGCCATGGTACCGCAGACGGGCGAGGTGCTCGCGCTGTATAGCGCGCCGAGCTTCGATCCGAATCGGTTCATCGGCGGCGTTTCCGCGGAATACTACGACTCCCTCCGCAACGATCCCCGAAAACCGCTGTACAACAAGGCGCTCCAGGGCACGTACCCTCCGGGATCGACCTGGAAGCTGGCTACCTCCGTGATCGCGCTCGAGAACAACGCGGTGACGTTCAACGAGCACATGTCTCAGCCGTGCACCGGAGGTTTCTACTTTGGTAATCGCTACTGGCGCTGCTGGGACAAGAATGGTCATGGAAGCCTGAACCTTGCCGGCGCGATCGCGAAGTCCTGCGACGTGTACTTCTATCAACTCGGACTGCGGCTCCAGGTGTCCCGACTCGTCGCCGGCGGCGTGAACCTCGGCTTCGCCTCGAAGTCGGGAATCGATCTGCCGGAAGAGCGACGGCCGAGCTTCCCGCCGGACATTCAGTACTACAACCAGAAATATCCCGGTGGATGGACGCAGGCGGTCTCGCTCAACCTGGCGATCGGGCAAGGTGAGAACTCGCAGACGGTCGTGAACATGGCGCACTTCTATTCGGCGCTCGCGACGGACGGCTACGCGGCAAAGCCGCACGTGGCGAAGGTGAAGCCCGAGCGTTCGAGAGTTCTCAACTTGAGTCTCGACCAGATGGCGCAGCTGCGCACGGCGCTGGCGAACGTGGCGGCCGCTGGCGGCACGGCGGCCGTCGCCGGTGCGGCACTCAAGGGCGCATTAGCCGGCAAGACCGGCACAGCGCAGAGCGGCACGCGAAAGAATGGTGTCGAGCTCAATCACGCGTGGTTCGTGGGCTTCGCTCCCGCGGACGACCCGAAAATCGTCGTGGCGGTAATGCTGGAGTTCGGCGGCCACGGAACGCGCGCCGCGAACATCGCGTCATCGATCATCGCGCACTATCTGCATACGAACGTCACGAGCCAGCTGCAGACTGAGGGGTAGAGCGCGGGTTGTGGGTTGCTGTCATCCTGAGCGAAGCGAAGGATCCGCTGTTCCCAACGCCCAACGCCGAACGCCCAACGCTCAACGCTCAACGCCCAACGCCCAACGCCCAACGCTACTGTCCTGGCGGCAGCCTGAAGATCGCCAACTGCGGCTTGAGCGATGCCGGCAGCGGCGTACCGCCTGGCCCCGAGAACTGAATCGAGACCGTCGCCGACGTCGCCGGGGTGTCGAGCCGGAAGTATGAGCCCGTTCCCGGATCCATCACTGCTGTCGACGTATCGGCGTTGATCGAGAACAGCTGCAACGGCATCGACTGCGGCACGTCCGGCCCAGACGACGTGACATACAGTCGATTCCAGATCTGCCTCAGGTTGCGCGTCGTGAACCGATCGATGCTCGGCGCCGTCGTCCGCGGAAGAGTCGGAAGACTATCCGTGTAGAGCGACAGGCCGAAACTGGCGAAGAGAGTCGGGAAGGGCTGACCGGATGCGCTCTCGATGTTCGCGACCCCGGTGAGCGTGTTCTGATCGAGCCGCTTGAAGATCCCGGTCCCCATCTGGTCGCCCAGCCAGTGCATGAGCAACCAGTCACCGCCCCGCCAGGAGAAGCCGTCCTCGGAGTCATCATGCAGCGTGACGCTCGCCGTGTCCGGTAAGAGTGCGTACTGGTACGAGTCGTAGAAGAAGCTCGAGATGAAGCCCTGGGACGAATCGGGAAACAGTTGTGAAGGGTCTGACCGGCCACTCGGCGGCGGATACTTGTTCTCGTAGTACAGAGAGCCCAGCTCCTCGGCGACGATGCTCAAGCCCTCGTCGAGCCAGCCATACTCTGGAACTCCGTTGTGCACGACGACGTGTTGCGAGAAGGAGATCAAATGCTGCAGCTCGTGCATGAAGGTCGCCGGCACATCGAGTCCCACCTCATCCACGCTGTGAGCGCAGCTCTTCGTCCCATTGGGGTCGGGGACGATCGAGTAGAAGATTTCGCCATTGTTCGAGTCCGCGGCACCAGACCCGGCCAGGTCATCTTCCACGAAAAAGCCGGCGACATAGCCCTGCGTCTGACATTCGCTCGACGTCGTGAGGGCGTTCACTACGGGCGTCATCAGCATGATCACATGGCCGTTCTGGTCGATGTCACTTGGAGGACCGAAGGCCGTGGTAGCGATTGGATAGAACGTCTGGTCGAAGAGCTGACCAAATGTCTGCAGCTGAGCTGAAGTGAATCCGGCGGTCGGCGCGGACGCGTCGAGGTAGATGAGCACATCACTGCCCGCATACACGAGCTGTGCGGTCACCGTGCTGAACGCCGTCCCCTGGTCATTTGAGAGAACGTGAAACGAGCGCGTGCTGCCAACCGTTGGAACCGACGTCCTCACCGCCGGTGAGCCGGGACTCATGCTCGCGGAGACGGCTCGAGCGACCGATTTCGAGACGCGCGAGGCACCGGAGCTGATCTGACGCCGCGCGCGGGCGCGGAGCGTTCGATCGAACGCGAGTTGCTTCCTTCGCGGTCGGACGCGAACGGCATCGCCTGATCCAGGAACGGCGAGGCCGATCGCTGGCGAGGCACTCGCTCGGAATGGTGAAAGGCCCGCGATCAGTGGCGAACGGGACGCCGTTATGGCCGTACCGGATACGACCTGGTACGGAACAAGACTGTTCTGAACGCGGTCGACTGCCAGCTGTGCGACGACGAGATAGCTGGCGCCGTTGCCGGCGAGCGTGAGAGTCGTGCCGCCGTTGCTGCAATCAACGTGCGTCGACTGGGCAACATCGAGCTGCAGTGTGCCGGAGACGGAGCACGGGTTGTTGTTGAACGACGTCGAGCCGGCGGTCTGCGTCGGCCCAGTGGTCGCATCGTGACTCGAGCAGGCGGCTGCCGCAGCGAGGGTGAAAGCCAATCGAGACAATGATTGCCGACGCATGTCATTCGTGATTGTACGTGAACCGAGCACCTGGATGTCTCCTGTGAGACACGGGAACGGGTCGTTACCCCGACACGGTGAGACGAACGCCACGCGCCGACGTTCAGACACTCGACCGATTTCTCTGGCGTAGAAGCGCGCTCGGCCGGCATATTTGGCCGGCTCCGCCCAACCATCCCTCCTCTCTCCCCCTTCATCATGCGGTCCGCATTTCGATTTAGCGCCGCCGCCGTGGCCCTCGCGCTCACGCTCACGCCAGGCGTGAATGCGCAGCAGCCCGATGGCGGCAAAGGCAAGAAGCCCGATCTCCCGCTGACGGTCGGCCGGCACGTGAACTTTACTACGACAAAAGCGTCGTGGATGTCATTGGACGTAAGTCCCGACGGCAAGATGATCGTCTTCGATCTCCTCGGCGACCTCTACACCTTGCCGATCGGCGGCGGCACGGCGACGCGCCTAACGAGCGGCCTGGCGATGGACAACCAGCCGCGGTTCAGCCCCGACGGCAAGAAGGTCGTCTTCGTATCCGATCGCAGCGGTGGCGATAATATCTGGACGATCTCGCTCGACAAGAAGGACACCGCCCAGATAACGAAGGGCAATGACAACCTCTACACGTCGCCCGAGTTCACGCCTGACGGCAAGTACATCGTCGCGGCGAAATCCGGCGGTCTGGGCGGCGCCGCCAAGCTGTGGATCTATCATATCGATGGCGGCGCGGGTGCCGCGCTCGTTCGCGAGCCGGCGCAGCTCAAGGTGACGGGGCCGACGGTGAGTCGCGACGGGCGATACATCTGGTATTCACGGCGTCAGGGCGACTGGCAGTACAACGCCATTTTCCCGCAGTACCAGCTGGCCGTGTACGACCGGCAGACGGGCACCAACACCGTCATGTCGTCGCGCTACGGCTCGGCATTCCGCCCACAGCTCTCGCACGACGGAAAGTGGCTGGTATATGGCAGTCGGTTCGAGACGAATACCGGTCTCCGCATTCGGAACACCGACAGCGGCACCGAGGACTGGCTCGTCTATCCGATCCAGCGCGACGACCAGGAATCGCGCGCGCCGCTCGACGTGCTGCCGGGTTACGCCTTCACTCCCGACGACAAGGCGGTCGTGCTCTCGTACGGCGGCGAGATCTGGCGTGTCCCGCTCGACAAGACGAAGCCGGTGAAGATTCCATTCACCGCGAATGTCAACCTCGACGTGGGGCCCGAAGTCCGCTTCGCGTACAAGGTGGACGACGCGGCGAGCTTCACGGCGCACCAGGTCCGCGATGTCGCGCCATCGCCAGACGGCAAGCGACTGGCTTTCGTGTCGCTGAATCGCGTGTACGTGATGGATCTTCCGAACGGAGCGCCGCGTCGCCTAACGACGCAGAACGTCGGCGAGTTCTATCCGACCTGGTCGCCGGACGGCAAGTCAGTGGCCTTTGCGTCCTGGGACGACAAGTCCGGCGGCGAGATCTTCCGCGCCGCCGTGGATGGCCGGAGCGCAGCACCGCAGCAGTTGACGAAGACGGCCGCGTTGTACTCACAGCTCGCGTGGTCTCCGGACGGCAAGCGGATCGTCGCCGTGAAGGCCGCCGCGCGCGACATGCAGGAGGCGCTGGGCTTCTTCGGTGGTGGCCTGGGAACGGAGTTCGTCTGGGTGCCCGCCGCGGGAGGCGACCTGGTCGTGATCGGGCCAAGCGGCAACCGCACGCATCCGCATTTCACGCAGGACACGACCCGCATCTTCGCATACAGCTACGATGAAGGTCTCGTGTCGATGCGCTGGGACGGCACTGACGTGAAAGCGTTGGTGAAAGTGACCGGGCCTCTTCCTCCGTTGGGTACGCTCGACGACGACCACACCACCAGCGTCGACATGCCGATGCCGTCGCATTACGAGCTGGAACAGAATCCGACTCCACCGCCGGCATCGGTGGTCGTCATGGCGCCAAGAGGCGACCGCGCGCTCGCGGAAGTCGGGAACGACATCTATGTCGTGACGGTGCCTTACCTCGGCGGACCCACGCCAACAGTCTCCGTCGCGAATCCGGCGACAGCCTCATTCCCTGCGCGCCGACTCACCGACATCGGCGGCGAGTTCGCGACGTGGAGTGCGGATGGCAAGACCGTGCATTGGGCCATCGGCAATGCGTTCGTCTCGTTCGACCTCGATCGCGCAAAGCAGGTGGATGACAGCATCGCCGCCGCGAAGCGCGCGAAGGGTGACAGCTCGGCGACGCCAGCGGCAAAGCCGGACAGCACGAAGACCGATTCAACCAAGAAGGCGCCGGCACCGACCGGCTACAAGCCGGTCGAGATGCGCATATCGATTCCGGTCGCTCGCGACATGCCGAAAGGCGACGCGGTGCTGCGCGGCGCGCGCGTCGTGACCATGAAGGCGAACGAGGTCGTGGAGGACGCGGACATCGTCATCCACGACAATCGGATCGTCGCCGTGGGCAAGCGTGGCACGGTAAGCGTGCCTAACGGCGCGCAGGTGATCGATGTGGCCGGGAAGACGATCGTGCCGGGCTTCGTCGATACGCACTATCACCCGCAGTGGCTCATTCCACGAGTGCACACGGGTCAGGTCTGGCAATACCTCGCACAGCTGGCGTACGGCGTTACCACGACGCGAGACCCGCAGACGGCGACGACCGACGTCCTGAGCTACGAAGACGAGGTCGAGAATGGGCACATGATCGGGCCACGCATCTACTCGACGGGACCCGGCGTCTTCTCCGGCGAGAACCTCAAGGATCTCGACCAGACGCGCAACGTGCTCAAGCGCTACGCGACATACTACGATACGAAGACGCTCAAGATGTACATGACCGGCAACCGCCAGCAGCGGCAGTGGGTCATCATGGCGGCGAAGGAGCTCGGCCTGATGCCGACGACGGAAGGTGGACTCGACTTCCGCCTCAATATGACGCACGCCATCGATGGGTATGCCGGCATCGAGCATGCGCTGCCGATCGCGCCACTGTACGAGGATGTCGTGCAGCTGTTCAAGCAGACGGGCGTCACCAACTCACCGACCCTCATCGTCTCCTACGGCGGCCCGTTCGGCGAGAATTACTGGTATACTCACGAGAACGTCCACGGGGACGCGAAGCTGCGCCGGTTCACGCCGGAAGCAGAGCTCGACGCAAAGACACGCCGTCGCGGCCTCGGCTCGGGCGGCAGCCCTGGACCTGGTGGCTGGTTCATGGACGAGGAGTACGCCTTCCCGCTCCATGCTCAATTTGCCAAGCAGGTGGTCGAGGCCGGTGGTCGCATCGGCATCGGCAGCCACGGCCAGCTGCAGGGCCTCGGATATCAGTGGGAGATGTGGATGATGGCGTCCGGCGGCATGTCCAACCATGACGTGCTGCGCGCGGCGACGATTCTTGGCGCAGAGGGAATCGGCATGGGCGGCGACCTCGGTTCGCTCGAGGGGGGCAAGCTCGCCGACCTCGTCGTACTGGACAAGAATCCACTCGACGACATCAAGAACACCAACACCATTCGCTACGTGATGAAGAACGGGCGCCTCTACGATGGCAACACCCTCGATGAGGTGTACCCGACCAAGCACGCACTGCAGCACTTCGTCTGGCAGGACGGCGCGCCAGCGGCGGTTACGGGTACGCCGTAGCGCGGGACGCGGGACGCGGGACGCGGGGCGAAAAACGATGAAGCGTTGAGTTGGTGCGAGTGGTTCAAACGCTCAACACCCTCTCAACGCTTCGTTCAGTTTTCACGCGCCCCGCGCCCCGCGCCCCACGCCTAGAACGACACTCCCACCGTGATCGGGAACATCCCCTGTCCGGGATTGCTGAAGATGTATCGATAGCGGCCTTCGAAATACACCGTGAAGCCGCTCAGCGGCAGATAGTATCCGAGACCGGCATTGATACCGAAGTCCCAGGTGATCTGTGTGTCAGTCGGGCCGACGAACGTCTGCAGGTTGGAATCCTTGGAGCCGAAGTATCCGAGGCCGCCAGTAGCATACAGGCCTCCGTTGGAGGAGGCCTGGCCGAGATTGTAGATGCCGTCGAGCGAAAAGCCGTAGACGCGATGCTTCGCGTTCGAATTGTCGTTGAACGGCAGCTCGGTGAAGCTGCCTTCGACCCGGAGCGAGAGCGGGGAAAGCGCCTGATGCATGCCGAGCGTCGCCGCGATGGTGTAGCCGGAGCTCGTGAAGTTCGAGAGGTCGCTCACTGGAACGACCAGTCCGGCGTTCGCGCCGATGGTGTACGTCGTCGTGCCCAGTTGCGCGCGCGCCGCGGCGGTGCCGCTCACGCTCGCCACGAGCGCGTATGCCAACATGCGTTGAACTGCGTGCGAGTGACGGAGGAGAGGATGCATGGTGCAATCTCCGAGGTTGAGAGATTGAGCGTCTGCTCATGAGGACGAACGAAAACGGGGAGTCCGACCGCGCAGGCTTCGAGCGCAGTTGCCGGACTCCCCGTTCCAGTTTCGTGCCGGAACAAACGTTCTTCTATTTTTCTTAGTTCTCGCGTCCGTTCAGCGTGACAGTCATCTGGCGACGGCGACGCAGCAGGTCGACCCGCACGGGCTGGCGCGAATCGCGGATGTCGCGAAGCCGGCTCGGCGAAACTGGCGCCCCGTCCACGGTGAGAATCACATCGCCGTTGCGGATCGGCGACCAGGAAGCGTCGGCCTGGAGGACGAGGAGACCACGTTCGCTGCCGTCGCCGAAGTAATCGGCGAGGTCGTCGCTCACGGGACTGAGCGAGAGACCGGGCACGTCGTTGGTCGACGAGCGGCGCGAAAGGCGATCCGAGGAATCGTCGCCGCGCCGCCGCTGCTGATCCGCCTGCGCCACGCGGAGCCGCCGCTGAATCACGCTGAGGTCTCGCGCGGACTGCATCAGCGAGTCAGCGAGCGCGGATGAGCCTTCGTCGTCCGCGAGGCGGCGCAACAGCGTCTGGAGATCGGTGAGGCCCTGCATCGCACCGGCAAAGTTCGCGGTACGCGCGGCCGGATCGGCACCAGGCGCGACGCCGGCCGGCAACGATGCGTTGGGCGCTGGTGTCGACGGGACGATGGTGATACTGCCGCCGTTAGGCGTGCTGGCGTTGGGCCCGACCATCGCCATCGTGGTGTTGGCGCCGCCGAGCTGCACCGAGACGTTGCGGAACTTCCCGGCGCCAAACACGCGGAGCGTCGCCTGCTCGCCCGTTTGCATTCCGTGAAGCGTTCGGCTCAGGCGGCGCATGATGGCGTCGATGGCGCTCTGGCGTCCAACGTCGGCAGGATCCAGCCGAAGGCTCACGCCATCGATCTCGGCGAGACGGTTGCCCTCGTCGATGCCCTGTCGATCGCTTGGGCCGTCACGCACGACCTGCGTGATGAGGAGTCCGAGGGTGTCCCGATCGGTCCCCGAGGTGCCAAGCGTGAGTCCGAGCAGATTTCGCGCGTCGCCCGCGCCATCGGACTCGCCCGTCGAGGTTCGCCTCGCGGAGCCCTGATCGGAGGGGAAGCGGCGGAGCTGGGCCTGCATCGAGCAGGGTACCAGCATGAGGGAGCAGAGCGCCGCGGTGGACAGTGTTTTGTATACTCTCATTGTTACGTCCTGTTGAACACTCGAGACTCATTCCATCCCAGAACGGCCAGCGCGTGGTGCGCCGTCCGGCGGATCCAGCTCACCTTCATCACGTGACTCGTCACGTCTGACGCTTGGCCGCGCCCGCCCTTCGGCAACGATGCGTCGAGCCGCTACGAGGTGATCCGAAAACCACTCGCCACGAGGCCCTTCGCCAAGCGTGTCGTATTGCACACCGCCACCGCTCGCCGTCGCGTGAATGATGCGATCGTGACCGGCGTAAATCGCGACGTGTTCGATGCTCCATCCGTCGTTGCCGAAGAAGAGCAGATCACCCGGGCGCAGTGAACCAAGCCGCGTCGAGATCGACTGTCCCAATTCGGCAATCGCGTGCGACGTACGGGGCAGCGCGATTCCCTCCTGCGCAAAGACATACTGCACGAAGCCCGCCGCGTCAAAGCCAATACTCGGGTTCGTGCTGCCGGCGCGGAAGGGTGTATCGACAAAACCCTCCGCGCGATCGAGAACTCGGGCAGTAGTTCTCGCCGCCGATTCCGCCGTATCGAATCCATCCAGCTCCGATCGCTCGCTAGGCACAATGATCCCTGTCGGCGGACCGCTCGTCACGGCCACGTCGTGGTGGTCGGCGCCGAAGCTGATCGACATCCCGACACGATACTCCCACGCGCGTCGAGTCCCGATCGCAATGACGCTGTCGCTGTGCAGCGATCGGCGGTTTCGTGCCTCCGCCGTGAGACCGAGCCAGCCGAGAAGATCGTGATGGACCCCGACGCCGAAGCTCCACGTCGCGCGACTCGTGTCGACGGCATTCGACGGACTCACACCGGACCCTCCGATGCCGACGAACGCATAGGGTGAAAACCCAAGGAGCAATGATTTCGCAACCGGCAGCTCGCGGAGCGGGGCGATTAGGAGATCCGCATCAGCCGTCCACCCACCGACGCCGAATCCAAGCCCGGGGTCATAGTACGTCGCCTGCGGCTGTTGATAGCCACGACACTGGAATCGGTCGCATCGGTACGGCGTGGGATTGCTGTTCTGTGATCCGCTGCCTCCATTGAAATTGAGTGCACCACTGACTCGAAGTCCGAAGATTCCGCTGTAGCCCGTGAGCCCCATGCCCACATAGAGCGGGTCATTGGTCGCCTCCTTGCGCGCGGCAAACGCATCGAAAATTCCGGGACCCTGCGCCGAAAGTCCGCTCGGCGGAAACACGAACGAGAGTGTAACGGCAGCCGGAACGAGCAGGTGGGTTGAGATCTGTGGATGCTTCATATTTCAGCCTCAGCGTTTCTCGTGTCGCCATGGCAATAAGACACACAGACGTTGCCAAACCCCTAGCCAAATGGCCCGAACTGGCGCTGGATTTTGAGCCAATACCCGATACCGCGTGCTGATCGGGCATCTTTCGAATTGGCCGCGCCACGACAGAATCTCCGGAAGTCACTGGCAGCGCCTAACGAACTGATTTGGCTGCCGAGGAGGGGAATCGTTCGCTTTGACGAACGACCCGGTGCTGCCCTACCTTGGTCGCCATGACCATCGATCAGGCCGTCGAGACGGTCCAGCTCACCTATCCGCAGGTGTATTACGCGTGTCACACGCGTCACCAGCGGAAGCGATCGACCGAACATCGACTCTCCGCCCGCGACGCGTCGATTCTCGCGCATTGCAGTGGACATTCACCGATCGTGCCGGCGCGACTTGCGCGTCACCTGTCGATCGCCCGCTCGACGTTGTCGGAGGCGCTGAAGAAGCTGACCCAGGCTGGCTATGTGAAGCGTATCGGCGCAGCCGGGGGTGACGGACGCCAGCTCGGCGTCCTGCTCACCGCGAAGGGCGTTCGAGCCGTCCGAGAAACATCCGTGCTCGAGTCGGCGCGACTGGCGGCCGTGCTCGAGCACGCGTCGCCGTCCGAGCGCGCGGCAATCACGACTGGTCTGACGAAGCTGGCTGAGGCATGCCGTCGTTATACCGAAGAGGCGTCCACGAGAGTGGGCGGGAGCGTGTCATAATGCGCTACGTGCTGATGGCGGTTGGCGTCCTCGTGCTGCTCGTCGTCGCCGTCGTCGTGATCGGTTGGACGCTGCCGACGCATCATCGGGTGCGCGAGGTGCGGGCCTACCGAACGACGCCAGGGGCCCTGTTTGCCCTCATCACCGACGTGCGCGCCTTTCCGGCTTGGCGCACCGATGTGAAAAATGTCGAGCTTCTGTCCGATGGGACCGGCCGCCTTCGCTGGCGCGAGACGACGAAGAACGGGCCGCCGATCACGTATGTGGCGGAGGAGTCGATACCGCCAAAGCGCCTGGTGTCCCGGATCGCCGACACGAACCTCCCGTTCGGTGGCTCGTGGACCTACGAGATCACAGACGACATCGCCGATCGGACGGTACTCACGATCACGGAGGATGGTGACGTATACAACCCCATCTTTCGATTCGCCTCCCGATTCGTGATGGGTCAAACCGCGACCATCGACCGGTATCTCGCGGACGTGGAGAAGAAGTTCCCGCCCGTCGCGATCGCCGGCGCTAATGTCCCATCTTCTGAATCGTCTTCCCGGTGAAGTTCTCGGTGGAGACGTCCTTGCCGGCGCCTAACGACTGCACATAGGCGACGAGCCGCCAGATCTGATCGTCGGGGATGCGGCCGCCCCAGGCCGGCATGCCTTCGGGGCGTCCTTCATAGATCGACTGGAAGACTTCACCGTCCGTGCCGCCGAAGTGAAAGCGGTTGTCGGCGAGGCTCGGGCCCATCGCTCCGGAGCCGTCGGCGCCGTGGCAATCCATGCAATTGTACGAGACGAACAGACTGGCGCCTTCCCTGACTTTGCCCGCATCTCCGTGAAACGGGTTGGTGAGCTGGGCAAATCCGCCATGGAGCGAGATGCCGGGCTGGATATTCTCCAGGTGCTGTATGAAGCCGGGTTGCTGACCACCGGTGGTGGTTTGCTGGACCTGTTGAGCGGCCGCGCGCCTAACGATGTCGGGCTCGCGGGCCTCGGCGGTATCGATCCCCTTCGCACACGAGCATATCGTGACCATGAGGGCTATGAAAGAAAGCGCGTCGCGCATAGTTGTGATCCTAGCAGGGGAAAGCGTGTTTCCATTGAACCGGAGAGGCACAGAGACGCCTACAGACTGAACACATACAGCATCCCACCCCATGATGTGTACTTCGCGAGATCGGGTAGCGTCGTGCCGCGCTCGCGGACATCGAAGGGCAAGTTGGCGGCCACGTCGCCAGCGATGAGCAGACCCATATCGCCGCCGATACCCGAATACACGGCGATGTACTGCTTCCCGTCCGGTCCCGTGTACGTCATCGGATTACCCACGATCCCCGAGCCAACCTTGAATTGCCAAAGCACCTCGCCGGTCCGCGCATTCGCGGCCTTGAACCAGCCGTCGAGCGTCCCGTAGAACACGACGTTTCCGGCGGTGACGAGGGCGCCGCTCCACACGGGGAACGGCTCGCGAATCCCCCACACCTTCCGTCCGTTCGACGCGTCCCACGCAATGAACTCACCTTTGTAGTCGCCCGGACCGCCCGTCTCCGGCGCGTTCGCCCCGATGTACGGAGTCCCCGCGATGTAGCTCACCGGCCGACTCTGAAAATCCATGCAGAGATTGTTCGTGGGTACGTAGAACAACCCGGTCTGCGGCGAGAACGCCGCCGGTTGCTGATTCTTCCCGCCCTCCAGCGACGGGCAAATGTTCTTCACGAGCTTGCCCTGCTTCGTCGCCTTGCTCGTGTCCACCTCCGGACGTCCCGTCTGCAGGTTGATGTACTTCGCCCAGTTCATCGGCACGAACGGCTGCGCGAGCAGCACTTCACCAGTCTGGCGGTCCAGCGTGTAGGCGAACCCGTTCCGATCGAAGTGGACGAGTGCCTTACGACTCTGGCCCTTCACGGGCATGTCGACGAGAATGTTCTCGTTGACGGCATCGTAATCCCACAGATCATGGGGCGTCACCTGAAACGCCCAGACGAGCTCACCGGTGTCCGCATCACGCGCGAGAATCGCGCACGTCCACTTGTTGTCGCCCGGCCGTTGGTCCTGGTTCCAGGGACCGGGGTTCGACGTCCCATGATAGACGAGATTCAGCGTCGGGTCGTACGACAACCATCCCCATACGGCTCCGCCGCCGATCTTCCACGCATCACCCGGCCAACTCGTTATGCCCAGATCCTTGCCGCGCTCCGTCGGGTAGAATGGCTTGAAGCGCGACCCGATCTTCACGTCGGCGTCGGAGCCCGTGTTGTACGCGCGCCAGAGCTCCCTGCCGGTGGCGAGATCGAGCGCGGCAATCCAGCCGCGCACGCCCATCTCGCCGCCACTCGAGCCCACGATGACTCGATTCTTCACGATGATCGGCGCCATCGTGATCGTCTCGCCCCGTTGAAGATCCGCCATTTGCACGCGCCACAGCTGCTTGCCACTTTCGGCGTCAACGGCGACGGTGTGGCCGTCGAGCAAGTTATAAACAAGCCGGCCGTCGGAGTACGCGGCGCCGCGATTGACCACGTCGCAGCATGCCGTGCCGACCGCCTGCTGCGCGTTGTCGGGCCGATACTTCCATTTGAGCGGATATCCCGACTGCGTGAGATCGATCGCGTAGGCGACGTTCGGGTAGGGCGTCACCAGGTACATCGTCTTGTTTACCACGAGCGGCTGCCCTTCGTGTCCCCGCAGCACGCCGGTCGAGAAGGTCCACGCTGCCCGCAGATTCTTCGCGTTCCCCGACGTGATCTGCGCCAGCGTGCTGTATCGGCTGCTCGCGTAGTCGCGGGCGGGCATCACCCATTCGCCTTCGGCTCCCGGCGGATTGGGTGTGCCGATGCGGGCATCGGCGACGATCGGTGCACCTCCGACCGCAGCGTGCGTTGTATCAGCATTCGTTCCGACTTGCTTGCAGGCGGCAACACTCAGCGAGACAACGAAGATGTGCGAGATCCGCATTGCGACTCTAACGTTGGGGAAGGTCTCTCTTGCCGGACCAGCTCCGTCGCGCCGTTCGAAAAAAACTTAACGCAGAAGGCGCGGAATGCGTCCTCTGCGTTTCGTTTGTGAATGCGCGTGGATGCTCGACGCGGTCACTGATGCAAGAGCTATTCTCCAGCCTCTTCTGCTCTGCTCACGCGCTGTTTGTACTGGCGCTTGAACTCCTCGAACACCTCGTCGGCGAACAGCTCGTCGGAGATCCGCGCAATCTCCTCGGCTTCCTTCCACGCCGCCGCGAGCGACGCGAGCTCGCCATCGAGTGCCCTCCGCTCGATGTCTTCGTTCGACGCCATCTCGAGTGCCAGGCGGTCCACCGGGGGCAGCCGAAAAAGCGGCGTCGTCTCGTCGCTTCCCGTGCCGCCACGCCCCCAGAATGATCGATTTGCCAATTGCAGGGCGATGCGCTCGGCGAAGCTCGAGCCGGCCGGCTCGATGAGCCCTTCATCCGGCGCGTCCGGGACACGGCCCCAGTGCGTTCGCATCGCCAGCGACGCGACGCGGGTGAAGTAGCCTTCGCGATCGCCGGCTTCGTCCAGCTTCGAGATCGCGTGCTGAATCTCGGCATTGCTGGCGACACCGAAATTGATCGACGCGAGCATCTTGCCCGCGGTCCGCAGGCCAGCTCCCTCGGCCAGCCTGGCGATTCCCCCATCGTGCCCAACGACCAGGCGCCATGGCTTGTCGCGGTCGGGGCGGATCAATTCGGCGGCGCCAAGGTGCGCATAACGAATGACGATCGGCAAGCCCGTCTCGTCGACCGTGCGCGCAAGCACGGCGTCGCCGCGGCGGAAGGTGCGGAGCTTGAGCATTGCCTCATCGCTCAAGCCGACCGTCGTTGCATAGCCGGCCAACGCGGCGGCAGCACGACGGGCGATCCATCGCGGGAGCGCGGTGCCGCGCCGCACGAGGGCCCGTGCCGGCCGTTGGCCATTCGTGGCTGCCGCGTGATGCTCGATGCGCGTGCCGTATCGCCATGACGCAATCTCCGGCAGCAGCGCCGGCCCGATCCGGACGAGCTCCAGATGCTCACCCACACGAGCAAGCCCGATGTTATCGGTCGAGTACCGGAGTCGCGTTCCGCGGAAGAGGCGCTCGCATTCGTCGATCGCCTCCCAACGCTCTTCCAGCGGCGAGAGGTTCCAGCGCGCGCAACGCGTACAGATCACCCAGAGACGACCGCGCGCGGGATCGAAGGCGAGTCGCTGGCCGACCGGAAAGGCCGTGATGGAGTCGTTGGCGCCGAGTGGGCCGTTGCAGAATAGACAGGTGGCGTACATCGACCCGAATACTGTCAAAGCATATCGGACACGCAACTTCGATGTCCCAAATCCGGACAGGGGGTCGCTGTCGAACGGCGCTGCACTGACACTGGGACGAACCGTCGGGCTTCGACTGGAGTCAGGGTACGATCAAGGCCTTGATGGCGGCGCGCGATTCCACCACGGCGAGTGCGTCGGCCGCGTGCTCCAGGTCGTACCGGCCGCTGACCATCTCACGCCACGGAATTCGATCGCCGAATCGCGCCGCTATCTCGACGGCGCGATGGAAGTGATGGTACTGCGACCCCCAGCAGCCGTGGATCTCGACGTGCTTGCGATTGATCTGCCAGTGCGGATGGATCTCGACGGGCCCGTTGTCGGTGTAGTGGCCGCAGATCACGACCCGTCCGCCGTCACGGACCATGTCCAGTGCCTGGGCAACGGCGTCGGGGCTGCCGCTCGCCTCGATGACGACATCGGCGCCGCGTCGGCGCGTGGCGCGGCGCACGTCCGCAACGCGCTCCTCACTCGTTAGGTCGAGCCCGAGTGTGCGCGTCGCGCCCATCCGCCGCGCGAACGCCAGCCGGTCGTCCGGCCCGCCGATCGCGACCACCTCGCCGGCGCCGGAAAGCGCGGCCAGCGCGATGATCGACTGGCCGACGGGTCCGACGCCAAGCACCGCGACCGACTCGCCGAGTCTTACCCGGGCGATGTCGATGGCATGGAGCGCTGTCACGAGCCCGCACCCCCCGCCGATGAAAGTTTCCGGGGCGAGCTCGTTAGGCAGCCGGATCATCTTCACTCCCGGCTTCATCCAGATTGCCTGCGCCCAGCCGCCCAGCAGGCCCTCGTCGGCGCTGTAGGTGATGCCGTAGACTCGCCGCTTTGCGCAGCGCGTCGGCTGCTGCGCGACGAGGCAGTGATAGCAGGCGTTGCAGGTCTCGTGGACGTCGAGAAAAGTGACGACATCCCCTTCGCGAATGCGCTCTCCGTCGACATCCCGCACCTCGGCATCTCCAGTCCGCAGCGCCGCGACGCGCCCGACGGAGACGTGGCCCGGTATGATAGGGAACGGCACGTCCAGGCGGCCATGGTGGAGGTGCACGTCGGTGCCGCACACCTCGGAGTACATCGTGTGTAACAGCGCCGCACCCGGCTCGAGCTCCGGTGCAGGAAGCTCGCGGAGCTCGAGTGGCTCGTTAGGCGCCGGCATGACGCAGGCGGCGTAGTGAGCGGGACGGGGGACGCGGGATGCGGGACGCGCTGAGGACTCTCTACTGATGGCTTCGCGCCCCGCGCCCCGCCTCCCGCGCCCCGCCGAACTCATCGTGACGACACACTCTTCGGCTGTGCGCCTAACGTGTACCGGCTGATCCAGTCGAACTCGCGCCGCACCTTGTCCATCTGGTGGTAGTACTCGCTGAAGCCGTGGCCCTCGCGCGGATAGAACACCAGCTCCACTGTCTTGCCACGATCCTTCAGCGCGCGGAAATACTCCATTGGCTGACCGATCGGGACCCGCTGATCGTTGCCGCCATGCAGAATCAGCAGGGGGGTCGTGACATTGTCGACGAATGTGATCGCCGAGCGCTGGCGATAAAACTCCAGGGTTTCCTTGTTTGGCACTCCCTTGAAAAAGGACGCGATGTAGCCCGGAATATCCGTGGTGCCGTACATGCTCACGAGGTCGGTGAGGCCGGCGCCTTCCATTGCTGCCTTGAACTTGCTCGTCTGGGAGACGACCCACGACGTCATGTAACCGCCATAGCTCCAGCCGGAGACCGCGAGCTTGTCGCCGTCAGCAATGCCGCGCGCGACCATCGCGTCGGCGCCGCTGATGATGTCGCGGTAATCGCCGCCGCCCCAGTCCGGGATGTTGCCGCGCATGAACTTCTCGCCGTAGCCCGTCGAGCCGCGCGGATTCGGATAGAGCACCGCCCAACCCTGGCCGGCCCAGAACTGTCCAGGCGATCCCCAATTCGCCTTGAAGCCGATGTTGTGCGCGCCTGTCGGACCGCCATGAATGTCGACCAGCAGCGGATAGCGCTGGCCGGCGCGATAGCCGACCGGCTTGAGCAGCACCCCTTCCACTTCCTGTCCGTCGGGGCTCTTCCACGTGACAACTTCGCTCTCGCCTAACGCGATGTTCGCGAGCTGCGGGTTCGCGTCCGTGAGCTTCTTAGGCGAGGCAAAGCTGGCGTCTGAGGAATAGACATCACCCGGTGACATCGGCGAATCGATGATCATCGCTGCCCGCGCGCCGTTCTTGTCGAAGGACACGCCGCGGATGATTTGCTTTTGGGTGAGCTGCGAGTACTTCCCGGTCGCGACATCGAAGCGGAAGACGCTCGAGTAGACGCGATCACCGGCGGTGAAATACAGCCCTTTTCCATCGGTGCTCCACTTCAATGCGCCTGGTGAGTTGTCGAATCCGGCGCTGACGTCGCGGGTACGCTTCGACGCGACATCGTACAGCTCGAGATGCGAGTCGAGGATCTCTCGCCACGGCATGCTGTCCGGAACCATGGGGTGCGTCTGTCGGAGCGTCGTCAGCGCCAGCGTTCGGCCGTCGGGGGACCACACCGGCGTCGCCTGCACATCCGCACCGGCGTTGATGTGCTCCGCGGCGCCCGTCGTCGCATCGACGATGAACGCGTTCCGCCGCTCGTCGCGCAGGAGCGTGGACGGCGTCGTCACATACGCGATGCGCTTGCTGTCTGGCGACCAATCGGGCGCGCCGCGCACCGTGAACTGGCTCGTGTGGACGAGCTCCGTGGACTTCTTCGTGCCCACATCGACGACCCAGACATGCGATAGCCGGAAGTCGCCCTCGTACACCTGCGCGTCATCGTGACGCTTGCGCGCGGCGTCGGTGCTCTTCGGCAGCGAGTCCACGCTGAGGAACGCGATGCGTCTGCCATCCGGCGACCAGCTGAAGCCAGTCACCCCTTCCTTCACATCCGAGAGCTTTTCCGCTTCACCACCATCGAGACGGAGAATGTATATCTCCGGCCGCGGCTGATCTTCGCCCGCTGCCGCGCCCCTGGACGACAGGAACGCGATCGACGAACCATCCGGAGACCACTGCGGCTGAGACTCGCCGCGCTCGCTGAAGGTGATCTGTCTCGCGGGGCGAGAGCCGTCGCTCGGCACGATCCACAGGTGCGACCGCATGTCGTGCTTGTCGCCAAGCGCCGTATCACTCTTGGCCAGGTTGGCGCTCGGGTGCTCCCATGCGCTGATCTGATATACGATGAGCGCGCCGTTAGGCGAGATGGCGGCGCCGCCGACGTTCTTGAGCGCCATCATGTCTTCGATCGTCATCGGCCGCCTGGCCGACTGGGCAAACGCACTCGGCGCGGTCGCGGTCAGTGCGAGAGCGGCGAACGCCAGGACAGCGGTCCTGCGAGATGGGGACATTGCTCTCTCCTTCTGGTGTAGCAGGTAGGGGCGTAGTTCGTGGGCGGTGGGTGTGAGCCCGCGAGCACATCGAAACTACGACAAGGAGGGGTACTTCGCTGTCCCTGGCGCTAACCCCTCACGGAGCCCGAACCGTTATGACGCTGGGGCCTCGCAGCCGGCGCGCCACGCCCTTCAGGCAAAAGTCCACACCCATCTCGAACACCTGGGCGACCGCCACACCGTCGCGTTCGGCAGCGGTGAAATGAATTCGCGCCAGGGCATTCACGACCGAGCGTGCGAAGCTGCTGTCATCCGATTCGAGGACCTGGACAGTACTCGTGTCTGGTCGGCCCTCCCGGTCAACGATGAAGCGGGCCCGCACGACACCATTCCGCCGTGCCTGGAGCATCTCGTCCGGATATCGCAGGACGCTGTCGACGTTGGCTTTATACGTCGCCTGCGTCGTCACGTCGTCTGCCAGGAACGCGTCGAGGAATGGCTGGGCGTAATCTGGCGCGGCAAAGGCCCCGTCGATCGTTTGATTGACCTCGAGCGCATAGAACGGACTGAAGGAAAGGCCGCCGTGCCCAACGAGAATCCTCACCTGGTAGGAGCCCCGCCTGGGAGCGCTGAGATAGAAGGCGCCCGACACCGAGTCCGACGTGTAGCGGGCCACCACGTTCCCGCTGTCGTCCACCAGCGAGACGCGCGCTCGGCTGATCGGACGGTGGGTGCTCTCGCTCACGATCACGCCCTGGATCGACTGCGCCAGGCAGGGAATGGCCGCCAGCGAGGAAGCGGCCGCGATCAGAAGGGTCCGCCGACTGATTATCATGGTCACCTCTGCCCTCTTCCGCAGAGCATGGAACGGCAAAGAAGTGACGCCAATACCGGACCACTGACGCGGACGAGGCCGCGTTAGAGCCGGCGAGATTCGCGGAGGTCCGACTCGGCGACGGCCCCTTCAACACTCCCCGAGGACGCTCCGTAACTGTATCGTTTCCACTCCATCCGTCCCACCCCTTGGGAGTGCGTATGTCCCGTTTCCGCATTGCTCCACTCCTCGCCGGTGTCGCTCTCGCCAGCATCGCGACCACGGCCGAGGCACAGATGCTCGATTCTCTCACACTGACAGGATTCCACTGGCGAACGGTCGGCCCCGCGAACTTCGAAGGTCGTGTCGCTGATATCGCCGGGATCCCGAGTCCATCGAAGACGTTCTTCGTCGCCACCGCCGGCGGCGGAATCTGGAAGACCACGAACGCCGGCGTGACCTTCCGCCCCGTCTTCGACAACTATCCGGTCGTGTCGATGGGCGCGCTTGCGATCGCGCCGTCGGACACCATGCAGGTCTGGGCTGGCACCGGCGAGCAGAACTCGCGAAACACCATCGAGCCGGGCGGCGGTATCTACAAGTCGACCGATGGTGGATTGACCTGGAAGCTCATGGGGCTGGAAAAGACCCAGCACATCGGGCGCATTGCCGTCAATCCGACCAACCCGAACATCATCTACGTCGCCGCACTCGGCGCGGCGTGGAAGTCCAATCCAGAGCGCGGCCTCTACAAGACTGAAGATGGCGGCGCGACGTGGAAGCTCGCGAAGTTCATCAACGACAAGACGGGCTTCATCGACGTCGGCATCGATCCCAAGAATCCGAACGTCATCTGGGCGTCGAGCTGGCAGCGCGTTCGTGGTCCGTATTTCCTCACCTCTGGCGGTCCGGGCTCGGGCCTCTGGAAGTCCACGGACGCAGGCAACAGCTGGACGGAGATCAAGGGAGGCGGATTCCCCGACACGCAAAAGGGGCGCATCAGCTTCTCGATCTTCGCGGGCAACACCGACATCGTGTATGCGATGGTCGAGGCCGACAGTGTTCGCGGGCAGAAAGCCACGCCAGGCGCGAAGCGACAGAAGTTGGCCAACGGCTTGTACCGCACGAAAGATGGCGGCAAGACGTGGGAGAAGATGAACGACAACGACACGCGCCCATTCTACTACTCGCAGGTGCGTGTCGACCCGCGGAACTCGGATCACGTCTGGTTCTCGTCGACGCCAGTGCTCGTCTCGAGCGATGGCGGCAAGACCGCGCGCACGGCGACACAGGGCATTCACGTGGATCATCACGCGATGTGGATCGATCCCGCGGATGCAGATCACTTCATCGTCGGTGACGACGGCGGCATCTCGATCACCTGGGATGGGGGCGGCAACTTCGACTTTCCGGCGAACCTGCCGATCGGCCAGTTCTACGACGTCAGCTACGATTTCGAGGTCCCGTACAACATCTGCGGCGGCGCGCAGGACAACGGCGCCTGGTGCGGGCCGAGCCGGCGAAAAAATGGTCCGGTGACGAACGCATACTGGTACACAATCTCCGGCGGCGATGGTTTCTACACTGCTCAACATCCGACCGAGCCGTGGGTCGTCTGGGGTGAGTCGCAGGGCGGGAACGTCTCGCGCCTGAACCTCAGGACGGGCGAGCGCGCGTCGCTCGTGAAGCCGACGTGGCGTCCGCACTACCAGACCCTCGAGGATTCGATTCTCATCACGCGCGGCGACAGCATGCGCCCGGAGACGAAGGAGCAGTCAACGCGCATTGCGGAACTTCGTGCGCGCCAGAAAGGCGATTCGGCGGAGCTCGACCTGCGCTTCAACTGGGAGACGCCGTACTTCCTGTCGCCACACAACGCGGACGTCTTCTACATGGCCGGCAACCGCGTCCTGAAGTCGACGCAGCGGGGCGACAATCTGTACCCGATCTCGCCCGATCTCTCGAAGAGGAATCTCGGTCGGATCGACACGAGCATGAACAAGACCGGCGGCATCACGCTCGACGCGACGGGTGCGGAGACCTACGGCACCGTCGTCGCGCTCTCCGAGTCGTACGTGCGTCCGGGCTTCCTGTACGCGGGCACGGACGATGGCAACGTCTGGACGACACGAAACGACGGCTCCACCTGGGAGCAGATTCCGCAATCCCGGTTCCCGGGATTGCCGCAATCTGATGTCTATGTAAGCCGCATCGAGCCATCTCACTTCGATACGACGACCTTCTACATCACCTTCGACAACCATCGCTGGAATGACTTCACGCCGTACGCGTACGTGACGAACGACGGCGGCAAGACATTCCGGTCAGTGGCGGGCGGTCTGCCTCACGAGAGCCCCGCGGACTTCGTTCACGTGATTCGTGAGGATCCATACAACCGCGATCTGTTGTATGTCGGCACATCGCATTCGGCGTATGTCTCGCTCGATCGTGGTCAGTCGTGGAGCAAGTTCAACGGCGGACTGCCGACGGTTCCCGTGTACGACCTGAAGATCCATCCGCGCGATCGCGAGCTGATCGCCGCGACGCACGGCCGTGGATTCTGGATCGTCGACGTTGCGCCCCTCGAGCAGATGGCCGGTGATTCGGGCAGGAAGGTGGTCGCGGACAACGCGTTTCTCTTCTCGCCAAAGACGGCATTCGAGTACGGCCAGGGCCCGCAGATGGGCGCATCGTCGAACGGTGAGGGTCAGAAGTTCTTCAATGCGCCGAGCCCCGCGTACGGCGCGGAGATCGTCTATCGCGTCGGCACCAGCGGCAATACCGCGGCGGCGCAGGCTGGCCAGACGAGCGACGCCAACAGTTCCACGCCTAACGGTGGCCGCGCTGGTCGTGCGCCCCGCGAGCAGGCGCGCATCGTCATCACCGATGCGCGTGGCGACACCGTCCGGACGCTGAATGGTCCGGCAACGCCGGGTGTGCACCGTGTGACCTGGGATTTCCGTGGCAAGGCAGCGCCGCGCGCGCCGCTGACGATCTCCCAGCGACGGGACAGCATCGTGCAGTGGAACCGCATCAATTTCGTTTTCGATTCTCTGGAGAAAGCGGGGACGATGTCCAAGGCGCAGCTCGACCGCATTCGCGGGATGATCTCGAGCGGCAACCCCGGCTTCGGCCGTGGTGGCGGCGGCGGTCGCGGTGGTCCCGGTGGCTGGGTCGCGCGTCCAGGTGAAGGCGCGGTCATCGCCGGCGGCCGCGGCGGCGCGGCTGCTGGCGGCGAAGGCGCACAGGCCGGCGGCGAAGAGAACATTCAGGATATGCTCAACGCCTTCCCAGGGGGGATGCAGGAATTCCAGGATCTGCTGCGTCCGCCGGGCCAGCGCGGCGGTCGTGGCGGCGGTGGCTTTGGCGCGCTGTTCGGGTTCGGCGGCGGCGGCCGCGTTGGACAGGCCGCTGTCGTGAACACTGGCGATTATCTCGTCACGTTGCAGATCGGCGGCCGCACCTACAAGCAGGTGCTTCGCGTCGAGCGCATGAGCGGCGGCGACGACACCGGCTTCAACTTCGGCTCGGACGACGACGGTGGGGATCCGGTGAAGAAATGAGATTGGTGCGTGGCGCGTGACGAGTGGCGCGTCCGAATACTGAACGAAGCGTTGAGATGGTGGTGAGCGTTGGATGACTCGCCGCATTTCAACGCTTCATCATTTTCGCCCCGCGCCCCGCGCCCCGCACCTCACCATTTAATCCCGCCAACGTCGCGCAGCGCATCCTCGCACTCCGCCAGACATGGGCGCAGCGTCTCGAGCGTGTGATCGCCCATGTGGCCGATGCGGATGGTCGTGTCTTTCAACTTCCCATAACCGGCTCCGATCACGAAGCCGCGGCGCTCTACGGCTTTGACGACGTCGGCGCTCTTCACGTTCTCGGGCAGCGTGACGGTTGTGATCGTCGGAGAGCGCGATTCCTCCGGCGCCAGGATGTCGATCTCGAGGTCGACACGCGTGACGGCACGCTTGAGCCAGGCTGCTGTTGCATCGCGCATCGCCGCATGGCGCTCCCAGCGCCGTTCGATGCCCTCGCGCAAGACGTCCGCGAGCTGCGCGTCGAGTGCATAGAGGAGGGAGAGCGCCGGTGTCGCCGGTGTCTGATTCTTCGCCGCGAACTCCTCGAATTCCACCACGTCGAAGTACAAGCCACGATCGGAGACGTCGCGCGCACGCCTGAGGAATTCCGAGGACGCGACACCGAACGCCAGGCCGGGGGGCAGCGCCAGCGCCTTCTGCGAGCCGGTGAGCACGAAGTCCAGCTTCCATTCGTCGAAGCGCAGCTCGGCGCCGGCAACACCGGTGACGCTGTCGATGATGCAGAGCGCATCGTGCTTGTGCGCCAGCTCCGTCACCGTGCGAACGTCCGTCAGCACACCGGTCGATGTCTCGGAGTGGACCACGGTCACCGCTGCGTAACGACGCGAGCCCAGTCGCCGGTCGACAGCCTCGAGATCGAAGGTCTCTCCCCAGGGTACCTCGAACACGTCGACGTCGCGGGCGCACGCTTTCGCGATCTTCGCGAACCGGCTGGAGAACGCGCCATTCACCAGCGCGAGCACAGCGCCGGCCGGCGCGTTACGGATTGCGCCTTCCATCAGCCCGCTAGCGGACGAGGTGCTGATGTAGACTGGCCGCGCGGTGAGAAGGACGTCGCGGAGGCCGGCCTCGAGTCGCGCGAAGAGCTCCTCGAACGCACGGCCGCGGTGCGCCATCATCGGCCGCGTCATGGCGGCGAGGATCTCGGGACGTACCTCGGTCGGGCCGGGGAGAAAGAAGGTGCCGAAGGAGATGGGAGGAGGGGCTAGAGGGGCTAGGGCTAGGCCTAGAAAAAGGTAGTCGTATCGAAGCGTGCGCTTAAGCCTGACTCAGAATTCCTGACCCTAGCCCCTCGCCCCTAGCCAAGCACTTGTCGCTTCAGCTCGTCGAAGCTCCGCAGCTCGACGTCCGCCTTCGCGACGACGCTCTCGCGTCGGGCAAAGCCGGTGTAGGCAGCGAACGTGTCAGCCACGCCGACCAGCATCGCATCGGTCGCGCCATCACCAACCGCGAGCAGGGGTCGAACGAGTGCGCCGCTCTCGAGTAGTTCCGACACGACCTCCGGCTTGCCGCGTTGAGTCGCGAGCAGCGCCGGCTCGTCGATGCCGGCATACGCGCCGTCGGGCGCGAAGCGAATCGACACCGCGTGTACATCGCTTGCGGCGAAGCCAAGGTCGCGAGCGATCGGCAGAATCGCCTGGAGAATGCCACCGCTCACGAGCGCGAGCCGCGCACCGGCAGCGCGCACCGCGGCAATCGACTGGGCGGCACCCGGCGCCAGCGATTCCACATACGCCTGCGCCAGCACGCGAATGTCGTCGCTCCCTGGGCGCACGATCGACAGCCGCCTGGCGTACACGGACTCCAGAGGGATCTCTCCCTTCATCGCCCGATCGGTGAGCTCGATGATCTTCCGCGCGACCTCAGGGCCGCGGCGCTCCGCGAGAAAGTCGATGCCCTCCACGCCGCAGAGCGTCGAGTCCACGTCGATGACGACGGAGGCAAAGGCGAGCACGTGCCTAACGACTCGGCTCAGAACAGGTTGCCCGGCGACAGCATCGCGGAGGGATCGAGCTCTCGCTTGAATGCCCGCATCATCCCGAGCTGCAGGGGTGTGAGCTGCAGTGGCAGCCACCGGCGCTTGATCTTCCCGATCCCGTGCTCGGCGGCAACAGTTCCGCCCACCGATACCACATACCGCAGCGTTTGCTCGACGACCTGCTCCATCCGCGCGAGCTCGCTGGAGTCGCGGGCAATGTAGTTCTGATGGGGATGGCCATTCCCGGCATGACCATAGACAACTGGTTGATCGATCCCGGCCTCCGCAGCGCAGCGGCGCGATTCGCGAATCGCGTCCTTCAGATGGCGATAGGGAACGGCCCAGTCGGTCGAGACGCGCCGGCCGCCGGCGCCTCGATATCGTGAGCCGCGCTCGATCATCGTGGCGGGTATCGTGTGGCGCAGCCGCCTGGCGTCTCGTAAGGCAGCCGCGCCGTCATAGACGGAAATGTCATCCTCCGTCGCGCCGTACTGCTCCGCGAGCGCCAGCCAGCGCTCCAGCGGGATCTCGCTTCCAGCGGCCGCGACTTGCTCCGTGTAGACGAGCGCACCCGCACCGCGCGCCCAATCGGACGCACCTTCGGCCGTTCTCGCGATCTCGAGCGCGCCGCCGTCGAAGTACTCCAGGCACCGGGGCGATACCTCGGTTGACGAGCGCGCCGCGATGATGAAGTCCAGCGCGCGCACCTCGTCCGGGAACGGTATGGCGAGGCCTGCGACGTTAGGCGGCAGTGGCAGCAGCGCGAGCTCCGCCTCGAGGATGACTCCCAACGTGCCCTCGCTGCCGACGAACCAGTCGATTGGATCGTGTATGGGCGCGTAGCCGACGGTGTTTTTCTCCAGACGCGTGCGACGCAGCTCGTGGACCGACCCATCGGCGAGCGCGACGCGCAGCGCGATGACGTGCGGCCGCGTCGCGCCGTAGAGCAGGCTTCGTGCGCCGGACGCGTTGCAGGCGATCGCACCGCCGATGGTGACGTCGTCCTCGCTCGTCGGATCGGGAGCGAAGAGCAGCTCCTCCGCGGCGAGCTGACGTTTCAGATCGCCGAGGTTCACGCCGGCCTGAACGCGAATCGTTAGGTGCTCCCGTTCGACGGCGCCGACATTGGCGAGCCCGCGCATGGAAAGCAGGATGCCTTTGTCGGTGATCGAGGCGCCGGTCGTGCTCGTTTGCCCGCCGGCCGGGGTGACCGGCTCACCCTCGGCCCGCGCGTTGCGAAGAAGATCGACCACCTCTTCTTCAGCCTTCGGCCGCGCCACGCGTTCGGGAAGGAGCTCCATCCCCGAGGCATCACGCGCAAAGGCGTGTCTGACCCCTTCGTCGGACGCGACGAGATTGATCGTCGTCATTCCTGAAACCGGATGACCGTCGCGGTCATCACGTCCGGCAGCTCGAGCAGCCTGCGGCGTATGTCCGGACCCGCGCCGCCATCCACCGAGATCGCAGCCAGTGCTTCCCCGCCCTGCGCAAGTCGCGCCTGATGATACTCGGCGATATTGACGCTGGCGTCGCCGAGCAGCGTGCCGACGCGGCCGATCACGCCGGGCACGTCATTGTTGGTGAGGACGATGAGTGTCTGTCGTGGTGTGACGTCCACGTGAAAGCTGCCGATTCTCGTTATGCGCGGCGCGCCGTCCGGGGCGGCACTCCCGGCGACGGCGAGCTCCTGCATCCCCCCGGACAGGGCGACTTCGATCGAGTGCGGAGGCGCCGCGGCTGCTTCGGAGACCGAGAGCTCCAGCCCACGTCCTTCCGCCAGTGTTCGCGCGTTGATGAGGTTGAGCCGGTCCGTCTCCACCACTCCATCGAGGACGCCGACGGCGGCGGCGGAGAGGAGGAGATCGCCGGCGTCGAGCAGTCCACTGCCGCAGCGAAGAGAGAGACGACGCACCGCGCGGAGACCCTGGTCGGCGAGGATGGCCCGTGTGACCGTCGCCGCGCGCTGCGCGACGAGCATCGCCGGCTGGACCTCGCGCCAGCGGCCGTCGCCTAACGAGACTGACGCGATGTTGATCGAGCGCGACAGCTCCCCCTCGAGCAGAGCGTCCCGCACGGCACGGCAGACGTCGACGGCGACATTGCGCTGGGCCTCCGCGGTCGATGCGCCGATATGCGGCGTGAGAACGACGTTAGGCACCTGGCGTATCGGATGGTCGGGGGCCAGTGGCTCGCTCTGGTAGACATCGAGCGTCGCGCCGCGCACCTGCCCGCTCTCGAGCGCCGACATCAGCGCCGGGTCGTCGACGATACCGCCACGCGCGAGGTTGGCGACGATCGAGCCCGGCCGCAGCAATCCCAGCTCGCGTCGGCCGATGAGGCCTTTGGTCTCATCGTTCAACGGCGTGTGCACCGTTACAATGTCAGCTTCCTCGAGCAGTGCGTCGAGCGTCGCCGCTCGACGGACACGCAGCGCCCGAAACCGATCGTCGGCGATGTACGGATCGTAACCAATCACTTCCATGCAGAACGCCTGCGCCCGGGCCGCGATCTCGCTGCCAATGCGTCCAACACCAACGATGCCGAGTGTGCGGCCTTTCAGCTCGCTGCCGAGCAGCTGCGAACGATCCCACTTTCCCTCCCGCATCGACTGCGTCGCCTGTGGTAAATGGCGCAGCAGCCCAACCATCACACCGAAGAACAGCTCGGCGACGGCAACGGTGTTGCCCGCGGGCGCATTGATCACCGCGATGCCGAGCGCGGTCGCAGTGTCGAGCGCGATGTTGTCCACGCCCACGCCGGCTCGACCCACGACTCTCAGCTTTTTCGCCGCGCGCAGCAATTCGTCGGAGATGCGCGTCGCGCTCCGTCCGACGATCGCGTCGTACTCGCCGATGCGCGCCAGGAGCTCCTGTTTCGGGAGGGTCGGCGATTCGTCGACGCGAAGTCGTGGCTCTGCCTGGAGTAACTGAACGCCTTCCGGATCGATTTCGTCGGTGACGAGAACGCGCAAAGACATGATGAGCAGCCAGCGGTCAGGTGCGAGGACGATCGGGGAACACTCACCGAAGTGTCACCATATTCGGCGACTTTCGCTACGACGGCCCCCCCGCCCGACACCTCCGCCGACGGTTGCCGTAGGAGTGAATGGATACGAATGCGTGACGCGAGACGATGCTGACTCGTGTTGCATCTGCGATCTGGAACGGCTGCTGCGTAGTCATCGAGTGTCAGGATGTCTTCCGTGATCAACCGCACACGAGCTGTATCGACAATGCGAAGTCATGCGCGCCTTGGTAAAGTCTCGCGCGCTGGTTTCGGTCGCCTGCTCGTTTCGCACATTCATCAGACCGAACAGACCCGCTTCCGGACGCCCACGCGCGTTGTCGTCGCTCTGCTCATCGGCGCGAGCTGCGCTTTTATTTTGCCGAGCACCGCGAGCACGCGCACGCCGCCGACAGTCGCGCCTCGTCGGGTGTTGACGCCGATGTCACTCGACGGCATGGCGCGAGAGGTCGTGTATCTCGTGAACCTCCAGCGGGCGCAGCACGATCTGCCGCCGCTGCGGGTGAACGCGCGGCTCACGGATGACGCCAAGCTCCAGGCCGCGCAGATCGCATCGACGGGAGTGCTCGATCATTTCATTCTTGTCGGCCCCTATCCGACGCCGAGCCTTCGCGCCGAGGCAGTGGGCTATGCCTGGAACGCGCTCGGCGAAAATCTGGCGCTCGGGTACACCGACGCGCCGAGTGCCGTCGCGGCGTGGATGCAATCGCCGGGACATCGAGCGAACATTCTCGCGAATGGCTACAGCGAGACGGGCGTCGTGCTCGCCCCGGACAGCCGCGGACGGCTGATCTTCGTACAGACCTTCGGCTCCCCAGAATAAATCAGTCTAGGGTACTGGAACGCAGCAGACGCTGTACTTCAAAAGCACAAGAGCCTTGAAACGCAGGAATTGTCGAGCTTTTGTGCAGTACAGCGTCATCTGCGTTATTTCTGCGTGTTCTGCGTCGCCCAGGACGGCGGCAAGAACTGACGTCGTCGGCCGTCCGGCGCGCACTGATTACACATGTCAATGGCAATTCGAGCGCTCTCACTCCTCCTCGTTGGTTTGTCGGTCGCGGCTCGTCTCCAGGCGCAGACAGAGCGTCTGTTCTACTACGTCGATCGTGAGGACGCGTACCGCAGCCTCGCCGAGCACATCGATCAGATCACGGTACTCGGCCCTCAGAGCTACACGGTTGATTCGTTAGGCACGTTCTTCGGCGGCGTCGACGCGAGAGTGCTGCGGCTCGCCAGGGAGCACCATGTGAAAGTCATGCCGTTGTTCGTGAACGAGGGCTTCAATCAGCCCGCCCTGCGGCGGTTGCTCGCCGACACGGCGGCGCAACGGCGCAGCATCGAATCGATGGTCGTCGCGTGCAAGCGGAACAGCTATTGGGGAATGCAGTTCGATGTCGAGAATATCAACGAGCTGGATCGCGACCGATTCACGAAGTGGTTCACCGATGCGTCCGTGGCGCTCCACGCGGCCGGATTCGCGATCTCGATCGCCGTCGTCCACCGCACCGATGACGCCGTTGGCCCGACGGCATACCACCGGTTCCTGCAGGAGAGTTGGCGCGGCGGCTACGACCTCGCCGCGATCGGTCGCGCCGCCGATTTCGTCTCGATGATGTCCTACGATCAACACACGCGGCGCACGCCGCCGGGACCGGTGGCCGGGCTCTCATGGGTGCGCGACAACGTCGATTATTTCCTACAGTACGTGCCAGCGGCCAAACTCTCGTTAGGCATCCCGCTCTATGGTCAGCACTGGTTTGCGCGCGCCGACCCGTCGATTCCCGAGCAGGTCCGCTCCTGGAGCGAGACGGTCTCCTGGCGGTGGGGAACTCACCTCGCCGAGCGCGCCGCGGCGCCGATGCGGTGGGAGGAGACCGACCAGGTTCCCTTTGCGTACTACCCGAACGGCGGCGTCTACGAGTGGCTGTTTCTCGAGAATGCCCGGAGCTTCGCGGAGAAGCTCGCGCTCATGAAAGAGAAGAAGCTGCGCGGATTTTCAGCCTGGGTGCTCGGCCCCGAGGATCCCGATATCTGGAAGGTGGGCGCTCAGAACTGAGTCTCTCAGCGCCCCGAGGCCTGGGTCTCGACGAAGCCGCCGGCGTGAACCATATCGCACATGACGCGGTAGGACTTGTGCGCGCCGCAGGCGATGCCGACGACTTTCACGTCCGGGTCGAGAAGGTTCTTGCGATGACCGCGATCGCCGATTCCGTCGTCGACTAACAGCGCGGCAACGACATCGTGCGGCGTCGCCGGACCGAAGGTCATGTTCTCCGAGATCTTCGACTTCCAGTCACCGTAGCGGCTCACCCTGTCCCACGCCTGGCTGCCATCGGTACCACGGTGATTCATCAAACCGCGCGGCGCCTGATCTCTCACGTGATCCCGCGCGGCGAGCATCATGCCGTCGGATGGCCGCAGTGCGGGCATCGGGCGCGTTTGTCGCAGGACGTGGATTGCTTCGCGTACCGCATTCGCCCCTTCGCGGGTCTGCAGCGGGCTGTCGTCGCCGGGCCGGCGGAAGATCGTCCCCTGATAGTACCGCAGATCCTTCTCGAGCTCGTCTGCGTAACCCTGCGGGTTGGTGCGCGCGAAGTTGAGCTCATCGACGATCCCACGCTCTAGCGCGACATACGATCCGGGCAGACTGCCCGAGCTGCGATTGCCAGCCGAACCCTGCTGCATAACGGGCGCGGAGGAGGAGCTGGCACACGCCTGCACGAGCAGGGCGGCCAACGCTATGACGGCGGCGGAGATCGAGTTTCCTGAACGGCTGCGAAGACGCATGAGAAATCCGAGTCGACGAAGGCGAGCGAAGCGGTAGGATCTGTCTGGTACGCACAGACCCGACGTCAAACCCCACCTCCGCGTCACGGCTTTTGGGGTCGCGTTGGCACTATCGTCGCTTGCTCCCATAGATATACTCTCGAAGACACCCTTTGGCTCCGCGAGGAGCTATGGCGCAATCGCTCACTACGCAGCAGTCGTACTCGCAAACGTCGCCACCCGGGAAAGACGCGAACGCGCTCGAAGCCGCGCGCGCCGTCCTCGACGATGTTTTTGGACCCGTTGCCTCGCGCCGGTTCGCGGTCAGGTTCTGGGACGATTCGGTCGACGAGCCCGCTGAAGAACCGCGATTCACGATTGTGCTCGAATCGCCCGGCGCGCTCAGGCGCATGTTGCTTCCGCCGAACGAGCTGGCGATCACGGAGAGCTACATCTTCGGCGACATAGACGTCGAGGGAAACCTCGAGGCCGCGGCCGACCTTGGAGACCTCGCGGCGTCACGGCTCCGCTCGCCGCGTGCGCTGTTTCGTCTCATGCGACACCTGATGGCTTTGCCGCGCGATTCACGTGCGATGGATCGTCGTGATACGCCGGCAACGTCTCATCTCGCCGGTAAGCGACACTCCGCCAGGCGAGACCGCGACGCCGTTCGGTTTCATTACAACGTTGGAAACGCCTTCTATGCGCTCTGGCTCGATGCGCGAATGGTTTACTCCTGCGCCTACTTTGCGCACGAGTCTTATGATCTCGATCGCGCCCAGGAGTCCAAGCTCGACCTGATCTGCCGAAAGCTCCGGCTCAAGCCCGGCGAGCGGTTGCTCGACATCGGTTGCGGCTGGGGCGGCCTCATCATGCACGCGGCCAGGCGATACGGCGTGTTCGCCCTTGGCATCACTCTCAGCGAGTCGCAGGCCGAGCTCGCGCGGGAGCGCATTGCCGCGGCAGGCTTAAGCGACCGTGTGAGCGTGGAGCTCCGCGATTATCGCCGACTCGAGCCCGAACCGCAGTTCGACAAGATCGCCAGCGTCGGCATGGTCGAGCACGTCGGCCGCGCGAGGCTCGCCGAGTATTTCGCATCCGCTCATCGAGCGCTCCGGCCAGGTGGCCTCTTCCTGAACCATGGCATCGTGAGCATCGACGCCTCCCGGCCGGCGTCAGCGATGAGTCGAGTGGCAGGGCGCCTCTGGCATCGGGGCCAGTTCATCGATCGATATGTGTTTCCTGATGGCGAGCTCGTGCCGTCCGCGGCGGTCATCGCCAGCGCCGAGCGGAGCGGCTTCGAGCTGCGGGACGTCGAGAGCCTGCGAGAGCACTACGTACTCACCTTGAGCCACTGGGTGGAGCGTCTCGAGTCGCATCACGAGGAAGCAGTCGCCCTCGTCGGCGAACCGACGTACCGCGTATGGCGACTGTACATGTCCGCATCGGCCTACGGGTTCCGGACGGGCCGGATCGGCATCATTCAGTCGTTGTTGGCGAAGCCTCACGCTGACGGCCGCGTGGAGCTGCCGAGGACGAGGGAAGACTTGTTCAGGCGTTAGAGGGTTGTGGGTTGTTCCACTCCCTACCCGCGACCCTCTACCCGCAACCCTTACGTCCAGTCCACGGCGTCCAGCTTGAGAAGACTCGCCATCAGCACGTTCGCGCCGTTCACGATGTCCTCCGGTCTGGAGAACTCCTTTGGAGCGTGGCTGATGCCGCCGATGCTGGGGATGAAGATCATTCCCATCGGACCGAGCGTCGCCATGGCCTGGGCATCGTGACCGGCGCCGCTCGGCATCACCTTCATCGTTAGGCCGAGCTCCCGCGCGGAGTCGGCGATGAGCGCGCGCACTCGCGCGTCGCTCGGCGCCGGCGTGTTCTCGTGGAGCAGGCGGAAAGCGAAGGTCGTTCCCGTCTCGCCGCCAATTCGCGTCGCTTTCGCCGAGATGCTCGCGAACAGACTGTCGATCTTCGCTTCGTCCAGGTCGCGCAGCTCCAGGGTGCAGATCGCCTGCCCGGGGATGACGTTAGGCGCGCCCGGGAAGGCCTGCATCCGCCCGACGGTCCCCACCTGTCGTCCAGGAATGCTCGTGACCGTTCGATTCACCGCGTCCACGAAGCGCGCCGCGGCGAGCAGCGCGTCGTGGCGCTGGTCCATCGGCGTCGTCCCGGCATGGTTGGCGAAGCCGGTGACGGTCACCTCCCATTGCTTGATGCCGACGATCCCCTCGACGATTCCGATGTCGGTATGCTCGCGCTCGAGCGTGCCACCCTGCTCGATGTGGAGCTCGAGATAGCCGGCGATGTCTCCCTTGTTGCGCCGTGTTGGACCAAGCCGCTGCGGATCGCCTCCGAGAAATGCGATACCATCAGCGATCGTCTTGCCGCTGCGACTTACGTTCTGGAGCTCGTCACCCGTCAACTGACCACTGACGGCGCGGCTGCCATAGAGTCCGCCCTCCTCGTTCTGCCAGATGACGACCTGCAACGGATGCCGCGTGGTGATACCCTGCTCGCCTAACGATTGCGCCACTTCGATCGCGGCGAGCGACCCGACGTCGCCGTCGTAGTTGCCTCCCTCGGGCACCGAATCGATGTGCGAGCCGAACAGAATCGGCTTCCGTGACCCGTCTCGCCCTGGCCGCGCCGCAATGATGTTCCCGGCAGCGTCGATCGTCGGCGTCAGCTTCGCATCGCGCATCAAGCCGAGGACGTACTCGCGCCCCTGGCGATCGGCATCGCTGTACGCCAGGCGCGTCACGCCGCCTTGCGGATTCGCTCCGAAGCGTGACAGTTCGGCGATGTGCCGATTGAGTCGCGCGCCATCGACCCGCGGCGCCAGCGCCGCCGATCCTATTTCAGGAATCGCGAGCAGCCGCGATAACGCCGGAGTGAGCCCGAGGGCAGCCAGCCTCGAGGTGAAGTCGCGCCGATTCATTGCACGGGTGGTATCGTGTCAGTCGAACCGCGG
>Ga0070717_10000257_pt1 | contig 36216 bp, 40 predicted proteins | sample LARL113metaG_FD_71366 | JGI IMG/M metagenome (GOLD analysis project Ga0070717, IMG submission 71366) | Corn, switchgrass and miscanthus rhizosphere microbial communities from Kellogg Biological Station, Michigan, USA - LAR L11-3 metaG | ecosystem: Host-associated > Plants > Roots > Rhizosphere ...
CCCCGCGAGGGGGGAGGGGCTTTATTCCCCTCAGCGGCGGCGCTCGGCGATCTCCTGCGTCACCCGCTGGGCGAACTCCTCCAGCGGCTCCGTGGTCTGCTCGCCCGCCCGGTTGCGGACCTGGACCGTCCCCGCCTCCGCCTCGCGGCCGCCGACCACCGCCATGTACGGCACCCTGCGCGACCGCGCCTCGGCGATCTTCCGGCCCACCCGCTCGGGGCGCGCATCCAGGTCCACCCGGATCCGGGCTTTGCGCAGCCGCGCCGCCACCTGCTCGGCGTACGGCACGTGCGCGTCCGTGATCGGCAGGACGGCCACCTGCTGCGGCGCCAGCCAGGTCGGGAACGCGCCCGCGTACTGCTCGATCAGGTACGCGATCATCCGCTCCATCGCGCCGAACGCGCCCCGGTGGACCATGATCGGCCGCTGCCGCGAGCCGTCCGCCGCCACGTACTCCAGCCCGAACCGCTCCGGCAGCTGGAAGTCCACCTGCACCGTGTTGTTGGTGAACTCGCGCCGCTGCGCGTCGCGGACCTGGAAGTCGATCTTGGGCCCATAGAACGCGGCGTCGCCGACGCCCAGCTCGTACGTCTCGCCGATCGCGTCCAGCCCGCCGATCAGCGCCGCCTCCGCGTTGGCCCACTGCTCGTCGCTGCCGACGTACTTGGCCTTGTCCGGGTCCCGCACCGACAGCCGGTACCGGTAGTCCGTGACGCCGAGGGTCGCCATGAAGTAGCGGCACAGGTCGATGACGCTGACGATCTCGGCGTGGAGCTGCTCCGGCGTGCAGAAGATGTGGGCGTCGTTGAGCGCGAACGAGCGCACCCGGATCATGCCCATCAGCTCGCCGGACTTCTCCCAGCGGTAGTTGTTGCCGATCTCGGCGATGCGCACCGGCAGGTCCCGGTAGCTGCGCAGGTCCGACTCGTACACGAGGATGTGGTGCGGGCAGTTCATCGGCCGCAGCTCCAGCTCCTCGCCGTTGTCCGCCCGCATCGGCGGGTACATCGAGTCGTGATACCGCTCCCAGTGGCCGCTCTGGCGGTACAGGTCGAGCTTGCCCACGACCGGCGTCACCACGTGCTGGTAGCCGCGGTCCAGCTCCTCGTCGACGATCCAGCGCTCCAGCTCGCGGCGGATCGTCGCCCCGTTGGGCAGCCAGAGCACGTTGCCCTGGCCCGACCGCTCGTCGAGCGCGAAGATCTTGAGCTCGCGGCCCAGGCGCTTGTGGTCCCGCGTCTCCGCCTCGGCCAGCGCCTGGAGGTACTCGTCGAGCTCCTCCTTCGTGGGCCAGGCCGTGCCGTAGACGCGGCTGAGCTGCGGGTTGCGCTCGTCGCCCAGCCAGTAGGCGCCGGCCACTCGCATCAGCTTGAAGGCGGGGATGTCGCCGGCCGAGCCCACGTGGGGGCCGCGGCAGAGGTCCAGGAAGTCCCCGGTCTTGTACGTGCTGACCAGCTCGGCCGGGTCGGCCTTCTGGTTGATCCAGTACAGCTTGTACGGCTGGTCCAGCTGCTCGAAGCGCATGATCGCCTCGGAGTGCGGGATCAGCTCCTGCTTGAAGCGGTCGCCCCGCGCCACGATCTCGGCCATCCTCTTCTCGATGGGCTCGAGGTCGTCCTCGCTCAGCGGGCGGGGCACGTCGAAGTCGTAGTAGAAGCCGTTCTCGACCGGCGGCCCGCCGGCGTACTTGGCGCCCGGGAAGAGCTCGGTCACAGCGGCGGCCAGCACGTGCGCCGTCGAGTGGCGAAGGACGTAGAGCGGGTCGTCTGAGACCTCGGCGTCGTACTCGGCCATGGGCCACCAAGTATATGGAGGGCCCCGTGGGCGGCGGCCGCGCGGGCGGGAGGACCAAGATAGTCGGCGGTGCACCTCGACATCCGCGCCATCGCAGACGCCATCGGCTACCCGGCGGCCGGCCTGGGCATCCTGATCGAGAGCGCCGGCATCCCGTTCCCGGGCGAGACGATGCTGCTCGCCGTGGCCGCGTACGCCGCGCTCGGCCACCTCGACATCCGTCTGGTCGTCGTGATCGGTGCCGTCGGGGCGCTCGCCGGCGCCAACGTCGGCTACGGGATCGGGTTCGTGGGCGGCCGGCCGTTCGTCGAGCGGATGGGCCGCTTCCTGCACGTCGGCCCCGCCCACTTCGCCCGCTCCGAGCTGTTCTTCGCCCGCTACGGCGCCGTCACGGTCCTGTTCGCCCGCTTCGTGATCGGGCTGCGGACGTGGGCGTCGGTGATGGCGGGCATGTCGCACATGCCGTTCTGGACGTTCCAGCTGTTCAGCGCCGTCGGAGGCGTGGCCTGGGCGATCCTGATCGGGACCGTCGGCTACACCCTGGGCACCAACTGGGGCCTGGTCGAGCGCCTGATCGGCTACCTCGGGGTCGGCGGCCTGGCCGTCGTCGCCGCCGTCATCGCGGGGGCGCTCCTGCTTCGAAGAAGCGCCGCGCGTACCTGACGACCACCGCCCCCGCGCCCACGAGGACCAGGCCCAGACCCCCGATCACGTGGTTGATGCCGAACCAGTCCGAGAGCGCGGCGGTGAGCAGGACGGGCAGGGCCGTCACCCCGTTGACGACCATGAACAGCAGGGAGAAGATGCGCCCCCGCACACTGTCCGACGTGTTCTCCATCAGGTAGCTCAGGGCCGGGATCAGCAGCACCCCGAACTCCAGGCCGAGCAGCAGGCTGAAGCCGGCGCTCACCCACCGCGTGTACTCGTGCGCCGCCGGCACCTGCCGAAGGCCGGCCGGCACGATGGCGAGCAGCACCAGCGTCAGGCCGGTCGCGACCAGCGCGCCCACGAGCAGGTGCGACGGCCGGAACCGGCGGCCGAGCTGGCCCAGGGTGGCCGCGCTCAGCAGCGCGCCGACGGTCGCCGGGACCAGGATCACGTAGCTGTCCTGGTCCTCGATCCGCAGCACCTGGCTGACGTACGCGGGCGCCAGCGTGAACATCATGAACATCACCAGCACCGCCAGCGACAGCTCTGCGAACGCCAGCAGCAGACCGGGCGAGCTGCCCAGCGCGTCGGCCCCCGCCTTGAGGTCCAGGGCGAGCTGCTGGAACGGGTGGCGGCGCTCGAGCGCCGGGTCGCGCCGGGCCAGCCGGCGAGGGATCCGCGCCAGCGACGTCAGCACGCCCGCCAACCCGAACAGCACCACGGCCGTCCAGTACGGCGCGTAGATGTCGACGCGGGACACGATGGGCGCCAGCGCGCCGCCCAGCACCAGGGTGATGACCATGGTGGCGAGGACCATCGAGTTGGCCGCGATCAGCGCCCGGCGGGAGACGATCGTCGGGATCGCCGCCGCCTCGGCCGGGCTGAACAGCTGGCCGACCGCGGCGAACGCGAACGTGATGACCAGCAGGTGCAGGTAGTCGGAGCGCAGGCCGGGGACGAGGCCGGCGATCGGGATGAGCGCGATCAGCGCCGCCCGCAGGAAGTTGGTGCTGACCATGATCAGCTTGCGGTCGTGCCGGTCGGCGAACACGCCGGCCAGCGGCGCGATGGCGACGGCGGGCACGGTGTACGCGAGCAGCGTGACGGCGACCGGCGTGCTCCCGTGCGACAGCCGGTAGGCCAGGATGACCAGCGAGAACATCAGGAACTTGTCGGCCAGCTGGGCCGCGACCTGGGCGAACCAGACCAGCCGGAAGTCGCGGCTGCCCAGGACCGAGCGGAACCCCGTGTGCCCGGTCTCGTCCTCGGCCGCGATCGGGGCCTGGCCCCGATCCTGGGGCATTGCCATCGTTCGGCTCAGCTTAGGCGGTGGAACGCCAGGAAGGTGATCTCCCATTCACCGAGAGATAACGTCTCGGCGCGCCGTGACGGGTCGATCCCGATGCCGGCCAGCCGCTCGCCCGCCGCCTCGCCGGTCAGGCTCGCCACCCGGGCCAGGGCCGGCCGGAGCTGCTTGCGGCGGAACTGGAACACGGCCTCGACGAACCGGAAGAACGCGTCCAGGTCGGGCACGCGCACCGCCGGCCGCTCGCGGACCTCCAGGACGGCGAGCGCGGACGTGACCTTCGGCGGCGGCTCGAACGCCTCGGGCGGCAGCTCGAACGCCAGACGGGGCTCCGTGAACGTCTGGACGGCGACCGTGGCCAGGCTCCAGCCGTCCAGGCCGCACCAGCGCCGGGCCACCTCCCGCTGGACGACGAGGCTGAGCCGCTTCGGCCGCGGCTCCCGGCCCAGCAGGTGCGGCACGAGCGCGCCGGTGAGGTAGTAGGGGATGTTGCCGACCACGATCTCGCCTCCCTGCGGGAAGAGCACCGCCGGGTCGATCCGCATGACATCGCCGTGCACGATCTCGGCACCGGGGGCGGCCGCGCGCAGGCGGGGCAGCATGCGCGCGTCGAGCTCGACGGCGACCACGCGGCCGGCCAGCCGGACCAGCTCGCCGGTCAGCGTGCCCGGCCCGGCCCCGATCTCCAGGACCTCGTCCCCGGGCTCGATGCCGGCCGCGGCGACCACGCGATCGCGCAGCTCGGGGTCGGTCAGCCAGTGCTGCCCGAGGCTCTTGCGAGCCTTCAGTCCTGCGGCGCCGCGAGCCCGGGGAACAGCGTCCTCACGTTGGCCCATTCCAGCTCGGCCAGCTCCTCCACCGAGATGCCGCGCACCTCGGCCAGCGTGCGCGCGGTGTCCACCATCCAGGCCGGCCGCATCCGGCCCTCGCGGCCCCGGGGCGTGCCCCAGGGGGCGTCGGTCTCGACCAGCAGGCGGTCCGCCGGCACCCGGCTGGCGACGTCGCGCAGCTCGGCCCGGCTGCTCCGGGTCACCACGCCCGAGAACGAGATGAAGAAGCCGAGGTCGAGGAACCGGCGCGCCCAGTCCCAGTCCAGGACCCAGTAGTGCATGACCCCGGTCAGGCCGGGATGGGCGCGGACCGCGTCGTAGACCGCCTCCGTGCACTCGCGGGTGTGGACGCAGACGGGCAGTCTCAGCTCGAGCGCCAGCTCGCAGCAGCCGCGGAACCACTCCTCCTGCGCGTCGTGCGGCCCACGGTGCTCGTCGGCGTGGTCGAGCCCGACCTCGCCGATCGCGACCACGCCGGGCCGCCCCGCCAGCTCGCGCAGCAGGCCCAGGTCGGGCCCGTCCTGGTTGAGCGGGTGGTGGCCGACGGCGCCCCAGACGCCAGGCTTCGTGCCCGCCCACTCCGCGACCCGGCGGCTGGTGGGCCCGTCCACGCCCATCGCGATCACGTCGGTGACGCCGGCGGCGCGGGCCTCGGCCAGGACGTCGTCCACGTCGCCCTCGACCTCCTCGAGGTGGACGTGGGTGTCGACGAGCCTCACGCCGTCCCGGTGCGCTCGCGCATGCGGTCCAGCTCCGCCTCGACCACGCTGTCGTCCAGCTTCTTGAACAGCGGGGTCGGGGTCGGCAGCGGGCGCCCGGCCGGGATCCGGCTCGGCGCCCAGCGCGGAGTCGCGTCGTACTCACCGCCCAGCACCGCGTGGCGGACGCCGCCCTCCTCCTCGTACTCGCGCACGACCGGCTGCGGGGCGATCACGTCGTCGTAGCCGAGCAGCTCGTGCAGGCGCTGGGCGGAGAACGGCAGGAACGGCGTCAGCAGCGTCTTGAGGCTGTCCACGCAGCGGATCGCCACGAACAGCGTCGTCGCCGCCCGCTCGCGGTCCTCCTTGATGCGGTGCCACGGCTGCTCCTCGCCCAGGTACTGGTTGACGAGCGCGGCCAGGCGCAGCACCTCGGTGATCGCGGCCTTGAACCGGGCCGCGCCGAGCAGGCCGCCCACGCTCTCGAAGCCCGCCTCCACCTCCGCGATCAGGCGCTGGTCGCGCTCCGTCAGCTCGCCCGGCTCGGGCACCGCGCCGAAGTTGCGGTGGGCGTTGACCAGCGTCCGGTGGACCAGGTTGCCCCACGTGCCCACCAGCTCGTCGTTGTTGCGGCGCACGAACTCCGACCACGTGAAGTCGGTGTCCGTCGTCTCCGGGCCGCCGATGGTCAGGAAGAAGCGCAGCGCGTCCGGGTCGTAGCGGGCGAGCACGTCGCGGACCTCGATCACGTGGCCGCGGCTGGTCGAGAACTGGCGGCCCTCCATCGTCAGGAACTCGCTGGAGACCACGTCGTACGGCAGCTCCAGGTCGCCCGCGCCGAGCAGGATCGCCGGCCACATCACCGTGTGGAACGTGATGTTGTCCTTGCCCATGAAGTAGTAGCCGCGGGCGGCCGGGTCCTGCCACCACTCCCGCCACGCCTCCGGCGTGCCCCGGTTGGCCGCCCACTCGATCGAGGCCGACAGGTAGCCCATCACCGCGTCGAACCACACGTAGATGCGCTTGTCGGGGCGGTCCTCCCAGCCCGGCAGCGGGATCGGCACGCCCCAGTCCAGGTCGCGGGTGATCGCGCGCGGCTTCAGGTCGGACACGAAGTTGAGCGAGTACCGGCGGACGTTCTGCCGCCAGTGCTCCTGGCCCCGGATCCACTCCTCCAGCTGCTCCGCGAACGCGGGCAGGTCGAAGAAGAAGTGCTCGGTCTCGCGGAACTCGGGCACCTCGCCGTTGATCCGCGAGCGCGGCTCGATCAGGTCGATCGGATCGAGCTGGTTGCCGCAGTTGTCGCACTGGTCGCCGCGCGCGCTCGGGTAGCTGCAGATCGGGCACGTGCCCTCGATGTAGCGGTCGGGAAGCGTCCGGCCGGTGCTCGGCGAGAACGCCCCCATCTGCGTGCGGGGCACGATGTAGCCCTTGTCGTAGAGGGTCCGGAACAGGTCCTGGACGACCCGGTAGTGGTTGCGCGTGGTGGTGCGCGTGAACGTGTCGTACGTGAACCCGAGGCGCCGCAGGTCCTCCACGATGATCGCGTTGTTGCGGTCCGCGAACTCGCGCGGGGTGATTCCCTCCTCGTCCGCGCCGTACGTGATCGGGGTGCCGTGCTCGTCGGTGCCGCTGACCATCAGCACCTGGGCCCCGCGCAGGCGCTGGTACCGGGCGAACACGTCCGACGGGACGTACGCGGCCATGTGGCCGAGGTGCCGCGGCCCGCTGGCGTACGGCCAGGCGACGGATATGAGGATGCGGTCAGTGGGGCTCATGCGAGATGACAAGCGTAATCTCGCCTCGCACGGGCTCGCCAAGGGCGGCCAGCACCTCGGCGGCCGTCCCCCGCAGCACCTCCTCGTGCACCTTCGTCAGCTCGCGGGCGAGCGCGACGGGCCGGTCCGGCAGCGTCTCGGCGAGCGCCGCCAGGGCCCGGCGGACGCGGAACGGCGACTCGAACGCGACGGTCGGCCGGTCGGCCTCGCGCAGCCCCTCGAAGAAGCGCCGCAGCTCGCCCGGCTTGCGGGGCAGGTAGCCGGCGAAGCAGAAGCCGGGCCCGCCCCAGCCGGCGGCGGAGAGCGCGGCCGTCACGGCGCTCGGCCCGGGCAGCGGCACCACCTGGTGGCCCGCCGCCCACGCCGCGTCCACCAGCCGCTGGCCCGGGTCGGACAGCGTCGGCGTGCCGGCGTCGGTGACCAGCGCCACGTCGCCCGACTCCAGCGCGTCCAGCACCCGCGGCAGCGTCCGCTCCTCCACCGGCGCCCGGTAGCTCAGCATCCGCTTCTTCAGCCCGTGCCGGGCCAGCAGCCGGCCGGTCACCCGGGTGTCCTCGGCCGCGATCGCGTCCACCTCGCCCAGGATGCGGAGGGCGCGCAGCGTCACGTCCTCCAGGTTGCCGATCGGCGTCGCGACGACGTAGAGCGTGCTCAACGGGCGTCGGACGCCACCCAGGCCTCGATCCGCTCGCCCATCCCGGCCGCCGGCCCCAGGTACCGCGAGGCCGGGGGCAGCGCCTCCAGGAACGCCCGGCCGTAGTCGCGCTCCAGCACGCGGTTGTCCAGGATCACCACGGCGCCGCGGTCGTCGTGGCGGCGGATCAGGCGGCCGAACCCCTGCTTGAGGCGCAGCGCGGCCTGGGGCAGCGCGTACTGCAGGAACGGGTCGCGGAGCCGCTCGGCCCGGGCCGCGAACACGGGCTCCGTCGGCACCTGGAACGGCAGCCGCACGATCACGACGCAGGACAGCCGCTCGCCCGGCACGTCGATGCCCTCCCAGAAGCTCGACGTGCCCAGCAGCAGCGGCCGCTCGTTCTCCTCGAACGCGCGCAGCACGTGGCGGCGCTGGCCGTCGATCCCCTGACCCAGGATCAGCACCTCGTCCAGGTCGCGGCGGTGTTTGAGGCTCGTGTAGACGTTGCGGAGCTGGTGGTGCGAGGTGAAGAGGGCGAGCGTGCGCCCGCTGAGGCGGGCGGCCACGTCGGCCACGATGTCCTCGACCGCCAGCTCGAACTCCTCGGACTGCGGGTCCGGCACGTCCGTGGGCAGGCACACCAGCGCCTGGGCCAGGTAGTCGAACGGCGACGCCAGCAGCAGCGTCTCCACCTCGGCGCCCAGGCCGACCCGGGAGCAGAAGTAGTCGAAGCTGCCGGCCACCGCCAGGCTGGCCGACGTCATCACCACGCTGCTCCGCTCGGCGAACACGCGCTCGCGCAGCATCGGCCCGATCTCCAGCGGCGCCGATCGGAGCAGCAGCACGCCGGTGCGGCCGGGGACCGTCATCCAGTACACGCGGTTGGCGTCCGGGCGCTGGAACGCCTGGTCGAGCAGGTCGGCCGCGTCCGCCAGGCGGCCACGGATGATCTCCAGCTCGCGGACGTCCTGGTCGGGCTGCTGGCCGCCCAGGCGCTCGCGGCTCGTGGCGAGCGCCCGCCGCAGGTGCGCGTCGAGCGCGCTCAGCGCCACGACCGCGTCGGCGGCGAGCGCGGCCAGCGCGTGCCAGTCGGGGCGCTCGCGCTGCTCGGGCACGAGGCGGACCGCCTCGTCGCGGCGCATGCTGTCCTCGGGCAGCTGCCGGCGCGTCCACTCGGCGGCGGCCTGGAAGAACGTGGCGCAGCGGGGCGCGGCCGCGGCGGTCGCCAGCTCGGCCTCGGCCAGCGAGTCCTCCGACTCGCCCAGGTGCGGCTGCAGGCGCATCGCGGGCAGCAGGCCCAGCCGGCGGCCGTCGGCCTCGTTGGCGAGCCGCCGGAGCAGGCCCTCGACCGCGGGCCCGTCCACGTCGGCGCGCAGGCTCTGCGTGGCCGAGTCCTCGAGGTGGTGCGCCTCGTCGACCACCAGGTGCTCGTACGCCGGGATCAGCGAGCCGCCGGTGCTGGCGTCCGCCAGCAGCAGCGCGTGGTTGACCACGACCAGGTCGGCGCGCTCCGCCTCGGCCCGGGCCCGGTGCACGAAGCAGTCCGCCTCGGTGCAGCGGAGGCCGACGCAGTCCAGCGGGTCGGACGCGATCCGGGCCCAGAACGACTCGTCGGTGCCCTGCAGGCGCAGCTCCGCGCGGTCCCCGGTCCGGGTCTGCTCCAGCCAGACCAGGATCTTGAGCTTGAACTTCAGCTCCTCGGCGTCCCGGCAGGGCTCGAACAGGTACCGCCGCCAGCGCCGCAGCGACACGTAGTTGGACCGGCCCTTGAGCAGGCACGCCTCGAAGTCCCAGGGCAGCCACTGGCGCAGGGCCGGGATGTCCTTCAGCATCAGCTGCTCCTGCAGCGTGTGCGTGTGCGTCGCGACCACCGCCCGCTCGCCGCGGCCCACGGCTCTGGCCAGCGCCGGCACCAGGTAGGCCAGGCTCTTGCCGGTGCCGGTGCCGGCCTCGACGACGAGCCGGCCGCCGCGGCGCATGATCTGGGCCACCGCGAGCAGCATCTGCAGCTGCGCCTCGCGGTGCTCGTAGCCGGGCAGCGAGGTGGCCAGGGGCCCGCCCGGCGACAGCAGCCCGGCCAGGGCGAGGGGCGAGTCGTCCGCGATCTCCCTGCCCCGCCGCGGCGGGCCGGCCGGCGCGAGCGAGACCGGCCGCGGCAGGGGCGGGTCGGGCGCCGGGGCGGTCAGGGCCTCCGCGAAGAAGCTGGCGATCGCCCAGCCGTACGGAGCGACGAGCGCCAGCATCGACTCCTTCATGCGGCCGTCCAGGCTGGCGGCCGCCGCGCGCAGGCGCAGCAGGAGCTGGCGGGTGGCGTCGGCGTCGTCCAGCGCCCGGTGCGGCCGGGGCTGCGCCAGGCCCAGCTCCAGCGCCAGCACGGGCAGGCTGTGGCTCTGCGCGCCGGGCATGAGGATGCGCGCGACGTCGAGCGTGTCCAGGATCTCCTGCCCGGCCGGCCACAGGCCGGCGGCGACCAGGAAGTCCACGTCGAGCCGGGCGCCGTGGCCGACGGGCTGGCGGCCCTGGAGCAGCCCGGCCAGCTCGCCCATCACGGTGGCGGCGGCCGGCGCGCCGACCAGGTCCTCGGGCGTGATGCCGGTCAGCCTGAGCACGGCCTCCGGGACGGACCGGCCGGGATCGGTCAGCCGCTCCAGCGTGCGCCCGACCGCGTCGTGGGTGAAGACCACCGCCCCCACCTCGATCACCCTGTCGCGCTCTGGGTCCAGCCCGGTGGTCTCCAGGTCGAGCGCGACGTACTCCATCAGGTTCGCGATTCTATCGGCCGACCGGCGATTCGCTGGCGAGCGGGCCGGCGGCCGGCTCCCACACGCCGTCCAATCGCCGATGGAGCTCGTCCAGCGCGGCGTACGCGCCGCGGTCCGCGGCCGGCAGCAGCTCGGCGACGGCCAGCATGATCGCGTCGGCCGCCTCCTGGTTCCCGACCCGGCCGCCGTCCGGCCGCCGCTCGCGGATGCGGATCGGCGCCCCGAAGCGGACCTCGACGCGGGTCCGGCGCGGCCACCGGGCCTTGCGCGGGAAGCAGTCGCGGGTGCCGACCAGGGCCACCGGCAGGACGGGCGCCCCGGTGGAGCGGGCGAGGAAGCCGGCGCCCGGCTCGGCCGGGGTCAGCCCGCCGGACTCGACGCGGTGGCCCTCCGGGTACACGATCAGCGCGCCGCCGTCGCGGAGCACGCCCAGCGCCCGCCGCAGGCCGCGCCGGTCGGGCGAGTGGCGCACGATCGGGAACGCCTGGTAGCTGGTGAAGAGCCACGACGTGAAGCCGGGCCGCGCGAACCACTCGGCCTTGGCCATGCTCCAGCTGTCGGAGCGGGGCAGGAACGCGGGCAGGAGCGGCGGGTCGATCGTGGACGCGTGGTTGGCACAGACCAGGAGCGGGCCGCGCCGGGGCACCCGGTCGCGGCCGGTCACCCGGAAGAGGCCGACCAGGTAGGCGCGCACGATCACCCGCATCAGGCCGCGCATGAACGCGTACACCATCACGCGTCCCGCACCTGGCGGAGCACCTCCGCCACCACCTGGGACAGGTCGAGCTCGTCCGTGTCGATGACCACCGCGTCGTCGGCCGGCCGCATTGGGGCCACGGCGCGGCCCGCGTCGCGGCGGTCGCGCTCCTCGACCTCCCGGCGGAGCCGGTCGGTGTCGGCCCTCTCGCCGCGCTCCTCGATCTGGGCGGCGCGGCGGCGGGCGCGCACGTCCGAGCTGGCCGTCAGGTAGAACTTGCGGTCCGCGTCGGGGAACACGACGGTCCCGATGTCGCGTCCGGCCATCACCACGCCCCCCCTCCCCAGCGCCCGCTGCTGCGCCACCATCGCGAGGCGCACGCCGGGCACCTGGGCGACCTGCGAGGCGGCCGCGCTGAGGTCGGGCGCGTACACCTGGCCGGTGATGTCGCGGTCGTCCACGCGCACGCAGCGGCCGTCGATGTGGACCGTCGTGGCGCCGGCCAGGCGGGTCAGCGCGTCGGCGTCGTCGAGGTCCATGCCCCGCTCGACGGCCAGCCGGCCGACGACCCGGTACATGAGCCCGCTGTCCACGAACGGCAGGCCCAGCGCCTCGGCCACGCGGCGGCCGACCGCCGACTTGCCGGAGCCGACCGGTCCGTCGATGGCCACGATCACTTGAGCAAGAGGGGGCAGGCCCCCTCTTCCAGAACTCCCCCTCTCGTCCGGGACGTTGGGGGCGCCTCCCCACCCCACGAAATCCGCACCCCGCCACCGCGATTTCGTGGGGACCCCGGGTCTGGCGCGTCGCTCCGCGTCCGGAGGCTACGCCTGGACGACCTCGGGAAGACGGACTCACACACTCGGGCAAAGCCCTTGCTTACGGCCACCTCGGCCATCCCCATCACTGGACCGCCTCGCGCAGGGAGTCGAGCTCCTCCGGCCGCAGCTTGCGCCAGCCGCCGGGCCGAAGCCGGCCCAGGCGTACGGGGCCGAACCCGATCCGCTCGAGCTGGCGGACGGGGTGGCCGACCGCCTCCAGCATGCGCCGGACCTGGCGGTTGCGGCCCTCGCGGATGACCAGCCTGACCCGCGCCATGCCCCGGCTGGCGCCGGTCACGTCCGCCTCGGCGGGCAGCGTGCGGCCGTCCTCCAGGTCCACGCCCTCGCGCAGGGCCCGCAGGTCGCGCTCGCCGGGGATGCCGGCCACGATCGCGATGTACTCCTTGGGCACCTTGTGGCGGGGGTGGGCGAGCCGGTTGGCCAGCGCGCCGTCGTCGGTCAGCAGGAGCAGGCCGGTGGTGGCCACGTCCAGGCGGCCGACGGCGAAGAGCCGGGGCGCCCCGGAGTCGCGGACCAGGTCGAACACGGTCGTCCGCGACTCCGGGTCGCGGGCGGTGACGACCACGCCGGCCGGCTTGTTGATGGCCAGGTACGTGAACCGCGTCAGCGGCTCGACGGGCCGGCCGTCGATCGTGACCCGGTCGGCGTCCTCGACGAGCAGGCCGGTCTCGGGCGGCACGCGGCCGTTCACGCGCACGGCGCCGGAGGCGATCAGCGCGTCGGCCGCGCGCCGGGACGCGACGCCCGCGCGGGCCAGGTAGCGGTTCAGGCGCTCGGGGATGGCGCCTCCTCCTCCACGGCCGCCTGGTGCTCGGGCTCCGGGGGCGCCTCGGGCCGCGGCTCGCCGTCCGGCGGCGGCTGCGCCTGCGCGTCGGCCGTGGCCTCGGCGTCCTGCCCGTCCGGCTCCTGGTCGGGCAGCCGCTGCGTGTCGGGGAACGGCAGGTCCTCCAGCGACTCCAGTCCGAGCATCTGCAGGAACCGGATCGTGGTGCCGTACAGCCTGGGCTGGCCCGGCCCGGTGCCGCGGCCGACCTCCTTGACCAGGTCCCGGAGCTCCAGGTTCGAGACGACGCCGTCGGAGTTGACGCCGCGGATCTCCTCGATCTTGGCCCGGGACACCGGCTGCTGGTACGCGACGATGGCCAGCGTCTCGTACGCGGCGGTCGAGAGCCGGCCGGTCACCTCGGGCCGCAGCGCGCGGCGGACGTAGCCGGCGAGCTCGGGCCGCGTCACGAGCTGGACCTGGTCGTGGTGGCGCTGGAGCATCAGGCCGCGGTGGGTCAGCGACTCGCGCAGCTCCTCCAGGGCCTGCTCGATCGTGTGGCGATCGGTGTCGGTCACCTGCTGCAGCTCGCGCACGCGAAGCGGGCGGTTGGAGCTGAACAGGATGGCCTCGATCGCGGGTGCCAGGATGCTCAACGGGCTTCCACCAGTATCCGGCCGAAATTCTCCTCCTGACGCACGCGGATCTCGCTGCGGCGCAGCATCTCGAGCACGGCGACGAACGTGATCACGGCCTCCAGCCGGTCGGCGCACTCCAGGATCACGTCCACCAGGTCGAACGCCCCCTTCTCGATGCGCTGGTGCAGGTACGCCAGCTTGTCCTCGACCGTCCAGCGGGTGCCGACGTAGACGAGCGGGCGCGGGGGCACCCGGGCCAGGACGGCCTGGAACGCCTTCACCAGGGCCGCGACCTGGATCGGCTCCTCCTGGCCCTCCACGTCCACCTGGCGGACGGGCGGCGGATAGCTCTGCTCGTCCGCCGCCGCCCGCTCCATCAGCTTCTCCGCCATCTCCTTGTACGCCCGGTACTCCAGCAGCCGGGTGCGGACGTCCTCCTCCCAGCCGAGCAGGTCCGCCTCCTCGTCGTCCGGCTCCTCGCCGGGCAGGAGGCGGATCGACTTCAGCAGCAGGAGTCGGGCCGCCAGCCACAGGAACTCGGCCATCTCGACCGGGTCCCGCTCGTCCAGCGCGGCGATCTCGGCCAGGTACGCCTCCGTGAGCCTGGCCAGCGAGACCTGGAAGATGTCCAACTCCTCGCGCTCGGCCAGCACCAGCAGCAGCTCGAGCGGACCCTCGAACACGGGCGTGGTGATCTCCAGGCGTGAGCGGGCCGCGCCGGGCTGCTCCACGGCAGGCAATCATAGCCCCGCAACTCGCGCACCCCGATCTCCGCAGCTCTCTGCCGCCGCCCCGGCGCCCGGCCCGGACCCATGGGGTACGTTAGTGGGCCCATGGTGGTGGCACTGGGACGGATGGTCCTCGCGGTCCTCGCGGTCGCGGGTCTGGCCGCGTGCGGGACGGCCGACCTGCCGCCGCAGGTGCTCGACCAGCCGCCGCCCACGTCGGCCGGCGCCGCCCCCTCGCTCGTCGCGGCGCAGCCGTCGCCGCCGACCATCCGCGTGGACGTCGAGCGGGGCGCCAGCGCGGGCCAGTCCGGCCCGGGCGCGTACCGGTACGACGTCGAGGTCCCACAGCTGGTCGGCGTGCCGCTGCACGGCGACGCGCTCGACGCGATGATCCACGGCGTGCTCCAGCGCGACCTCGGGGCCTTCCTGAGCGCCGCCCAGGACGCCCAGGCGCCGACCGACCTGACGTGCACCAGCCACACCGTCCGCGTCACGTCGAAGCTGGCCGTGCTCCGGGTCGACTGCACGTCGAGCCAGGCCGGCGTGGCCCGGCCCACCACCGTGACGCACACGTTCAACTGCGACCTGGCCCGGGCGCGGATCCTGACCCTTCAGGACGTGTTCGGCCGCGGCTCGACCTACCTCGACGTGCTCACGACGGCCGCCCGCTCCCAGTTCCCGACCGACGCCACCCCGACCGCCGACCAGACGGTCGCCCAGGGCACGGCGCCGGTGGCCGACAACTTCAAGGCGTTCCTGCTCGATCGGACCGCCCTGGTCGTCGTCTTCGCCGGCTTCCAGGTGGCGCCGGGCTCGGCCGCGGCGCCCCAGGTGTCCATCTCCTACGAGGACCTCCAGCGCTACCTGGCGCCCGGGATCTCCGACCTGCTGACCGGCTGACCCGCCGGCTACCTCAGGTCCACCTGGGCGAACCGCTCCTCGCGGCCCACCCTCCGCCAGCGCCGGCGCAGGGCGGCCGGTTCGCCGGTCTGGCTGCGGTGCTCGAGCCGGGCGTCGATCTTGGCGTCCAGCACCTCGCCGACGTCGATCGTGAGGTCCACCCGCGCGCCGCTCGGGCCGCCGAACAGCCAGGCCTCCGCCGTCTCGTGCGGGGCGCCCATGTCCGGGTACGTGAGCGGGTCGCGGGCGCACGGCCAGGCGGCGTCCAGCGCGACCCGCCCGATCACCCGGTGGTCCGGGTGCTGCCGGTAGCCGGGCGTCGGGTCGAACGTGAACAGCACGTCCGGCCGGCTGCGCCGGATCTCGCGAACCAGCTCGCCGCGCAGCTCCAGGCTGTCCACCAGCTCCGCGTCGCGGCGGCGCAGGAACTCGACCCGCCCGGCGCCCAGCAGCTCGGCCGACGCGATCTGCTCGCTCTCGCGCGTCGCCGCCAGGTCGGCGCCGGACACCGCGCCGTCGCGGCTGCCCTTGTCGCCCGACGTGGCCAGCACGAAGTCCACGGTCACGCCCCGCCGCGTCATGAGCAGGATGCTGCCGGCGCAGAAGAAGTCGATGTCGTCGGGGTGCGCGACGATGCACAGCGCCCGCTCGATGCGGGCGTCGGCGGGGCCGCTAAACCGTTTTCGTACGGCCAACGCGGCGGGCCAGCTCCTCGACGGCGGGGGTCGCGATCCCGTGCTCGCGGCCGCGGCGCAGGACCGGCCCCGCGATCGCGTCCAGCTCGGGCTCGCGGCCCGCCGCGATGTCCTTCTGCATCGAGCTCCGCATGTCCTCGGGCATGCCCAGCAGCGCCTGGATGAAGACGTCGGGGTGCAGCGGGGCCCCCTCCGTCGCCGCCACGGCGCAGACCTCGCGGACCGCCGCCTGCATGAGGTCCCGCACCTCGGGGTCGTCGCGCGCCGGCCCGATCGGCTCGCCGACGCTGCTCGTGCCCAGCGCGAACGGCGCCAGCAGGGCCAGCTTGCCCCACAGCACCTCGGCCTCGCCGTCGCGGACGGTGCAGGCCAGGCCCACCTCGCGCATCTCGGCCGCGATCGCCTCCGCCCGGTCGCGCAGCGCCGGCGGCGGTCCCAGGTCGGTCGAGACGAACGGGCTGGCCTGGACCACGTGGCCGGGGCCGACCCGCTCCGACTCCACCCGGATCGCGCCCGGGATCACGAGGTCACCGAACACCTCGCGCAGCCGCGCCACGTGGTCCACGCCGTTCAGCAGCGGCACCGCCACGGCGTCGGGAGCCACGGCGGGCGAGGCCACGCTCAGCGCATCGTCCAGCTGGGGCGCCTTGACCGTGATCCAGAGCACGTCCACCGGGCGGTCCAGGCGGCTGCTGGCCGGCACGTCCACGTCGAACTCGCCCAGCACCACGCTCTCGACGTGGATCCCGCCTGGATACTCCTCCAGGGCAGCCGGGCGCAGGACCAGCAGGACCGGCTTGCCCGCCTGGGCGAGCGCTCCTCCGATCAGCAGGCCGACCCCTCCGCCGCCCAGGATGGCATGTCGCATGCTCCGCGCCGAACTCTAGCGGGTTCACGAGGCCCGACGCAGGGCGGCTCCGCCGAGCGCCTCCTCCAGCAGCTCGCGGGCGCGGGCCAGGGCCTTCTCGGTGATCGTCCCGCTCATCATCCGGGCCAGCTCGCGGGCGCGCTCCTCCTCCGTCGCCAGCTCCCGCACCCGGACGACCACACGTCCGCCGGGCCCCGGCGCCTTCTCGACCACGTGGTGGTGGTCGGCGAAGCAGGCGATCTGGGCCAGGTGCGTGACCACCAGCACCTGGCGCCGCTCGCCGAGCGCCTTCAGGCGCAGGCCGACCTGGACGGCGGCCTCGCCGCCGATGCCGGCGTCCACCTCGTCGAAGACCAGCGTGGGCAGCCGCTCCGACTCCGCCCCCGCCGTCCGGATCGCCAGCATGACGCGCGACAGCTCGCCGCCCGACGCCACCCGGGCCAGCGGCGCCGGCGCCTCGCCCGGGTTGGCCGAGAAGCGCATCTCGACCTCCTCCGCGCCGTCGGCGCCGATCTCCGCGCGGGGACTGAGGCGGGCCTCGAACAGCGCCCCCGCCAGGCGCAGGCCGGCCAGCTCGGCCGTCACCGCCCGACTCAGCCGCACCGACGCGTCCGCGCGGAGGCTGCTCAGCTCGGCGGCCACCGTCTCCAGCGCCGACCGGGCGCCCTCCACCTCGATCTGCGCGTCCTCCAGCGCCGCCGCCAGGTCGGCCGCCTGCCCCACCTGGCCCTCCAGGCGGTCGCGCTCCGCGATGGCGGACTCGACGTCGCCGCCGTACTTGCGCTTGATCTGCTCCAGCAGGGCCAGGCGGGTCTCGATCGCCTCCAGCCGGGCCGGGTCCGAGTCCAGGGCCTCGACGTAGCGGCGCAGCTCGGCGCTCGCGTCGGCCAGCTCGGCGTCGAGGGCCTCCAGCCGGCCGGCCAGCTCGACCAGCCGGGTGTCGAGCTCGGCGGCGGCGCGAACGCTGCCGGCCCCCGCCGGCAGGCCGTCCTCGCTGCGCAGGATCTCGACCGCCGCCCCGACCAGCTCCGACAGCCGGGCCGCGTTGCGGGCCGCGGCGCGCTCGGCCGCCAGCTCGTCGTCCTCGCCCGGGCGCAGGTCGGCGGCGCGGAGCTCCTCCAGCTGCCAGCGCAGGTACTCCTCCTCGCGCTGGCCGCGGGCCTGCATGCGCGCCAGGTCGGCCAGGCGGGCCGTGGCGCGGGCCCACGCCCCGTGGGCGGCGGCCACCGCCTCCCGGGCCCCCAGCGCGCCCGCGAACGTGTCCAGCAGCGCGGTCTGTGCCTCGGGGTCCATCAGCAGGCGGTGGTCGTGCTGGCCGTGGATGCCGACGAGGAAGCGGCCGACGTCGCGAAGCTGCCCGGGCGTCGCCGGGCGGCCGTTCAGGCGGGCACCGCCGCGGCGGCCGACCTCCCGCGCCAGGACCACGCTCTCGCCCGGGTCGTGGCCCATCGCCTCCAGCGCCCGCAGCGCGCCGGGCACCGAGCCGACGTCGAACAGCGCCTCGGAGCGGGCCCGGTCGGCGCCGTGGCGCACCTGGTCCGAGCTGGCCCGCGCCCCGAGGCTGAGCCCGAGGGCGTCCACGATCAGCGACTTGCCGCTCCCGGTCTCGCCGGTCAGCAGGTTGAGGCCGGGGCCGAAGCGCACGCACGCTGCGTCGACGAGCGCGAGGTCCCGGACGTGCAGCTCCTGTAGCATGCGGCCAGAATAACGAACCTATGTTCGAATACGCAACGGCCTGGCTGTTAAGACGGCGGGGCGAGCTCCAGGGTGCCGGCGCGGGCCGGGGTCGGGACCAGGGGCAGGCCCCAGCCGAGCTTCTGGCGGAGCAGCGCATAGAAGCGCTCGGGCGGCGTGAACCGGACCATGTGCAGCCGGCGCTCGTACTCCGCCACGCGCACGAGGTCGCCGGCCCGCAGCCGCCACACCGGGCCGCCGTCCACGGACGCGACGGCCGCGCTCCGGGGCAGCTCGATCGTCACGCCCTGCTGGCGCGGCACCACGATCGGGCGCACGGTCAGCGCGAACGGGCTCATCGGGACCAGCACGAGCTCCTGCAGCGACGGCTCGAGGATCGGGCCGCCGGCCGCCAGCGCGTACGCGGTGGACCCCGTCGCGGTGGCCACGATCAGCCCGTCGGCGTCGATCTGGCCCATCTCCTGCCCGTCCACCATCAGGCGCAGGCGAACCAGGCCGTCCGGCGCCGCCCGCTGGAGCACGAGCTCGTTCAGGCCGACCGCGCGCCGGACCCGCCGGCCCTCGCGCTCGACCGTGACCTCGATCAGCATCCGCTCGTCCAGCCGGTAGTTGCCGTCGATGAAGCGCTCCAGGCCCGAGCACAGCTCGTCCGCCTCCAGCTCCGTCAGGAAGCCCAGCCGGCCCAGGTTCACGCCGAGGATCGGCACGCCGCGCGCGGCCGCCATCCGGGCCGCCAGCAGCAGGGTGCCGTCGCCGCCCAGCGTGACGAGCAGCCGGGCCCGGGCGGGCACCGCCCGCGAGTCCTCGCGGGTGGACTCCAGCACCTCCAGGCCGGCCTCCTCCAGGAGGCAGCGGGCGTCGGCCAGGAAGCGGGCGCCGGGGTCCACGTGGGGGTGGCGCATGAAGACGATCACGGCGCCGCCTCCAGGTGCAGCAGCAGCTCGCGGTTGCCGTCGGCGCCCGCGATCGCGGACGGCGTCTCGCCCACCACGCGGTAGCCGTGCTCGCCGCACCAGGCGCGGAACCGGTCCAGGGCCGCCGCGGTCGCCGCCTCGTCGCGCACGATGCCGCCCTTCCCCACCTCGGCCCGGCCGACCTGGAACTGCGGCTTGAACAGGACGACCAGCTCGGCGCCGGGCGCCGCGGCGCGGACGGCCGGCAGCACCTTCTCCAGCCCGATGAACGAGACGTCCACCGTCACCAGCGACACCGGCTCGGGGAACGCCTCCAGGGCGCGCGCGTTGACGCGCTCCATGAGCACCACGCGCGAATCCTGACGCAGTCGCCAGTGCAGCAGCCCGCGGCCCACGTCGACGGCGTACACGCGGGCGGCCCCGCGCTGGAGGAGGACGTCGGTGAACCCGCCGGTGGACGCGCCGATGTCGGCGCACACCCGGCCGGCCACCGCCACGCCGAAGACGTCCAGCGCCGGCGCCAGCTTCTCGCCCCCGCGGCTGACGTACGGCGGCGGCTGCACGACCTCCAACCGGTCCCCCGGGCCCACCCGGCGGTCGGCGGCGCGGACGGTCTCACCGCCCACGCGCACGCGGCCGGCCATGATCAGCGCCTGGGCCTGGCTCCGGGACTCCACCAGGCCGGCGTCGGCGAGGGCGGTGTCGAGCCGGGCGCCGCGGGCAGTACGGGTCAGAACGGCAGCAGCCCCACGAGCACCCCCAGCGTCCCGCCGACCAGCACCTCGACCGGGGTGTGGCCGAGCAGCTCGCGCATGCGGTCCTCCTGGATGCCGCGCATGTGGACCATGTCCTCGACGAGCCGATTGAGGACCGTGGCCTGCCGGCCGACCGCCCGCCGCACCCCTTGTGCGTCGTACATGACCACGAAGGAGAAGATAAGCGCGATCGCGAATGTGGCGGAGCTGACGCCGTCGAGGCGGCCGACGGCCGCGGTCAGGCCCATCACGATCGCGGCGTGCGAACTGGGCATGCCGCCGGTCTCGGCGAGCACGCGCAGGTTGAGCCGCCGCTCCCGGATGGAGGTCAGCGCCAGCTTGGTGACCTGGGCGATGGCCCAGGCCAGGAAGGCGGGGAGCAGATAGCGCACGATCAGCCCCGGGCCGGCTCGGGCGTCGCCAGGAGCCGGGTCGCGGCGTCGAGCTGGCCCTGGGCGGCGTCCACCAGCCGTCCGGCCTCCTCGTAGTCGGCGACCAGCCGCTCCAGCGGGGCGCTCGGGTCGGACAGGCGCCCGATCACGGTCTCGAGACGGTCCAGCAGGCCGTCCAACCCCGCCTCCGGCTCGGCGCTGCTCAAGGCGCGACGGTCTCGGCCACCTTGCCCAGGATGCCGTTCACGAACCGGCCGGACTCGTCGCCCGAGAACGTCTTGGCCAGCTCGATCGACTCGTTGATGGCCGCCCGGACCGGCACGTTGCGGGCCACGGCGATCTCGTAGACCGCCATCCGCAGCACGACGCGGTCGACGCGGCCCATCTGGTCCAGGCGCCAGTTCGTGGAGGCGCGCTGGATCGTGTCGTCGAGCTCGTCCCGGTTGGCGAGCACGCCGTCCACCAGCTCGCCGGCGAACCGCGTCACCTCCGGCGTCGCCCGATCGTCGGCGGCGTGGTAGGCGAGCGCCTCCTGCCGGTCGTCCTCCGGGCTGTGCTCCAGCTGGAACAGCACCTTGAGCGCCAGCTCGCGCGCCCGATGGCGGGGGCCAGGCAACCCGGCTCCTAGCGCGCGAACGCGATGCTGGAGACGAAGACGTTCACCTCGGCGACCTCGAGCGCCAGCATCCGGTGGACGACGTCGATCACGTTGTCCTGGACGCGCTCGGCGACCTCGCGCAGGACCGACGTGGCGTCCACCGTCAGGAAGACCTCGAGGTGGATCTTCCGCTCGGGATCCAGCAGCACGCGCACGCCCCGGTGCGCGGTCTCCCGCTTGATCCAGTCCCCGAAGTGCCGCGCGCTGGCCTCGTCGAGCGCCGTCACGCCGTCCACCTCGCGGGCCGCCATGCCCGCGATGCTGGCGATGACCTCGTTGGCGACCCGGACGCTGCCGGCGGGCTCCGCATGCTCCATCACGTGGATCTTAGAGCCTCTCGATGTAGTTGCCGGTGCGGGTGTCCACGCGGATATGGTCCCCCTGGTTCACGAACAGCGGGACGTTCACGGTGGCTCCCGTCTCGACCCGGGCGGGTTTCGTCGTGCCCGAGACCGTGTCGCCGCGCACGCCGGGCTCCGTCTCGGCGATCTCGAGGTCCACGGTCAGCGGCAGCTCGACGCCGATCACCGAGTCCTCGTAGCGGAGCAGGGAGACGGTGCTGCCCGCCTTCAGGAACGGCAGCACGTCCTCGATCTGCCCGCGCGTGAGCGGGGTCTGCTCGTACGTCGACGCGTCCATGAAGTAGTAGAAGTCGCCCTCGTCGTACAGGTAGCTGGCCTCAGACTTCTCGATCCGGACAGCCTTGAACTTCTCGCCGCTGCGAAAGCTCTGTTCGAAGATCGACCCGTCCCGGATGTTGCGCAGCTTGGCCTTGATGATGGCGCCGGCGCGGGCGAGCTTGATGTGCTCGACGGTCACGATGCTGAGCAGCTTGCCGTCCATCTCGAAGGCCGTGCCTACTCGGAAGTCATTCGTCTCGATCAACCAGGTACTCCATTGCCATCAGATAGCCGCGCGGTCCCAGGCCCTGGATGACGCCCACCGCGGCTGGCGCCGTCACGTCCCGGGTGCGGAAGCCCTCCACTCGCGCATGCAGGTTGGAGATGTGCACCTCGACCACCGGCGCGGCCAGGGCCCGGAGGCAGTCGTAGAGGGCGTACGAGTAGTGGGTCAGGGCGCCCGGGTTGATCACCATACCGGACGCGGTCGGCGCCTCGCGCTGGAGGAAGTCGAGGATCGCGCCCTCCGAGTTGGACTGGAAGCAGGTCACCTCGCAGCCGAGCTCGGCCGCCCGGCGCTGGACCATCGCCTCGACGTCGGCCAGCGTGGTGGTGCCATAGATCTCCGGCTCGCGGCTGCCGAGCAGGTTCAGGTTGGGCCCGTTGACGACGAGGATGCGCTTCACCCGAGACCTCCCATTTCGCACATTGGTCCGCATGAGCGGTTCCCGGGCCCTGGGACTCGCACATTGGTCCGCACGAGCGGTTCCCGGGCGGCGCGGGTCACGGGAGCAGGCCCCGGACCACGCCGGCGACGACCTCGTCCGGCACCGCCAGCCCGACCTGGGCCCGGCCCATCTCGCGCGGCAGCACCCAGCGGACCCGGCCGCCGCGCGCCTTCTTGTCCCTGGGCACGGCGGCCAGCACCGCGTCCGCCGTCGTCGCGGGCAGGGCGCCCGGGAGCGCGAACGCCTCCAGCAGGGCGTCCTGCCGGGCGACCAGGGCCGGCGGGCACAGGCCCAGCTCGACCGCGATGCGGGCGGCCGCCTCCATGCCGAACGCGACCGCGCGCCCGTGCGCGGCCGTGTAGCCCGACGCGTTCTCCAGCGCGTGGCCGACCGTGTGCCCGTAGTTGAGGATCTGGCGTGGGCCGCCCTCCTGCTCGTCGGCCGCCACGACCCGCGCCTTCAGCTCGACGCAGCGCGTCACCACGGGCTCCAGCGCCGCCGAGGAGCGCGCCAGCAGCCCGTCGAGGTCCGCCTCCAGCCGGTCGCCCAGCTCGCGGTCCATCGCCACCGCGTACTTGACGATCTCGCCGAACGCGGCCCGGTACTCCTCCTCGGGCAGCGTGGACAGCACGGACAGGTCGGCCACGACCGCCACCGGCTGCCAGAAGGCCCCGATCCCGTTCTTGGTCCGGGCGCTGTTCACGCCGGTCTTGCCGCCCACGCTGGAGTCCACCATGGCGAGCAGCGTGGTCGGCACCTGGACGCATCGGACCCCGCGCAGCCACACGGCCGCCGCGAAGCCGGCCAGGTCGCCCACGGTGCCGCCGCCCAGCGCCACCACCACGCCGTGCCGGTCGATCTCCGACTCCTCCAGGAAGTCGAGCACCCGCTCCAGCACCGCCAGGGACTTGGCGTGCTCGCCCGGCTCGACCTCGTGCACCACGGCCCGGACACCCGCGCCGGTCAGGCCGGTTCGGACCGCCTCCGCCCAGTGGCCGCCGACGGTCGCGTCCGTCACCACCGCGGCCGCCGAGGCGCCCATCTCGTGCACCAGGCGCGGCAGCTCCTGCAGCGCGCCGGTCCCGACCAGCACCGGGTAGGGCCGGCCCGGCACCTCGACGCTCACTCGGGCCACAGCCGGCACACCTCCTCGGCCACGTCCTCCGGCGTCCCGGTGCCATCGAGCCGGTGGTCGGCCTCGCCGTAGCGGGCCTCGCGCGAGGCCAGCAGCGCGCGCAGCTGGACCTCGTCACGGTCGCGGAGCAGCGGTCGCTCGCCGTCGCGGGTGGCGGTGCGGGCCAGCAGCAGCGGCAGCGGGGCCTCCAGCCAGACGGTGACCGCCCGCTCGCGGATCAGCGCCCAGTTGGCGTCCCGCAGCGGCGTCCCGCCGCCCAGCGCCACCACCGCGCCCGGCGTCAGCGCGTCCGGCAGGACCCGGGCCTCCAGGTCGCGGAACGCCGGCTCGCCCCGGCGGTCGAACAGCTCGGCGATCGTCATGCCGCAGCGCTCCTCGATCATCGCGTCCAGGTCGCGGTACGGCGCCCCGGTGCGCGCCGCCACCAGCGTGCCGACGGTGGACTTGCCCGAGCCCATGAACCCGAGCAGCGCCAGCGCGCGCATCACGCGGCCCCCCGCTCGTAGCGGTCGATCAGCGCCGAGAGCTCGTCCCGGACGCGGAGCGGGCCGCGGACGTACGCGAACCGCTCGGCCCCGCTCGGGCCGGCGGCGTCGATCTCGACCGTCCCGTAGTCCAGGAGCCGGCCGAACGGCGTCTGGATCGTCGTGACGTCCTGGACCCGGTTCAGCGGGATCACCTTGCTGACGCGCTGGAGCACGCCCTCCTCCAGCAGCACGCGCTGGTCCGTGATGGTCAGCGAGTCGCCCTCCCACCGGAGCCACACGCTGATCGCCGCCATCCCGAGCGGCGCGGCGATGGCGAGCGTGACCAGGAGCCGGAGGTCGGCGGGGAACAGGCCCCGGCCCACGACGTCCACGAGCGCCAGCCCGACCGCCGACGCGACGACCGGAGGCGTCAGGGTCCGCACCAGCAGGATCCAGTGCCGGCGCAGGGGCGGCAGCACCAGTCTCTCGCTCGTCAGCAGCTTGGTGGGCATCGCGGTTGGGATTCTAGTCGGAGGGATGGGCCCGCCAGAACCCTTTACACGGGACGCTATGCCGGCGGAAACGCGAACAGGCTGATCAGCGCCCCGGCGGCCAGGAACGGCCCGTACGAGATCGAGTCGCGCAGCCCGCGGACGCGAAACGCGAGCAGGGCCACCGCGACCACGCCGGCCAGGATGACCCCCAGGACGATCGCGTTGAACGTGGGCCGCGGGCCCAGGATCAGGCCCAGGAACGCGGCGAGCTTCACGTCCCCGTACCCCATCGCCTCGGCCTTGAACAGGAACGAGCCCAGCTCGGCGATGGCCAGGAACACCAGGCCGGTGACCAGCCCCGTGAGCACGGCCGGCACGATGCCGAGGCCCGGCGTGACCAGGCTCAGCAGCAGCGCCGCGATCGCGCTGGGCAGGAGCACGCGGTCCAGGACCAGGTTGTGCTCGAGGTCGAAGAAGATGACCTGGACGAGCACCGCGATCCACAGGCTGCGCACGAGCAGGACCCAATGCGGGCCCACGCGCCACGCGAAGAGGCCGAACAGCACCGCGGTGAGCACGACCGGCCCGAACCGCTGCCACGGCCTGCGGCCCGACTCGACCTCCTCCCCCCGCGCCAGCCAGACCGATGCGACGCGCACCAGCACGCCCACCCCGGCGCCCACCGCGGCCCACCCGACAGCGATCAGGACGGCAGCCACGCCTCACCCGAGGGGAGCGCGCCGCGCATCGCGTCCAGCGGGGCCGTCCGGGACGTCCAGGCCTGGAACGACGCCGCGCCCTGGGCCACCAGCACGCCCCAGCCGTCCACGCAGCGGAGGCCGAGCTGGCGGGCGCGGCGGACCAGCGGCGTGCCACCCTCGACGTACACCAGGTCGATCACGGCGCCCCGGGGCGGCAGGTAGGCGGGCCGCAGCGGCATCTCGCCGCGCCGTCCCAGCGGGGTCGCGTTGAGCACGACGTCGGCGTGGCGGACCAGCGGCTGCCAGGCGTCGCTCCACGCCACGACCCGGCCGGGCAGCCCGGCGCCCGCGTCGGGCCGCCGGGCGACGAACGTCACGTCGGCCCCGCGCAGGGCGATCCCGGCGGCCCGCGCCGAGCCCCCGACGCCGAGGACGACGACGTGGGCCCCGGCCGGCTCCACGCCGGCCGCCCCGAGGGCGACCCGCACGCCCGTCACGTCGGTGTTGGAGCCCACGAGCCGGTCGCCGTCGCGGCGGATCGTGTTGACGGCGCCCACCGCGACGGCGTCGCCCTCCAGCTCGTCCAGCAGCGGCATCACGGCGATCTTGTGCGGGATCGTCACGTTGGCGCCGCCCGCCTCGGGCTCCCGCAGCGCGGCGACGGCCGCGGGCAGGCGCTCGGGCGGCACGTCAGCCAGCTCGTACGTCCAGTCCAGGCCCGCGGCCCGGAAGGCCGCCGTGTGCATGGCCGGGCTGGCCGAGTACGAGATGCCGTGGCCGAGCAGGACGACGCGGGCCATCAGTCCGGGGCCAGTCCGTACTGGTTCTGCTGGCGCAGGTGCTCCGCGTACGTCGTGGCGTAGCGCGTGATCCTGTTCGCGTCCGCGAAGAAGAAGAGGTAGTTCGTCTTCTGGGGCGCGATGCACGCGTTGATGCTCGCCAGGCCCGGGTTCGAGATCGGCCCGGCCGGCAGTCCCGCGTGCAGGTACGTGTTGTACGGCGTGTCCTTCTGCTTGTCCACGTCGGTCAGCGGGGCCGGCTTGTTCAGGCCGTACAGCACCGTGATGTCGTCCTGCAGCGCCATGTGGATCGCCAGCCGGTTGTAGAAGATGCCGCAGACGATCGCCCGGTCCGGGTCCTTCGTCACCTCCCGCTCCACGATCGACGCCAGCGTGACCACGTTGTAGAGCGACTCGACCGGACGGCCGGGCGCCGCCTGAGCCAGCTGGGCCCGCATCGCCGGCGTCACCTGCTGGCCGAACTGGTCGAGCTGCCGTTTGACCAGGTCGCGCGCCGTCGCGCCCTTGTCGAGCTGGTACGTGTCCGGGAACAGGAAGCCCTCCAGGTTGGCCGGTGCGCCCTGCGGCCGGCCCTGCAGGAAGTCGTACTGCCACGTCATGTCGCTGGCCGCGGCGACGTACGAGTCCGCCGTGCCGAGGCCCGCGGTGGTCGCGCTCTGCGCCATCAGCTTCAGCGTCTGGCCCGGCGTCAGCGTGACGGAGAGCTGCACCACCTTCGCCTGGCCCAGCGCGTCGATGATCTGGAGCATGCTCATGTTCCGGTCCAGCGTGAAGTCGCCGGCCTGCAGCTGCGCTCCCTTGTCCTGGTAGCGCAGGTAGAACAGGAACACCTCGGGACTGCGGATCAGGCCCTTCGCCGCCAGGTCGCTGGCGATCAGGTCGGAGCTCTCGCCCTGGTTGATATGGAACGCGATCTTCTGCGAGTTGGCCGACATCGGCTGGTTGATCTGGCTGGTGTACCAGTCGTAGCCGCGGTTGCCGGCGTAGCCGCAGCCCGCCAGCAGAACCACCAGCACCACGAGGCGCTTCATTCGCTTCCCCCCTCCGGGTCGTCCGCCTCCAGCAGCGACAGCACCCGGTCGAACTCCGGCCCGTCCACCGACTCCAGCCCGCGGTCCGTCTCGCGCAGCAGGAGAACCTGCTCGGGGTCGTCGGCCGACTCGACCAGGTAGTAGGTGTGCCCATCTGTGTCGAACGCGTCGTGGAGCCGGAACCGGCGCTCGGCGCCGTCCTCGTCCAGCAGCGTGACGACCGCCTCCTCCGCTCCCTCCGTCCCCTCCGTCATGACCGCCGCGCCTCGGCGTCCAGGTGCGACTGCAGGATCAGCGCGGCCGCCACCTGGTCCGAGAGCTGGCGGCGCCGGGCGCGGCTGGCCCCCCCGGCCAGCAGCGCACGCTCGGCGGCCACGCTCGTCAGCCGCTCGTCCACCAGGGTCACCGGCAGGCCCGTCGCCCGCCGGAGGTCGTCCGCCAGGGCCCGCGCGGCCAGCGCCTCGGGGCCCTGCCCGCCGTCCATGCGGCGCGGCAGCCCCACGACCAGCCGGCCGGCCTCCTGCTCGCGGGCCAGCGCGGCGAGCCGCGCCACCAGCGTCGCCGCCGGCTGGGCCGGCACCACGGTCAGCGGCTGGGCGATCGTGCCCGTCGGGTCGCTCACCGCGATGCCCACGCGACGGCTGCCGGGATCCACGGCCATGGTCCTCGCCATCCCGGCCGTCGTCAGGTCGACGTCGCGGGCGTCTGCGCCTGGACGCCGTAGTCGATGTAGATGCGGCTCGCGGACAGCGGCATCAGCGGCAGCGGCGGCGACTGGCTGATCACCGAGCGCTGGACCGGCAGCCGCGTCAGCACGTCGTGCGCCTGCGTGGCCGGCTTGCCCGCCAGCTGGCCCTTGATCTTCTCCACGTCGATCTGGGGCGCGATGTACCCGTTGGCCGAGCCGTTGAAGTCGAGGTGCCCGCCGGGGCTGGCGGTGACCGTGTACGTCGCCACCACCTTGTTCGTGGTGAGCTGGTCGCCCCTGGGCACCTTGGCCGCGAGCCGGGCGGTGAACGCCTGGTCCACGTCGTCCTTCACGTAGTAGTCGCCCTCGGCGCTGAGCTGGAGCGTCGCGGTGAAGGAGGGGACGTTCTCGTCCACCTGGTGGGTCGTGTTGAAGTTGTCCGTCGTGAACAGCGGCGGGCTGAGGAGCGTCTCTCCCTTCTGCGCGCCGGAGTTGAGCTGGTTCGTGATCGTCTGGCGCAGGCGCTGCTCGAGCTGGGCCCGGGCGCCCTGGATGTCCGACGTCTGGATCACCGTCTGCTTCTGGTCGTCCGTGCCGCCCGTCGTCGGAGCCTCGTTGGCGCCAGCCAGGCAGTTGTACGCGTTGGCCTCGATGCCGGTGATCTGGCCGGCGGCCACGTTCCCGGTCTGGCCCGACTGCACCGCCTTGATGGGCACCGTCTGCTGCTGGCCCTGGCCGATCGTGGCGTCGCCGAGCTGGGCGAACAGGACGCCGGACGCGCTGCGCAGGCGCTGCCCGTTCGCGATCTGGAGCGCGAACGCGCAGTTGTTGATGTACGTGAACTGGCCGGTGGCGAGCTGGCCCTGGTTCACCTTGTTGCCGGTGGACTGGACCTGGAGGCTGTCCGACTGGTTCGTGATCGTGACGACCCGGAGGTGCACCGGGGACTTCGCCGTCGTGTCCGCCGTCACGTCCGCGGCGGTCGAGAACGGCTCGGCCTGGGCGACCAGCGTCACCCTGGCGGTGGGCACGTAGAACAGCACCGCGAACACGCCGGCCAGGAGGACGAGCACCGCGGCGCCGTACAGCACGAAGCGGGCGGGCTGGTACTGCGTGATGTTGGCGGGCAGCCGGCGGCCGATCGCGCCGATCCGGATGCGCGCGTTCGCTGCGGCGCCCGCCGAGCCCGGCGCCCCGAGGCGGCCGAACCCGCCCAGGCGGCTGGCGCTGCCCGGCGCGGCACCGGTCCGCGGCGGCACCGGCGCGCCGTACGGGCCGGCCGGCCCGGGCGGTGCCGCGGCCTCCGGGCCGTTCGGGCCGGGCTGCCCGGGCAGGAACGGCCTGCGGCCGGGCGGCTGCGGGCCGGGATGCGCGCCGCGCTGCGGGGACGCGGACGCCACCGGCATGGGCGGCGCGGCGCCGGCCTCCGGCCGGCCCCCGGCGAACCCGCTCTCCTCGGCCAGGCGCTGCACGGCCGGGTCCGGCGACCAGATCGCGACGCGCTTGCCGAGCCGGGTCGAGTACTGCTTCAGGAGCTGGAAGTTGAAGCGGCTCTGGCCGAACCGGGCCTGGACCGGCAGCACCAGTTGCACCTCGTCGGAGGAGCTGCGCCGGATGCGCTCGATGATCGCCGGGACCTCGTCCCAGGGCTCGACGTGGATCGGTTCAGCGGCCATCGCTCACGTTGGGGGCCCCTAGACCTTCATGGCCTTGAGCACGCCGCGCATCACTCCATTCACGGTGTCCCGCTCCTCGGTCTCGACGCGCAGCGCGTGGTTGGCGAGGGCCAACGGGCCGACGTCCTGCGCCGTCAGCAGCTGGCCGGTCGTATCCATGAGTCCGTGCGCGTCGCCCGGCATCAGGAGTCGCGCCTGAGGTTGATGTTCGAAGGGAAGGCCCTCCGCCCAGATGTTCCGGCGGAGCTCGCCCATGAGCTCCGGCAGCAGGCTTCCCCCACCGCAGACGTAGATATTAGAGGGTAGGGCCTCTCCCCTGGCGAGCTCGCGCAGGCACAGGGCCAGGCCCTGGAGCAGCACCTCGACGTCCGCGAGCAGCAGCCTCGTGATCTCCTGCTCCTGGTCCGGCGGCAGCAGCCCCTCGGAGTGGCGGAGCTTGCGGGCCTCCGCCTCGTGGTAGCTGAGGCCCATCTCGGTGGCCACGCGGCGGGTGAACGCCTGGCCGCCGAGGCCGAACATCCGGGTGCCCTCCACCCCGCCGCCGCGCAGCAGCGCGACGTCGGTGGTGCCGCCCCCGATGTCGATGAAGATCCCGCCCTGCTCCCACGCCTCGTCGCCGGCCGCGGCTCGGGCCAGCGCGTACGGCTGGGAGACGGTGCCGGCGATCTCCAGGTCGAGCTCGCGGGCCACGTTCTCGAGCGCCGAGACCTGGGTCGCCGGCGCGAACGTGTTGAACACCGTGATCTCCAGGTTCCGGCCCTGGAAGCCGATCGGGTTGGTGACCGGGTAGCCGTCGATGCGGACCTGGGTGATCGCCGAGTGCACCAGCCGCACCTCGCCCACCTCGCCGTACGACCGCTCCAGCTCGAGCAGGTGCTGCGCCTCGCGCAGGGCTCTCTTCTCGACCAGCTGGAGCATGTTGCGCAGCTCGGCCTCGCGGACCCGCTCGGCGGGCCGCTCGCGCGGGTAGGCGATCGAGGACGAGAAGCCCTTGACCATCTCGCCCGCGATGCCGAGGACGACCTGGCCGGGCACGGTGCCGGCCATGTCCTCCGCCGCCTCGAGCGCGCGGTTGCACCCGTCGATGACCAGGTCGACGTCGCCGATCGCCCCGCCGGCCATCGCGTCCGGGTGCTGCGGCTCCCGGCTGACGCCGAGCACGACGCCGTTGGGCGCCTCCCGGCGCACGACCAGGGCCTTGACCAGGTCAGTGCCGATGTCGAGCGCGGTGAAGTGGCGGTAGTAGTCGTCCCGACTCTTGAGGAACCTGAATTGGCTCACTGCAACGAGGCCTCTACCTCGTTGAACGCGTCGACCACCGGTTTGGTAAGCCTGCCCTGGGCGAACTCGGGGCTCCCGCCGCCCCGGCCCAGCAGCGGCGCCAGCTCCCGGGCCGGGTGCGCGCCCGACAGGTCGCGCGACACCTTGATCGCGAAGTTCGCCTCGTCGGCCACCGCGACCACGCCGCTGCCGCCGAGCGCCTCCAGGTAGCGATCGGCCCAGCCGCGGAGGTCGTCCCGGCCCCCGGCCGGCACCTGCTCCAGGATCAGCGGCACGCTCGCCGGCCGGCGCCGCGGGCCGCCCCCGTTCGAGCCGCGAACGTGGGCGACGCGGACCTCGTCGCGCAGGCGCTCGACCTCTCGCTGCGCGTCGCGCAGGTCGCGGCGCAGGTCGGCCACCCGGGCCGGGACCTGCTCGGCCGGGACGCCGAGGCTCCGGACCACGTCGTTCAGGACCGCGGTCTGGCGGCGGACCAGCCGGTCGGCCGACTCGCCGACCGTCAGGTCGATCCGGCGGAGGCCCGAGCCGATGCTCGACTCCGACGTGATCAGGGCCAGGCCCACGTCCGCGCTGGTCTCGACGTGCGTGCCGCCGCAGAACTCGCAGCTCCAGTCGCCGAAGCACACGACGCGGACGCGGTCGCCGTACTTCTCGTCGAAGAGGTGCGTGGCGCCGGTCGCGACCGCCTCCTGGTAGGGCAGGATCCGGGTGCTCAGCGGGAGCGCGGCTCGCACCTGCGCGTTGACCCGCTCGGCCAGGTGGTCGAGCTCCTCCGCGGTCAGCGCCCGGTCCAGCGGGAAGTCGAACGTGGTGTGGTCCGGGCCCACCCAGGAGCCGCGCTGCAGGTTGCGCCGGCCCAGCAGCTCCTCCAGCGAGCGGTTGAGCAGGTGCGTGGCCGTGTGGTGGCGCATGACCTGGCGCCGGCGCTGGACGTCCACGGCCGTCACCACGCGGTCGCCGACGTGGAGCGCGCCGATCCGGACGCGGCCCAGGTGGGTGATCACGCTCTCCAGCGGCCGCTGCGTGTCCTCGACCAGCACCTCGCCGTCCAGCCCGGTGATCAGGCCGCTGTCGCCGACCTGGCCGCCCGACTCGGCGTAGAACGGGGTCCGGTCCAGGTACACCTCGACCTCGTCGCCCTCGCGCGCCTGCTCGACCTCGACGCCGTCCCGGCGCAGGGCGACCACGATCGCGTCGACCCGCAGCTCGCTGTAGCCGACGAACTCGGACGTGGGCAGCCCCTTCAAATCGGACCAGCGCCGGGCCTGGCCGCGGCGGGAGCGGGCCCGCTGCTCGGCCATCGCCTCGGCGAAGCCCGGCTCGTCCACCGTCAGGCCGCGTTCCTCGGCCAGCTCGCGCGTCAGCTCCAGCGGGAAGCCGAACGTGTCGTGGAGGAGGAACGCGTCGGCGCCGGGGATCACGGACTCGTGGCGGTCGGCCAGCTGGCCGAACAGCTCGACGCCCCGCTCCAGCGTGCGGTTGAACGCCTCCTGCTCGGCGGCGATCGCCTCCCGCGCGTCCTGCGCCCGCTCGACCAGGTACGGGTACTGGTCGCGCATCACGTCGACGACGATCGGCACCGCCTCGGCCAGCGGCCGGGACAGCCCGATCCGGCGCGCGTGCAGAGCCGCCCGGCGCAGGATGCGGCGCAGCACGTAGCCCCGGCCCTCGGTCGCCGGCAGCACGCCGTCCGAGATGACGAACGTGGCGGCCCGGACGTGGTCGGCGATCACGCGCTCGGACATCTTCGTGACGTTCTCGGACGACTCCCGGACGAAGGCCAGCAGCGGCGCGAACAGGTCGGTGTCGAAGTTGCTCTCGCCGCCCTGCACGATCGAGGCGACCCGCTCCAGGCCCATGCCCGTATCGATGGCCGGCCGGGGCAGCGGCGGCAGGGTGCCGTCCGGCTGCTTGTCGAACTGGGGGAAAACGAGGTTCCAGAACTCCAGGAAGCGCTCGCAGTGGTCCGGGTAGCAGTCGGGCTGGCCGCAGCCGTACTCGGGGCCACGGTCCCACCACAGCTCCGAGTCGGGTCCGCACGGGCCCAGCTCGAGGCCCCACCAGTTCTCCTCGTTGTCGTAGATCCAGGTGGGGTCGATGTCGGTCTCGCTCATCCAGAGCGCGCGCGCCTCCTCGTCGGTCGGGTGGACCGTGACGCGGATGCGGTCCCTGGGCAGGCCCAGGCCGCGCTCGGGGTCGGTGACGAACTCCCAGGCGAGCGGGATGGCTCCTTCCTTGAAATACGCGCCGGTGGGCGTGAAGTTGCCCATCATCTCGAAGAACGTGTGGTGGCGGTCGGTCCGGCCCACGTTCTCCAGGTCCACCGTGCGCAGGCACTTCTGGACCGAGGCGAGACGGGGCGCCGGCGGCTGGCGCAGGCCCTGGTAGTACGGCTGGAGCGGCTGCATCCCGGCCGAGTTGAAGAGGGTGCTCGGATCGTCCGCCGGGACCAGGGGCGCGCTCTCCAGGACGACGTGGTCATGGGCCGCGAAGAACGCGAGGAAGCGCCGGCGGATCTCTGCTCCAGTCACAGGATGGGTTAGTTTACCGGCCGATCCCTGGCCGGCAGGCCCCGCGCGCCTCTATGCGGACTCGCGCGGAACGTATTCGCGCAGCTGTTCCAGCGCGGCCCGCTGGAGGCGGGAGACGTGCATCTGGCTGATGCCGAGGCGCTTGGCGACCTCGGATTGGGACATCTCCTCGAAGAAGCGCATGATCATGATCCGGCGCTCGCGCTCGTTCAGGTGCTGCATGGCGCGCTCCAGCATCTCGCGCATCTCGACCCGGTCCAGGTTCGGGTCCTCGCTGCCGACGGACTCGCCGAGCTGGCGCCCACCCTCGGCGTCGTTGCCGCCTATGGTCGCGTCGATGGAGACCGGGGTGAGGGCGGAGCTCATCTCCATCGCCTCCAGGACGTCCTCCTGCTCGACCCCGAGGCGCTCGGCGACCTCGGCGACGGTGGGCTGCCGGTTGAGCTCGTTCTTCAGCGTCTCGTTCGTCCGCACCACCTGCTGGTACAGCTCCTGGAGGCGGCGCGGGAATCGGATGGCCCAGCCCTTGTCGCGGAAGTAGCGGCGGATCTCGCCCAGGATCGTGGGCGTGGCGAACGTGGTGAACTCGTTGCCGAGGTCCGGATCGAACCGGTCGATCGCCTTGATCAGGCCCAGGAAGCCGACCTGGACGATGTCCTCCAGCGGCTCGCCGCGGTTCTGGAAGCGCCGGCCCAGGAAGTGGACCAGGCTCTCGTAGCCGTGAACGAGCTGCTCGCGGATCCGGTCCCGCTCGCGCGGGTCGTCCGTCTCGGCGTAGCGGCGATGCAGCCGCCGCAGCTCCTCGCGCTGGGGCGTGACCGACGCGCCGGGGGTCGCGTTGGACTCGGGCTGCGGCTGGCTCAACTGACCAGGTACTTCACCATGCGGTACCGGATCTGACGCCGGCCGGCGTCGACCTGGTGCCGGAAGTCATCAACGAAGAGCCGGATCATCTCCATCTCCAGTGCGCGCTGCATCTCCATCGCGGCACGCTGGCGGTCGCGGACCGGCGGCTGGTGCGGGACCTGGCGCAGCGCCTCGCGCGACGTGGGCGCGATCGCCTCGATGTCCACGAGCAGGCTGTCCTCGGTCGGCGAGAAGCTGAGCCGCAGCGTGGCGCCGGGGCCCCACGCCTCGGCCGCGTCCTGGATGACGCTCCCGCAGGCCTGGGTGACGGCGATGCTGATCTCGTCGATCTTCTCCAGGTTGAACCCGAGCAGGCCGCCCAGCGAGGTGGCCACCCGCCTGGCGAGGCCGATGAACTCGGTCTGGGCCGGCACCTTCAGCTCGGTCATGCTCGAAGGCGTCGCCTCGGGCGTCTCCGCCTCAGGCATCCGGCGCCACCTCCTCGGCGGCCTGGGTGCCCTCCTGGCGCAGGCCGCGGGCCGCGCGCTCCAGCTCCTCGCGGCGCCTGCGGGCGGCGCTGATGCCGTCGTTGATGGCCCGGCCGATGGGATGCTCCGGGTCGCTGGCGACCCGCCGCGCGCTGCCGGTGAGCTCGATCGTGCGGGCGCGCAGGTTCTCGACCTGGCCCCGCCCCGGCCCGGAGGCCAGGAACACGCCGGCGACCAGGCCGAGCGCCACGCCGACGATCAGGCCCCAGCCGAAACCGCCGCCGCTCTCTTCTTCGTCATCTGCCATTGGGTCGACCTCCTTGCGGTCCATCGAGACGAGCGAAGCTGCGCCACAGGCTCCCGGCCGCGACCCGCACCCCGTAGAGGGTGGCGGATGCCCGGTCGGAAGACCGGCCCGCGGCCTCGGTCAGCCGGGTGGCCCCGACACCCGCGGTGCGCAGGGCGACGTTCATGCCGGCCGTGATGTCGTTCACGTTGCCGAGCCCGTCGCGCACCTCCGGGACCACCTCTCTGAGCGCCTCGTCTGCTGTCATCAGGGTCTCTTCCAGTCTCGCCAGCGCGCGGCCCAACCGCCACAGCGCGTACGCGGCGAACACCGCCACGATCAGCACCGCGAGTCCACTGGCGATATACAGGAAGTTCACCAACTCACATACCTCGACGACAGCCAGGCCAAACCGTGGGCTGAAGCTACGGCAATCTTAGGGACAGGCGCCTGCCGAAGACCTGGAGCCCACTCGCGAAGAGGATCGCGGGCAGCATGTCGAGCTGGCCCAGCCGCAGCGCGGGGAGCCCGACGACGTCCCACACCTGCCCGAGCGCGACGCCGGCGACGGTGAGGAGCAGTACGGCCCGGTAGCGGCAGCGCCCACTGTGCCAGAGGGCATGGAGGAGCTGGGCCAGGAGCAGGGTGAAGGGCACCGCGAGCAGGAGCGCGGGCGGCACCCAGCCGATCAACGGCACAACTGGGCGGCGGGGTGCCTTGCCCGGGCGGCAGAGCGCCGCCTGGGAGGCCGAGCTCGCGCGAAGGAAGCGCTGCCGCGCCTCCCTGGGACCAGCCTGGCAGTCGGCTGCCGGGCGTCAAGGTTCCCCTCCGGCGCTGCGCGCCCTTGACGCCCTCCCGTTCGCAGCTGCGGGCACGGTCGCAGCGCAAATGCAGGCCACCTAAGACACGTTAGCCGGCCAATGAGGGCCGTTGGCCGGCCACCGGCCCTTTCCGGGCCGGCGGAGCGGCCGGCTGACCAACGGGAGGGAGTCAAGGGCGCGAAGCGGCGAAGGCTCTGTCCCAACTTTGTTGGCGGCACACTCGACGTGCGTCCGACGGCCGGCCTGGATGTCGGCCGACCACGCAGCCCGAGTGCATCGATTGTGGCGCCCACAGAACTGGGACGGAGCCAGCGGCGAAGCGGACCCTTGACGCCCGGCAGTTCCCTGCCAGGCTGGACCCCGGAGGCGCGACAGCGCCCTCTTCGCCCGAACTCGGCCCCGCAGGCGTCGTCCCGCCGCCCAACGTCGCGGCCCGTGACCCCGGCCCAACGGGGCTCGACCGGGCCACCGGACAGGGCCAACCGTCGGCCAATGTCCCGCCTCGCGCGACCGACGGCCGACGCGTGGAGGGTCAAGGCAATCCGGGGCGCCTGAGGCGCCCCGCCGGAACGAGGGCGGTCGGTTGTCCTGAAATCACTCAGGTGGGTCCCCTGCTCGGTGCTCTCCA
>Ga0070717_10000258_pt1 | contig 36170 bp, 33 predicted proteins | sample LARL113metaG_FD_71366 | JGI IMG/M metagenome (GOLD analysis project Ga0070717, IMG submission 71366) | Corn, switchgrass and miscanthus rhizosphere microbial communities from Kellogg Biological Station, Michigan, USA - LAR L11-3 metaG | ecosystem: Host-associated > Plants > Roots > Rhizosphere ...
GGTAGGAACGGGATCGGGGATGAATACTACTTGATCGCCGATTTCGAAGGGTTGTTGTGACATGCTCTGCGTCGTTTTCGAGGGAACAGTCGTTGCGTATTCATGGGCAGCAAATCGCCGTTAATGTTCAGTCGCCGCCGTACGCGGTAACCAAGCGAAGGTTCTGCCATTTTGGCTCTCTGTCCGCGCGCCGAGCCGCTGGTGGCGATGTCCTGGCGCGCGGGGACATGTGGGCAGAAACGGTGACAGCAGGCTTTCGCGAAGGTTAATTCGTTGTAACCTCACGAAATCGGCGAGAGGCTTGGGGTTTCACCCGCGCCCGCCGCCGCTAGGCCGTGGCGCGGGCAAGAGGTCAAGAGCGGCGGCCGGCGGTGGCTTCATAGAGCTAGCCGATGGCCGCACCGTCTTTTACCATTGCTCGGTGCTTCAGCGCGCCGGGCTGCAACAATTGGTCGTAGGCGCGGCTGTCGGGGTCGACATCGAAGTCCAGCGCGACGGGCGGCTGCGCGCCAGCAGGATCGAGCCGGCACCCTGAATTCGCATTGGCCGAGAGGATCTTCCGCCCCCGCTCCCGCCATAAGGCGCTCGCCGTGTTAATCCAGATTTCACAGTTCGAAGCGCTTCATCGGGCCGGCGCGGGTCTCGTCCTCCCCGCGTTCCGAGATGCGCCAGCGCTTCGTTTACCGGCGCTGGCGCCTGGGGTCGGCGACCGCTTTCTCCGGGGCGGCTGCCGTCACCCTCGATTCTATCTGAGGGAGATCACGGCCGGCGGCGCAAATGGCCGAGCTTGAAGGGGCTTTGACGGCGAGCTTTTTTACCCTTGCTGGGGGGCCGCGCAGTGGATAGCCGGGATGTGGATTAGTCGGCCAGTGCCACATTTCCAGAAAAACTCCGACCGCCGGCAGGCCTCTACTCCGGGGCCGTGGCCGGCATCGAATTTCGAATAACCGGCCCGCAGCGCCGGGACGGTGGATAGTGGAAACGACCGTCGGCCAGGCGATGGGTCGCGCCACACCCGAAATCGCGTCAGCGGGCTTTCTAGAGGATTTCTGGCGAGTCGCTTCCCATCCATCGTTTATGCGGTGTCAAGCTGGCTCGGCGGTGACGGCGGGTGGGCTCGAGCTTGTCGAGTATCGCCTTCAAAGTGCGCACCCGTGGCGACTGCGGGTAGCGAGCGTCTCCCCGATGGTGCGTTTCAGCTCAGCCGCGAGGGCGCTTCTCGGCGTCGGTAGGGTCAATTGTCATAATCTCGTCGATATCGATCGTCTCTCGATCACGATTGATCGCGTGACGCAGCGCTCTAGGTTCAAGTGATCAGCCTATGCGCTCGCTCTCAGATCGCGTTCATGCGGCGGCGACGCCCCGACTGGCAGGGTAAATCTCCTTGCCACTCCTATAGGCCTCATCACTGTCAGCAAGCCGGCGCCATTGCGCGGCCGCCTCCCGCCACGTCTCACCCATTCGGTCCGACGGACTAAAAGATTTGGCTTGGCGCTCGCATTGTTCCGCTCGGTCCCGGCAGTCTTGCGGCGACATTTTGTTCCCCGTCCCCGGCAATTTACGGACATTCTCAGGATTGCTTAACCAACGGCGGACGAAAAGCTGTCCTAAAGGAGCGTCCTCCCTGGGGCGTGATGCGCTTGCGCGCCTCTGCCTCGCTTCGCGGAGTGGGTATTCGCTACCGCGCCGTGCTGCTCCCACTCTCAGAAGACGGCGCTACAATCGACCACGTGCTGGGCGCGATGAACTATCGCCCGCTGCGCACGAACGAGGTGTCATCGACGAAGGTCAATTTCCGTCGCTTGCCGACACCGCGGAACGCCAGCAACTGCTGACGGCAGCCGGACTCCGATTTTAACTGCGCGCCGCCCGATAGCGTGATTGCCCCCGATGTTAGGCCAGCGCCGGAACGCCTTCGGTCACCGTTTCAAGCTGGCCGACGGTCTCGCGGCCAAAGGCCAGCGGGATGAAGGTTCCGATCGCCACCACCACGAAAATCGTACCGAAGAATATCGTCGCCGAGCCGGTGTGAGGGTTCCATCAGAAACGGCGCTAGGACGCCAGCGAAGAGCCGGCCAGTGGACTCGCCGAAGATGTGCCCGCGCCCGCGCAGCGCCGTGGGGAACTGCTCCGACAGGTAGACGCGGGTGGCAGTGAAGGCCGACAGCACCGTGAAGCCGGTGATCAGCGCGCCCGTGACCATCGCGACCGTCGCGTATTCCCCCGCCTGGTGCGCCATCAGCTTCAGGAAGAGGCCGGGAAGCGAGCCGGCGAGTGCGTAGGCAATCGTCCACCGCCGCCCGATGATCTCCATCAGGAAGCCGGTGAAACCTTTTCCTGGGATACTTGCGAAGTAGACCAGCGAAGTCAGTCCGAAGCCTAGGCTGACGGCTAAGCCCTGATCGACCAGCGCCTTTGGCAGGAGCACAGAAATCAGGAAATAGGCGGTGCCCGCGCAGACGCCGCTCAGAATGCCGACCGTTGTCCAGCGCAGCTGGCCCCGGCGGAACAGCGCCCAGTAGGGTGGCAGCCGATCTCGAGCGGTTTCCCGCTGATCGCCGAGTGCCTCCACCGTCAGCAGCGGCACGCGGTCGCCGGACCGCGTGATGATCCGGTTGACGATGTCGACGGCCGCCTGAGGCTGGCCTTTGCGCAAGTGCCAGCGCGGGCTTTCGGGAAGCACCAGATAGACCAGCACTGGCACGACGGTTATCGCCAGCCCGCCCGGCAGCGCCAAGAACCGGAAAGCATAGGCGTTATCGGCGAGCAGAAAGGCGATAAACGGCACCACCGTAAACGATATCGCGAGCGCCATCTCGTAAATCGCCCCGTAGGTACGCCGGTGCTGCGCTGGCATCAATTCCGCAGCGATCGGAAACGCCGCCGAGACGGCAAAACCAGCGCCAAACCCGGTCAGCAGACGCACGATGATCAGCGCTCGGCACTCTGCACCCAGCGGGATCAACAGCGTCAAAAATGTGGTGGCGATCACCCCGATCAGCATGACGGTCTTGCGGCTGAAGTGGTCGGATATTGCCGAGGACGCGAAGCCGCCAAGGCACAGCATGAAAGTCGGGCCAACGGCGAGCCAGCGAATGTCTGAAGGGGTCAGGTGCAGCGGCTTTTTGGCCAGCACCAGCAGCGAGCCGGTCATCACCAAATCGTAGCCCTCGATAAAGCCGACGAGGGCAAGCACGGCGATTATCAATATGTGGTAGGCGCTGAATGGGGCGCTGTCGAGCTTGCGGCCGAGCACAAACCCGGCGGCAGTTGTCGAGCGGCCGATCGGACGCACTTCTGCCATTGGCGACCTCCCAAATTTTCGAACCCGGAAAACCAGGGCGGGAGTGCAGAACGGACGAGGCCGACGCGCTACTTTATTCCAGTTTCTAAGGTGCTTGGTAATTCCTGTACTGAGCCTCGCGAATTCTGGCAGCCGTACGAGGTGCACCGGATTGACGCGCGATATAGGAGGTCAACGCCCAGGCGATCTGGTCCAGCGAGGCCGACAGGCTCCCCTGGACGTGCGGCAGGGCGACATTGAGGATCGTGTTGTCGACGCCCTGCATGATATTCGCCAGCATGATCGAGATCGTGATCATGCCGCGGTTGGGGACCGGGGCGAGCGCCTCCCCCCTCACCGCCGATGCTCCCAGGGCAGCATCACCCCGGCAGGCAGCCCCTCACTCGCTCGCTGCTTTCTGTCCCTCCCTGGGCTTGCCCCGAGTATCGCGGGGTTGGGGTGTGGGCCATTCGGCGCGATGATAAGGCCTCGAGTTAATCATCGAACCGACCCGCGCTTCGGCCAATACCTGGGCGCGCTCGCGGCGTAAGGCCTCCATGCGAACTCGGATCATTGGAAAATCGTCAGCGGCGCGGGGTCTGGTCACATTTCCTCCGTTTTCTTTTGATTCTGATTTGATTACCCGACCGCGGCGATTGGCGCGGTCAGGCCCGGGTCATTGTTCTTGACGTTGCCGACCCGGAGGCTGACCGGGCAGCATATCATTTCTTCGGCTGTCGTCGTAATGATCGTGAAGCTGCGCACCCGCTCGCTCGCCGCCGGGCACCAAGTGTCCCACGAGCCGGCCATCCATGGCCCTCAGGCGCAGATAGGCGCGCGCGACCGCATAGGGCCGTTTGCCGGCACCGATTTTTTCCATTGTAAAGTTGTCGAGCAGCACCGGGCTGAAACGCCTCGCGGAACCGCTCCCGCTTTCGCCACGCACTCAGGAGCCGTCCTACGAGCCCTTGCCGCCCCGGAAGCATTATGAGCCACCGCGAGCTGCCGCAGCCAGAAGGCGACGGGCTCGACGTTAGGGCGGGTTGCGCCGTACCCAGGAGGGTACCCATAGCGACGATGCTACTTGTTGGCTGTTGCCTTAAGTGCTTGAAGAAATTGGGGCGAGTGACCGGATTCGAACCGGCGACATCCAGATCCACAATCTGGCGCTCTAACCAACTGAGCTACACCCGCCGTCGGCGTTTGAGGTAACGATTTGGGGGCATTGCGTCAAGGCTAGGGTTCCGGGCGGGCTGCAGGCTTCCCACATCTCGGCGATGAGCGTATCCGCCGAGGGCTGGGGCACGCAGGCACTCCTCACGCCGAAGCAGATGGCGGAGGCGGATCGGCTGACGATCGCCGGCGGCATCCCCGGCATGACATTGATGGAAAATGCCGGGCGGAATGTTGCCGACGCCGTCTCGCGGCGCTGGTCGCCGCGGCCGGTGACGGTCCTCTGCGGGCCGGGGAATAACGGCGGGGACGGTTTTGTCGCGGCACGCGTATTGGCCGAACGCGGCTGGCCGGTGCGGCTGGCGCTGCTCGGGACGGTGGCCGCGCTGCGCGGCGACGCCGCGCAAGCCGGCGCCCGTTGGCCGGGGGCGGTCGAGCCGCTCGACCGCGCGGCCCTCGAAGGCGCGGCGCTGCTTGTCGACGGCATCTTCGGCGCCGGGCTGACGCGCCCGGTCGAGGGGTTGGCCGCGGCGGTTATCGAGGCGGTCAACGAGCGGCAGCTGCCGGTGGTCGCGATAGATGTCCCGAGCGGGATCGACGGAGCCAGCGGCGAGGTGCGCGGAATCGCCCCTCGGGCCGCGGCCACCGTCACCTTCTTCCGCATGAAGCCCGGGCATTTGCTGCTGCCCGGGCGCAGCTGTTGCGGCGAGACCGTGCTCACTCAGATCGGCATCCCCGATTCCGTCCTCGAGCGGATCGCTCCGGATACCGTCGCCAACCACCCCCGGTGGTGGCTCGGCGGGTTTCCGTGGCCCAGCCTGGAGAGCCACAAATACAGCCGTGGGCACGCGCTGGTCGCCGGCGGCGCCGTGATGACCGGAGCGGCGCGGCTGGCGGCACGCGCCGCCGCACGTCTCGGCGCCGGGCTGGTCACCGTCGCCGCACCCGAAGCGGCTTTCCCGATCTACGCTGCAGCACTGACCGGGGTCATTGTCCAACCGGTCGGGGGCCTCGACGACTTCCGGGCGCTCCTTGCCGATCCCAGGCGCAACGCCGCGCTGATCGGCCCCGGCGCCGGTGTTGGCGAAGAAACCCGTGATAAGGCCTTGGCGACTCTCGGGGCCGGCAAACGAGCCGTCCTCGATGCCGATGCCTTGACCGCGTTTTCGCGAAATCCCGATGAGCTGTTCGAGGCTATACGCTCACCTTCCGTTGTGACACCCCATGCCGGCGAATTTGCGCGCCTGTTCGACACCTCCGGCAGTAAGCTGGATCAAACGCGTCGAGCAGCCGAGCAGAGCGGAGCCGTAATCCTGCTCAAAGGCGCCGACACCGTCATCGCCGCTCCCGACGGCCGCGCTGCAATCAACGCGAACGCGCCGCCATATTTGGCAACCGCGGGGAGTGGCGACGTCCTCGCCGGGATGGTGCTCGGTCTTCTTGCCCAGGGGATGGAGCCGTTCGTTGCGGCTGCCGCCGCGGTGTGGGTTCATGGCGCCGTGGGGTGCCGAGTTGGCCCGGGGCTCGTTGCCGAGGATCTCGTTGACGGAGTTCCGCCCGTCCTCAGAAATCTCAGAGACGCAATGTCGCGCCAAGCGGCAGAACGCGATACCAGCATTAACGTTTTTCGGGATTGACCTTGGGCCGCTGTTCGCATCTCGTTCGGCGCCAGCCACTGCCGCATGAGCCCCTATGACCGATCCCGCATCCGCCGGTTTCTTTGAGGGCGTGTTCGACCGGACGCTGACAAATCTCCGCAGCGCGTGGCGCGAGATCGCCGAATCGGCGCGGGGTGTTTTGACCGGCAGCCCACGCCCCGATCTTTCGGGAGAGGATGTGGGCCGGCTTCACCAGCAGATGCTGAATTGCCTGAATGGAAGGGGCGGCGTCACGGCGCGCGCGCGTGCGGCCGATCTCGGCCGCACCTATTTGTCGCTCGACGCGTCCGGGCGCGAGCGATTTCTGCAGCTGCTCGCAAGCGAATTCGACGTCGATCACGACGAGATCAGGCGCCGATGCGAAATGTTGATGAAGGCAAGCGAACCGGGTGAGCGAACCGCCGGGGAGCGAGCGTTGCGCGCAGCGCTGGACCCGCCGCGCATTACCCTGCTGCGTCAGTTCAACGCGCTTCCCGAGGGAGTGAAGTTCCTCGTGGATCGCCGCGCCGAATTGCTCGACCTCGAAGAACGCGATCCCCTGCTGCGCGGCCTCGAAGACGATTTGAAGCGACTGCTCGCCAACTGGTTTGACATCGGCTTTCTCGAACTTCAGCGGATCACTTGGGAATCGCCCGCGGCGCTGCTCGAAAAACTGATGGTCTACGAAGCAGTCCACGAGATCCGTGGCTGGACCGACCTCAAGAACCGCCTCGACGCGGATCGCCGCTGCTTTGCCTTTTTTCACCCGCGCATGCCGGACGAGCCGTTGATTTTCGTCGAGGTCGCGCTGGTATCCGGTATGGCGGGAGACGTTCATGCGTTGCTCGATGAGGCCGCCCCGATCGGCGACCCGCACACCGCTGACGCGGCGATTTTCTATTCGATCTCAAACTGCCAACGAGGTCTCGCCGGGATCAGCTTTGGCGACTTCTTGATTAAACGCGTCGTCGATGCGCTCGCGATCGAGCTGCCCCGCGTTAAAATCTTTGCAACCTTGTCGCCCGTGCCCGGCTTTCGTTCCTGGCTCGAGCGGCAGGTCCGATCTGGATCTGACGACCTCCTGCTGCCGGCTGAGCGAACTGCGATCGAAACGCTCAGCGACGCGGCACCGGAGGGCAATCCTTCTGCGCTGTTGATCCAGGAGGGCTGGCATGACGACCAGCGCATCGCCGCAGTCCTGCGCGAACCACTGATCCGGCTGTGTGCGCGTTATCTTCTGAAGGAGAGGGCGCCCTCCGGCCGGGCGCTCGACCCGGTCGCCCATTTTCACCTCAGCAATGGCGCGCGGGTCGAGCGTCTCAACTGGCTCGGCGATGTCTCCGCCAAGGGTCTGCAGCAGTCAGCCGGTATCATGGTCAATTATCTGTATCGGCTGGGTGATATCGAGGCCAATCACGAGGCTTATCGCGGCGATGGGCGGGTCGCGGCCTCCTCCGCACTTCGCAACCTGGCGCGAGCGGGTGAAAACCGCCGGATGTCGGCAGGTCCTTGACCCCACCCGAGCGGCGGACCAATTCATTGCGGCAACATCGTCTGGTCGCATCGCCGCCTCAGACGCGGGTTCGCCTATCTCGCGAAAGGCGTTTGTGGTAAGAACCCGGCGTGTACGGGTCGGAACAGCCGCTCCGGCAGCTGCAAGCGCGGGCGTGGCGGAATTGGCAGACGCACTGGATTTAGGTTCCAGCGATGTAAATCGTGGGGGTTCAAATCCCCCCGCCCGCACCATGGCGTGTCAAATTCTCTGAACCACAGGCTCGTGTTTCATGCAAGTCACAGAAACCATCGCCGAAGGGTTGAAGCGCGAGTTCCGTGTTGTCGTCCCTGCCGTCGAACTGGAAGAAAAGGTCACCAGTCGGCTCGGCGAGATTGGCCGGACCGCCAATTTGCCAGGTTTCCGTCCCGGCAAGGTCCCGATTCAGATCCTTCGCAGACGTTTCGGCCCATCGGTTCTCGGCGAAGTCTTGGAGAGCACGGTGCAGGGAAGTTCTGCCGAGGCGATACGCGAGCACAATTTGCGTCCGGCGCTGCCCCCAAAGGTCGATATCGTCTCGTTCAGCGAGGGCAACGATCTCGAGTACAAGATGTCGCTCGAGCTGCTGCCCGAAATTCCGGAGCTGCGCTTCGCCGATCTCGATATCGAGCGGCTCGTCGTCGAGGTGCCGGATGAAGATATCGACCGCGCGGTCGAACGGATCGCCGAGCAGCAGCGGAAATCGGAGGTGGTCGAGCGGCCGGCCGAGAACGGCGATATAATCGTTGTCGACGTCGAGGGACGGGTGGACGATCGGGAGATCCCCGGCGCCAGCGGGAAGGACCGTCAGATCGCACTCGGCTCCGGCAACTTCATTCCCGGTTTTGAGGATCAGCTGATTGGCGCAACCGCCGGCGAGCACCGAACCGTTCGGGTCACCTTTCCCGATGACTACGGAGTCCCGGATTTCTCTGGTAAGGAGGCGGTATTCGCCGTCGATGTGAAGGAAGTGCGCAACCGGCTGCCCGTGGTCATCGACGACGAACTCGGCAAGGCCGTCGGGCTAGAGACCCTCGCGGAGCTGCGCGACGAAGTGCGGCAGCAGATGCAGCGGGACTACGATGCGGCTTCGCGCCTGCGCCTGAAACGGGCGCTGCTCGACAGGCTGGCTGAGGCTTACGACTTCCCGGTTCCCCCGGGCATGGTCGATCTCGAATTCGAGAATATCTGGAGGCAATACCAGACGGAGAAGGAAAGAGAGAGCGCGGCACAGTCGGACGCCGCGGCCTCGGACCCTCAAGTCGATGCCGCGGAGCCAGGATTGGCAACCGAGACGGCCGGTGATGTGGCAACCGAAGGCGGTTCAGCGCAAGCCGCGGCGAATCAGACAGAGCCGCCGCCGGAAACCACGGCAGGAGTGCACCTCGATCAGATGGCGGGCCCCGACCCGCAGGCCGCCGCTGATGCGGCGCAGGCAGTCGAAGTGCCACCTGTTACAGACGAGGCCTCGAAGGCCGAATACCGAAGGATTGCCGAACGTCGGGTTCGCCTCGGATTGCTTCTCGCGGAAGTCGGGCGCGGCAACAACATCACCGTGACCCAGGAGGAGCTGAACCAGGCGATCACCCGGGAAGCGCGCCGGCATCCCGGCTACGAGCGCCAAGTTCTCGAATTCTATCGCCAGAACCCCGAAGCTGTTGGCAATCTCAGGGCGCCGATTTTCGAGGACAAGGTGATCGATTTCATCGTCGAATTGGCGAAGGTCGAAGAGCGAAAGATTACCCCCAAAGAGCTGCTCAGCACGCCCGATCCCGACGAGGAGGAGACTTTAGCCGCATCCGGCAGCACCGGCGCGACATGACCCAGGAGGCCACAAATGTCCGACTACTTCGAACAGTACATGAACAATTTAGTCCCGATGGTGGTCGAGCAGACCAACCGCGGCGAGCGCGCCTACGACATCTATTCGCGGCTGCTAAAGGAGCGGATCATTTTTCTCGTCGGTCCGGTTCATGACGCGGTTGCAAGCCTGATTTGCGCCCAGCTGTTGTTCCTCGAATCGGAAAACCCGTCGAAGGATATCGCCTTCTATATCAATTCGCCGGGCGGGGTCGTCACCTCGGGGCTCGCGATCTACGACACGATGCAGTACATCCGGTCACCGGTTTCGACCGTGTGCATCGGCCAGGCTGCCTCGATGGGATCCTTGCTGCTGTGCGCCGGGGCCAAAGGAAAGCGGTTCTCCCTGCCAAACGCCAGGATCATGATCCACCAGCCGTCAGGCGGCGCCCAAGGTCAGGCAACCGATATCGAGATTCAGGCGCGTGAGATTCTGGCGCTGCGGGCTCGTCTCAACGAGATCTATGTCCGACACACCGGACAGTCTCTCGAGACCATCGCCACCGCGGTCGAGCGCGACAAGTTCCTGGCGCCGCTCGAGGCGAAGGAGTTCGGGATCGTCGACGAAGTAGTCGAAAGCCGGCCAGGTCGTGACGAACTGGAAAGAGGGTTCAGATAGAAAGGGCGCCGACTTGACGGGTTCGGCGCTACAAATCCGGTGGCTATGATACAAATCCGGTGGCTATGATTAAGTGGTTGTTGATCGGTCCGCAGCACATATACTGCCGATATTGAGGGAAGCGTGGCCGTGACGGTGTCCGGCTCGCGACCGGGCCGTAGCGACTCGCAGACCGGTCGCGGAAGCGGAGGCAATGAGGCCGGCCCGGGGCATTGCTCCAGCCGGTGACGGAGTGGCGATGACCAAATCCAGCGGCGGCGACTCGAAAAACACCCTCTACTGCTCGTTCTGCGGGAAGAGCCAGCACGAGGTCAGAAAGCTGATCGCCGGACCGACCGTGTTCATCTGCGATGAATGCGTCGAGCTCTGCATGGACATCATCCGCGAGGAGCACAAGACCACCTTGGTCAAGTCGCGCGACGGGGTTCCCGGACCGCGCGACATTTGCAAGGTGCTTGACGATTATGTCATCGGCCAGGATCACGCCAAACGCGTGCTTTCAGTGGCCGTACACAATCACTACAAACGCCTCGCCCATGGCGCAAAAAATAACGACGTCGAGCTCGCCAAGTCGAATATTCTGCTCGTCGGCCCGACGGGCTCCGGCAAGACGCTACTCGCGCAAACTCTCGCGCGGATTATTGACGTGCCGTTCACGATGGCGGACGCGACGACGCTGACCGAGGCGGGTTATGTTGGCGAGGATGTCGAGAACATCATCTTGAAGCTGCTGCAGGCCGCCGACTACAACGTCGAACGGGCGCAGCGCGGGATCGTCTACATTGACGAGGTCGACAAGATCTCGCGCAAATCCGACAATCCGTCGATCACCCGGGATGTCTCGGGGGAGGGGGTCCAGCAAGCTCTTCTCAAGATCATGGAGGGGACGATTGCCTCGGTGCCGCCGCAAGGAGGCCGCAAGCATCCGCAACAGGAGTTTCTCCAGGTCGACACTACCAATATCCTGTTTGTCTGCGGCGGCGCCTTTGCCGGGCTCGAGAAGATCATCGCCCAGCGCCGGCAAGGCACCTCCATCGGCTTTGGCGCGGAAGTCCGCGGGCCCGACGAGCGCAAGACCGGTGAGATCCTCAGGGACCTGGAACCCGAGGACCTTCTGAAATTTGGTCTGATCCCCGAATTCGTCGGTCGGCTGCCGGTTGTAGCGACCCTCGACGATCTCGACGAAGCGGTCCTGGTTGACATCCTCACAAAGCCGAAGAACGCCCTCGTCAAGCAATACCAGCGATTATTCGAGATGGAGGACGTCCGGCTCGAGTTGAACGAGGAGGCCCTCAAGGCTATCGCTCACAAGGCAATCCTGCGCAAGACCGGCGCCCGCGGGCTGCGCTCGATTATGGAAGCAATCCTTCTCGACTCGATGTTCGAGCTGCCGAGCCTGGTCGGCGTCAGCGAGATCGTGATCAATCGCGAGGTCGTCGAAGGGCGGGCAAAACCGCTGCACATCTATTCCGATCGCCGTGGCGATGTCGGCACCGCCGACTGAGCCTTCGACATTGCGGCTGTCTGCTATGGCCACGCGCCGACTTGACGGTCAGCGCAACGAGGCCAACCTTAGAACGGTACCCCTGTCCTTGCCTCCCGGTTTCCGGGATGGCCCCTTTGCAGATGAGGGCATATGTTAGAAACCGCGCGCGGTGCACTTTACCCAGTCCTGCCTCTACGGGACATCGTCGTATTCCCGCACATGATCGTGCCGCTTTTTGTCGGCCGCGAGAAGTCGGTGCGGGCGCTCGAGGATGTGATGAAGGACGACAAGCAGATCCTCCTCGTCACACAGAAGAACGCTTCCCAGGACGACCCCTCGACCTCCGACATTTTCACTGTCGGCACGGTCGGCACGGTCCTGCAGCTGCTGAAACTCCCGGACGGCACGGTCAAAGTGCTGGTCGAGGGTGGGCAGCGCGCTCGCATCCTGCGCTTCGCCGACAACAACCTGTTTTTCCAGGCTGTTGCCGAGACCGTTCCTGAGAATGCGGGGGAGCAACAGGAGACAGAGGCGCTCGCGCGCACCGTGGTGTCCCAATTCGAGCAGTACATAAAGCTCAACAAGAAGATTCCGCCGGAGGTCCTGGTTTCGATCAACCAGATCGAAGAGCCGGGCAAGCTGGCCGATACGGTTGCCGCCCACCTGACCTTGAAAATTCCCGAGAAGCAGGAACTGCTCGAAACTGTCGCAATCTCCGAGCGCCTGGAGAAGGTATTCGGCTATATGGAGGGCGAAATCGGCGTCCTTCAGGTCGAAAAGCGGATCCGCAATCGCGTCAAGCGGCAAATGGAGAAGACGCAACGCGAATACTACCTGAACGAGCAGCTGAAGGCGATTCAGAAAGAACTTGGCGAGGGTGAGGACGGCCGCGACGAGATGGCCGAACTCGAGGACCGCATCAACAAGACAAAATTCTCGAAAGAGGCGCGCGACAAGGCTGTTGCCGAGCTGAAGAAGCTGCGCAGCATGAGCCCGATGTCGGCCGAGGCGACGGTGGTGCGCAACTACCTCGATTGGCTGCTGTCGGTCCCCTGGCACAACCGGACCAAGATCAAACGGGACATCAAAGGCGCCGAGAAAGTCCTCGACGCCGACCATTTCGGGCTCGAAAAGGTCAAGGAGCGGATCCTCGAATATCTCGCGGTTCAGCAGCGCATCAAAAAGATGAAGGGACCGATCCTTTGCCTAGTCGGGGCGCCTGGGGTCGGCAAGACTTCGCTCGGCAAATCGGTCGCCCGGGCGACCGGGCGGAATTTCGTGCGGATGTCGCTCGGCGGGGTGCGCGACGAAGCCGAGATCCGCGGCCACCGGCGGACCTATATCGGGTCGATGCCGGGCAAAATCATTCAGGGCATGAAGAAGGCAAAATCGTCAAATCCTCTGTTTCTGCTCGACGAAGTTGACAAACTCGGCGCGGACTGGCGAGGCGACCCGTCTTCGGCCCTCCTCGAGGTGCTCGACCCGGAGCAGAACGGAACCTTCAACGATCACTACCTCGAGGTGGATTACGATCTCTCGGACGTGATGTTCGTCACCACTGCGAACACATTGCGGATCCCGCAGCCCTTGCTCGATCGCATGGAGATCATCCGAATCCCCGGCTACACGGAGGATGAGAAGGTCGAGATTGCGAGACGTCATCTGATACCGAAGCAGATGTCTGCGCATGGAACGCGCAAGAACGAGTGGAGTATCAGCGACGATGCGGTTCGCGATTTGATCCGCTACTACACGCGCGAGGCCGGGGTTCGCAATCTGGAGCGTGAGATCGCCAATCTGACCCGCAAGGCGATCAAAGACATCCTGATGAGCAAAACCGAGCGCGTAGCGGTCACGCGCCGCAACCTCGAGAAATATGCAGGCGTGCGGAAGTTCCGCTTCGGCGAGGCCGAAAGCGAGGATCTGGTCGGAGTTACGACCGGGCTCGCGTGGACCGAGGTCGGCGGCGAGCTTTTGACGATCGAAGCGGTGACCGTCCCCGGGAAGGGACGCGTCACGGCAACCGGCAAGCTCGGCGACGTCATGAAGGAATCAGTCCAGGCCGCCGAGAGCTTCGTCAAATCGCGCAGCTATGCCTTCGGCATCCTGCCGAGCATCTTCGAGAAGAAGGACATCCACGTCCACGTGCCCGAAGGTGCGACGCCAAAGGATGGCCCTTCGGCCGGGGTCGGCATGGTGACCTCGATTGTCTCTGTGCTGAGCGGGATCCCGGTCAAGCGCGACATTGCGATGACCGGCGAGATCACGTTGCGCGGCCGGGTGCTGCCGATTGGTGGCCTCAAAGAGAAGCTGCTCGCAGCCCTCCGAGGCGGGTTGAAGACGGTGCTGATCCCCAAGGAGAATGAGAAGGATCTCGCCGAGATCCCCGACAATGTAAAGCGTGGGTTGAAAATTATCCCGGTAAAGACGGCCGACGAGCTGCTCGGCCAGGCGCTGACCGCTCCGTTGACGCCGATAGCGTGGCCGGAGGAGGGCGACTCTGAGCCGGTCGTGCCCGCTCAGAAGGAGGAGCGTCCGGGAGTGGTGACTCATTAACCATCGAGCCGCCCCTGTGAGATTGGCGGGCTGTGATGGGGTACCCAGACTATTGGTAATCCCTCACAATCGGCTCGATCCGACGCCTGCGGCGCGATTGACCCAGTGTCAGTCGCGCTCTAAACTCTCCGGCGAAACGACACACTTTTAGTCCTGCCACTCGCCCAGGGGGGTACCCGTGAACAGAAACGAACTCGTCGACGCCGTCAGCGGAAAGACTGACATGAGGAAGTCGGAGGCGAGCAAGGCTGTAGATGCAGTGTTCGACGCCATTGCTGACGCGCTGAAGGGAGGTGACGAGGTTCGCCTCGTCGGCTTCGGCACGTTTTCTGTGGCTTCGCGGGCGGCGTCCGAAGGACGTAACCCCCGCACGGGCGAGAAAATCAAGATCGCCGCGTCGAAGCAGGCCAAATTCAAGCCAGGCAAGGGATTGCGCGATTCGCTGAACTGACGTTCCGACCAGGCGAAATTGGATCAACCGCTGGGGTGCGCCGCCTCGGCGGGTAGAAAGCGTGAGCCCAGGGCGATTAGCTCAGCTGGTAGAGCATCTCGTTTACACCGAGGGGGTCGGGGGTTCGAGTCCCTCATCGCCCACCACCCGCTCCGGCAATGGACATCGGCTCGAGGTTACGTAGACCGCTCCGGGGTGTGCTTGACACCCCCCAGAGGGAAGCGTAGGAGTGCCCGCCTCGGTCGAGCCCCGGGGGCGTAGCTCAGTTGGTTAGAGCGCCGGCCTGTCACGCCGGAGGTCGCGGGTTCGAGCCCCGTCGCTCCCGCCACCCGTTCATGGAAACGGGAAATTGGTGCGCCGCAACAATCTGCAGTATCCCAGTTCCTATTCCGGTGATTCGTATTATATTTGTTAACGAGCGGAGCCGGGACGCCGTCCGGTGGCCAAGCGCAGTGTGGCGGGTGCTGCCAGCTGGAGCCCCTCAATGGAAACCCTGCTGAGCGAGTACTTTCCGATCCTCGTGTTTCTGGCCATTGCCGGCGCCGTATCGGCAGCAATGGTCGCTGGCTCTCTGATCCTCGCCCGGCAGCGTCCCAACAAGGAAAAGCTGTCGCCGTATGAATGCGGGTTCGATCCGTTTGACGATGCCCGGATTCGCTTTGATGTGCGTTACTATCTCGTTGCCATTCTGTTCATCATTTTCGATCTCGAAGTCGCGTTCCTGTTCCCGTGGGCGGTCTCGCTCGGTGATATCGGCATGTTCGGTTTTTGGTCGATGGTGGTTTTCCTCGCGGTGCTGACGATCGGGTTCGTCTACGAGTGGAAGAAAGGGGCATTGGAATGGGAGTGATCGATAAGCCCGCGCGCCCGATCCCTCCCGGCAGCGAACAGAATTTGCTGCTCAAGGCCGCAACCGAGGAGGTTCAGGACAAGGGCTTCGTCGTCGCGACCCTCGACAATCTGGTCAATTGGGCGAGGACCGGCTCGCTCTGGCCGATGACCTTCGGCCTTGCCTGCTGCGCTGTCGAGATGATGCATACGGGCGCGAGCCGCTACGATCTCGACCGATTTGGCGTGGTGTTCCGGGCGAGCCCGCGCCAGTCCGACGTGATGATCGTCGCCGGCACCCTATGCAATAAAATGGCGCCGGCGCTGCGCAAAGTTTATGACCAAATGGCCGAGCCGCGCTGGGTCATCTCGATGGGCTCCTGCGCGAATGGCGGCGGCTATTATCATTATTCCTACTCGGTCGTGCGCGGCTGCGATCGGATCGTGCCGGTCGATGTCTACGTGCCGGGTTGCCCGCCGACGGCCGAGGCGCTGCTGTACGGCGTTCTTTTGCTGCAGAAAAAGATCAGGCGCAGTAACAATTTCGCCCGTTAACCCACGCGATGGAAGAAAAACTCAAGACCCTGGCCGAACACGTTTCGGCGGCGTTGCCTGACGCGGTCATCTCTGCCGACATTCGCGGCGGGGAACTCTGCTGCCGAATCGAGCGCGAGACCTTGCCTCGCGTCCTCAGATTCCTCCGCGATGACCCAAAATGCCGCTTTTGGGTGCTCTGCGACATCTGCGGCGTCGACTATCCCGGCCGGCCGCTGCGCTTCGAGGTCGTCTACAACCTCCTCAGCATGAGCCTCAACCAACGCATTCGCATCAAGGTCGAAACCGACGAGGAGCAACCCGTGCCCTCCGCGGTCGGCCTCTACAGCAGTGCCGGTTGGTGGGAACGGGAAACGTGGGACCTGTTCGGTATCTATTTCGCCGACAATCCCGATCTGCGCCGCATCTTGACCGACTACGGCTTCGAAGGTCATCCCCTGCGCAAGGATTTTCCGCTCACCGGCTATGTCGAGTTGCGCTACGACGAGGATCAGAAGGCCGTCGTCTACGAGCCGGTGCGGCTCCAGCAGGAATTCCGCAGCTTCGACTTCATGTCGCCATGGGAAGGGATGGACAAGATTCTTCCGGGTGACGAGAAGGCCACCCCGCCCGATGGCGAGGCTCCAAAGGAGGGCGGAAGATGAGCGATCCGCGGCCGCCGGTGACAGCCGAACTCGAAGGCCCAGCGCGTATCAAGAACTACATGATGAATTTCGGGCCGCAACATCCGGCGGCGCACGGCGTCATGCGGCTCATTCTCGAGATGGATGGCGAGGTCATCGAGCGCGCTGACCCGCATATCGGCCTCTTGCACCGTGGCACCGAAAAGCTGATCGAGCACAAGACCTATTTGCAGGCGATTCCGTATTTCGACCGTCTCGACTACGTGTCGCCGATGTGCCAGGAGCATGCTTTCGCGCTTGCGGTCGAAAAGCTGATGGGGATTACCCCGCCGCCGCGGGCGCAATATATCCGCGTGCTGTTCGCTGAAATCACCCGCATACTCAACCATCTGCTCTGCATCTGCGCCTTCGGGCTCGATGTCGGCGCGATCACGCCATTCTTGTGGGGCTTTGAGGAGCGCGAGCGGCTGATGGAGTTTTACGAGCGCGTCTCGGGAGCGCGCCTGCACGCCAATTATTTCCGCCCCGGCGGCGTGCACACTGACATGCCAGCTGGCCTCGCCGAGGATATCCTCGCGTTTTGCGAGAGCTTCCCGCAAACCATCGACGACATCGAGCATCTGCTGACAGACAACCGCATCTTCAAGGAACGCACCGTCGATATCGGTGTGGCGACTGCCGAGCAAGCAGCGGATTGGGGGTTTTCGGGGCCGATGCTGCGCGGCTCGGGGGTCGCCTGGGATCTCCGGCGCGCACAACCTTACGATGCGTATGACAAGATGGACTTCGACGTTCCAATTGGCCGAAACGGTGATTCCTACGACCGCTACCTAGTGCGGGTCGAGGAGATGCGCCAATCGGTGCGCATTATCAAACAGGCGCTGGCGCAGATGCCGGCGGGGCCAGTCAAGGTCAACGACCGCAAGGTCGCGCCGCCGCCACGGGCCGAGATGAAGAACTCGATGGAAGCGCTGATCCATCACTTCAAGCTCTATACCGAAGGCTATCATGTGCCGGCCGGCGAGACTTACACGGCGGTCGAGGCCCCGAAGGGCGAGTTCGGCGTCTACCTCGTCTCGGACGGCACCAACCGGCCGTACCGCTGCAAGATCAGAGCGCCGGGCTTTGCTTTTCTGCAGGCGACCGACTTCATGTGTCGCGGCCACATGCTAGCCGACGTCGTCGCAATCATCGGTTCGATGGATATTGTCTTCGGCGAGATCGATCGATGAGCACGCCAGTCGACGCGGCGGCCCCGTTTGAGCAGCCCGAGAGCTTTGAATTTACCCTGGAGAACCTCGAACGGGCCAAAGGGCACATCGCCAAATACCCACCGGGCCGCCGGGCGAGTGCGGTTCTGCCGCTGCTGTGGATCGCGCAGTATCAGAACGGCGGATGGCTGCCCAAGGCAGCGATGGACTACGTCGCCGAACTCCTCGAAATGGCGCCGATCCGCGTCTACGAGGTCGCGAGCTTTTACACGATGTTCAATCTGCGGCCGGTTGGCCGCTACCTGCTGCAGGCCTGCACGACCACCCCCTGCTGGTTGCGCGGCTCCGACGCGGTGGTCGAGGCTTGCGAGCGCAAGCTCGGTATCGGCAAGGGCGGCACCACATCAGATGGGCTCTTCACGCTGGTCGAGGTCGAGTGCCTCGGCGCCTGCGTCAACGCGCCGATCCTGCAGGTAAACGATGATTTCTACGAGGATTTGGACGGGCCGGCGACCGAGGCCCTGCTCGACGCGCTGCGCGACGGGAAGCCGCCTCCGCCGGGCTCGGTCACGGGGCGGCAGGGCTCGGAGCCGATCACCGGGCGCACGACCCTGACCGAGCCCGCTGGATAGCGGTAAGAGGAAGCGAATGCTCGCCGACAAAGATCGCATTTTTACGAACCTCTACGGCCGCGACGATTGGCGGCTCGCGGGCGCCCGGCAGCGCGGCGATTGGGACGGCACCAAGGAGTTGATCCTCAAGGGACGCGACTGGATCGTCGAGCAGGTCAAGGAGTCCGGATTACGCGGGCGCGGCGGCGCCGGTTTTCCGACCGGGTTGAAATGGTCGTTTATGCCGAAAGAGAGCGACCGTCCGACCTATCTCTGCGTCAATGCCGATGAGAGCGAGCCCGGTACCTGCAAGGACCGCGACATCCTTCGCAACGACCCCCAGAAACTCGTCGAGGGATGCCTGCTGGCCTCAGTCGGGATGGGGGTACACACCTGCTACATCTACATTCGCGGCGAGTTCTACAATGAGGCGCAGCGCCTGCAAGCCGCCATCGACGAAGCTTATGAGGCAGGCCTGATCGGCAAGGATGCCTGCGGCTCCGGCTGGGACTTCGACCTTTATTTGCATCGCGGAGCCGGCGCCTATATTTGCGGGGAGGAGACCGGCCTTCTCGAGAGCCTGGAAGGCCGCAAGGGTCAACCCCGACTGAAACCACCATTTCCGGCACAGGTCGGTCTCTACGGCTGCCCGACGACGGTCAACAATGTCGAGACCATCGCGGTCGTACCGACGATCTTACGGCGCGGCGGCGCCTGGTTTGGCGGGATCGGCCGGCCCCGAAACTCCGGCACCAAAATTTACTGCCTGTCCGGCCACGTGAACACACCCTGCAATGTCGAAGAGGCAATGAGCATACCGCTGCGCGAGCTGATCGAGCGGCACGCTGGCGGAGTGCGCGGCGGCTGGGACAATCTCCTCGCCGTTATTCCCGGCGGCTCATCAGTTCCAGTCATCCCGAAATCGATCTGCGAGACGGTGTTGATGGATTTCGACAGCTTGGTTGCAGTGAAGAGCGGCCTCGGGACCGCCGCAGTCATCGTCATGGACAAGTCGACCGACATCGTGAAGGCGATCGCCCGCTTGTCGAAGTTCTACAAACATGAGAGCTGCGGCCAATGCACCCCCTGCCGTGAGGGTCTGGGGTGGGTATGGCGAGTCATGGAACGCATGGTCGAAGGCAACGCCTCGGTAGCAGAGGTCGACATGCTGCTCGACGTCTCCTACGAGATCGAGGGTCATACGATCTGCGCCCTGGCAGACGGTGCCGCGTGGCCGGTACAGGGGCTGATTCGTCATTTCCGTCCCGAGATGGAGCGACGGATCGCCGAGTATCGTCAATCCGCGGCACGGCAGAGGCAGGCGGCCTGACGATGCCGAAGCTAACGATCGATGGGCATGAGGTCGAGGTACCGGCGGGCACGACGATCTTGCAGGCCTGCGAACATGCCGGGATCGAGGTTGCGCATTTCTGCTACCACGAGCGTCTCGCGATTGCCGGAAATTGCCGGATGTGTCTCGTCGAGGTCGAGAAATCACCCAAGCCGATTGCGTCCTGTGCAATGCCGGCGACCGACGGGATGGTGGTTCTCACTAAGTCCCCCAAGGCCATCAAGGCGCAGAAAGGGGTGATGGAGTTTCTGCTGATCAATCATCCGCTCGATTGCCCGATCTGCGATCAGGGCGGTGAATGCGATCTGCAGGATCAGGCGATGGCCTATGGCTTCGACCGCGGCCGGTACGAGGAGAACAAGCGCGCCGTTCCCTACAAGAATTTCGGTCCGCTGGTCGAGACCAGCATGAACCGCTGCATCCATTGCACGCGCTGCATTCGCTTCCTGACCGAGATCGCGGGGGTCCAGGAGCTCGGCGCCACGGGGCGCGGCGAAGACATGGAGATCGGCACTTACATCGAGCGCGCGCTCGGCTCGGAGCTGTCGGCCAACATCATCGATCTGTGCCCGGTCGGTGCGCTGACCTCAAAGCCCTATGCCTTCGTCGCCCGGCCCTGGGAGCTGGTGAAAACTGAGTCTGTCGACGTCATGGACGCGGTCGGCAGCAACATCAGGATCGACTCCCGCGGGCCGCAGGTATTGCGCGTGCTACCGCGCGTCCATGAGGCGGTCAACGAAGAGTGGATTTCGGACAAGACTCGCTATGCGATTGATGGGCTTGTCCGCCGCCGTTTGGACCGCCCCTACATTGGCCGTGACCACAAGCGTGGGGTGGATTGGCGCGAGGCCCTCGAACTGGTCGCCGAGCGGCTGAAAATCGTTCCCGGTGAGCGCATTGCCGCGATCGCCGGTGATTTGTGCGATGCAGAGGCGATGTTTGCGCTGAAGGCGTTTCTGACCGGCCTCGGCGCCACAAGCCTCGACTGTCGCCAAGCCGGTGCCAAGCTCGATGCGCGGTGTCGCGCCGGTTACCTGTTCAATACGACGATCGCTGGCATCGAGAGGGCGGATGCCTGCCTGCTGGTCGGCACCAACCCGCGCTGGGAAGCGCCCATCGTCAATGCGCGGCTGCGCAAGCGCTACCTTCAGGGCGGTTTTCGGGTAGCTGCGATCGGTCCCGCGCTCGATCTTACCTTTCCGGTCGAGATGCTCGGTGACGGCGGCGATACGCTGAACGCGCTGGCGGCGGGCGAACATCCCTGGGTGGGGATCCTGCGCGATGCCAAGAACCCGATGATCGTCGTCGGGCAGGGTGCGCTGGCGCGCCACGACGGCGCGCAAATCCTCGGCGCGGCGAAGAGCATCGCCGAAATTTGCGGCCTCGTTCGCGACGATTGGAACGGCTTCAATGTTCTGCACCACGCCGCGGCGCAAGTAGGCGGTCTCGATCTCGGATTTGTTCCCGGGCCAGCAGGCCGCGATGTCGAGGGCATCCTAGCCGCTTGCAAATCGGGCGCTATCGAAATCCTTTATCTGCTCGGCGCCGATGAAATCGATACCAGCGATCTGGGGTCCGCCTTTGTCGTCTATCAGGGGCATCATGGCGACCGCGGCGCCCGGCGCGCCGATGTCGTCTTGCCGGGAGCCGCCTACACCGAGAAGGACGGCACCTACGTCAACACCGAGGGTCGCGTGCAGCTGGCGCGTCGCGCGGTGTTTCCACCAGGAGAGGCACGCGAGGACTGGAAGGTTCTACGAGCCCTCTCTGGCGGCGTAGGCCGGCCGCTTCCCTTCGACACTCTGCGCGACTTGCGGCGGCAGATGTGGGAGGCGCATCCGATCCTCGCCGAGGCGGATGTGGTGACGCGCGCGCCTTGGGCCGCCTTCGGGGAGCCTGGGCCGATGGGATCGGACGCGTTCCGATACCCGATCGAAGATTTCTACCGGACCGACCCGATCAGCCGGGCCAGCCACACAATGGCACAGTGCAGCGAGTTCTTCATGGCAGGGCGGCACCAAGCCCCGCTGCGGACAGGGACGCATGGCTAGCTTCTGGAGCGGCTATGCCTGGCCGACCGTGATAACCGCGGCCGAAGTTATTGCGGTAGTGGTGCCGCTGTTGCTGGTCATCGCCATGCTCACCTATGCCGAGCGCAAAGTGCTGGCGTTTTCCCAACTGCGCAAAGGTCCGAACGTGGTCGGCCCCTTCGGGCTTCTGCAGCCCTTCGCGGATGGGCTCAAGTTGCTCTGGAAGGAGACGATCGTCCCGAGCGGTGCGAACCCGGTGGTCTTCATGATTGCGCCGCTGGTGACCTTCACCCTTGCTCTCGTCGCCTGGGCGGTCATCCCGTTCGACGCCGGCGTGGTCATCGCAAACATCAATGTCGGAATCCTGTATCTCTTTGCGATCAGTTCGCTCGGCGTTTATGGGATCATTCTGGCCGGTTGGGCGTCCAATTCCCGCTACGCCTTCCTCGGCGCGCTGCGCTCGGCGGCGCAGATGGTATCGTACGAGGTTGCTATCGGCTTTGTTCTCGTCACCGTGCTGCTCTGTGCCGGCTCGCTCAATCTGACCGAGATCGTCGAGGCCCAGCGTCATATTTGGTTCGCGATCCCGCTCTTGCCGATGTTCGTGATCTTCTTCATCTCCGCCCTGGCCGAGACAGGGCGAGCGCCCTTTGATCTGCCGGAGGGCGAGACCGAGATCGTGGCGGGTTATTTTGTAGAATATTCGTCGATGGCCTTTGCACTGTTTTATCTCGGCGAATACGGCAATATGATCCTGATGAGCGCGATGACCAGCGTGCTCTTCCTCGGCGGCTGGCTGGCCCCGTTCGGCATCCCGCCCTTTACCTGGGTGCCGGGTCCGATCTGGTTCGCGCTCAAGATCGCCTTTGTGCTGTTCTGCTTTTTGTGGGTGCGTGCGACCTTCCCGCGGTTCCGTTATGACCAGCTGATGCGGCTCGGCTGGAAGGTGTTTCTGCCCTTTTCGCTGTTATGGCTGGTGCTGACCGCCGGCGTTCTGACCGCGGCCGGGTGGTTGCCTCAGCGTTGAAGGATTGATCGATGCAACTTCTCGAACGCGGCGCACGCAGCCTGCTGCTGACCGAGCTGCTCTCGGGGCTGGGGCTGACCCTGCGCTACATGTTCAAGCGCCCAGTCACCGTCAATTACCCTTACGAAAAGGGGCCGCTGAGCCCGCGTTTTCGCGGCGAACATGCGCTGCGCCGGTACCCCAACGGTGAGGAGCGCTGCATCGCCTGTAAGCTGTGTGAGGCGATCTGCCCGGCGCTCGCAATCACGATCGAGGCCGAGCCGCGTGAGGACGGCAGCCGACGCACGACCCGCTACGACATCGACATGACAAAATGCATCTACTGCGGCTATTGCCAGGAGGCCTGCCCGGTCGATGCGATCGTCGAGGGACCGAACTTCGAGTTCGCAACGGAGACCCACGAGGAGCTCCTCTACGACAAGGAAAAGCTGTTGGCCAATGGCGACCGGTGGGAGGCCGAGATCGCCAAGAACCTGGCTCTCGACGCCCCCTACCGCTGAGCATGGCAAGGCACTGTCCTACCCTCACCCACCCAGTCCTGCGGGCTGCGTTCTCCCTCTTCCGGACTGCGGGGGAGGCGGATGAGGGCCGGAGATGATCGTCCAGGCCATCCTGTTCTACATCTTCGCCGCGGTTGCCGTCGCTTCCGGAGCGCTCGTGGTCTCGGCTCGCAACCCGGTTCACTCGGTCCTCTTTCTGATACTGGCCTTCTTCAATGCCGCGGGTCTGTTTGTGCTGATCGGGGCCGAGTTCTTGGCGATGATCTTGGTCATCGTCTATGTCGGTGCCGTCGCGGTGCTTTTTCTCTTTGTTGTAATGATGCTTGATATCGACTTTGTGGAGTTGCGCAGCGGTTTCGTGCGCTATCTCCCGATCGGCGCGGCAATCGGAGTTGTTCTGTTGGCCGAGCTCATCTTCCTTGTTTTCAGCTGGGGTGGCGCCCCCGGTGGGCCGAGCCCAACGATAAGTTCAGCTACAGGTGGCATCGCCCTGACCAACACCCGGGCGCTCGGCGATATTCTCTACACGCGTTATTTGTTCGCGTTCCAGGTTGCGGGGCTGATCTTGCTGGTCGCGATGGTCGGGGCGATCGTGCTAACCCTGCGGCATCGCGCCGACGTGCGTCGACAGTCGATCCCGGAGCAGCTCGCCCGCACTCGGGCTCAGTCGGTCGAGGTCATCAAAGTCCCGGTTGGCGGCGGCAGCCCCTGATGTTGATCGGCCTCCCGCATTACCTGACGGTAGCTGCGATCCTGTTCACGCTCGGGATCTTTGGGATTTTTCTGAACCGCAAGAATGTGATCATCATGTTGATGTCGATCGAGCTGATGCTGCTTGCGGTCAGCATCAACTTCGTCGCGTTCTCGGTTTTTCTCAACGACCTCATCGGCCAGGCCTTCGCGATGTTTGTGCTGACGGTGGCAGCGGCGGAAGCGGCGATTGGCCTTGCCATCCTCGTCGTCTACTTCCGTAACCGCGGCACGATCCGGGTCGAGGACATCAACATGATGAAGGGCTGAAGCCTTGGCGGTCGCCGTCGTCTTTCTGCCGCTGATCGCTTCGATTATCGTCGGTTTTTTTGGCCGGGCGATCGGCGAGCGGGGCTCGCAATTGATCACCTGCGGCGCGCTTTTGCTGGCAGTTGTGCTCGGCATTTTCGTGTTCCGCGACATCCTCGCGACCGGCGAAGCGCGGGTCATCCCATTGGCGAATTGGATCGTCGCCGGCGGGGTCGATGTCGCTTGGTCGCTCAGGCTCGATACCTTAAGCGGGGTGATGATCCTCGTCGTGACCGTCGTGTCGTCGATGGTCCATGTCTATTCAATCGGCTACATGGCGCACGATCCTTCGATCCCGCGCTTTATGTCCTATATGAGCCTGTTCACCTTTTTCATGCTGGCGTTGGTGACGTCCGACAACTTTGTGCAGCTGTTCTTCGGCTGGGAAGGCGTCGGTTTGATGTCGTATCTGCTGGTCGGCTTTTGGTATGACCGGCCCTCAGCCAATGCCGCCGCGATCAAGGCGTTCCTTGTCAACCGGGTCGGCGATTTCGGTTTTTCCTTAGGTATATTCGCCGTCTTTGTGATTTTCGGGTCGCTCGATTTCAGTACCGTCTTCGGTGCTGCGCCCAAGGCCGTCGGCACGACGATGGAGTTTCTCGGCTGGCAGGTCGACTCGCTGAGCCTCGCCTGCATCCTTCTGTTCATCGGTGCGATGGGGAAATCGGCACAGATCCCGCTGCATACCTGGCTGCCCGATGCAATGGAAGGTCCTACCCCGGTGTCCGCGCTGATCCATGCGGCAACGATGGTCACGGCGGGCGTCTTTATGGTGGCTCGCCTCTCGCCACTTTTCGAATACGCTCCCACGGCGCTCGCCGTCGTCGGGATTATCGGCGGAACCACCGCGATGTTCGCCGCGAGCATCGGCATGGTGCAGCCCGACATCAAAAAGGTCGTCGCCTATTCGACCTGCAGCCAGCTCGGCTACATGTTCGCCGCCGCCGGTGTCTCTGCCTATGGCGCCGCGATCTTCCACTTGTTTACCCATGCCTTCTTCAAGGGGCTGTTGTTTCTATGCTGCGGGTCGGTCATCCATGCGATGGACGGTGAGCAGGACATGCGCCGAATGGGAGGGCTCTACCGAAAGCTCCCTATCACTTATGCAACGATGTGGATCGGCGCGCTCTCGCTCAGCGCGATTCCTTGGTTCTCCGGCTATTACTCGAAGGACACGATCCTCGATGCCGCCTGGGCGTCCGGCACGGCGGTCGGCCGGTATGCGTGGGTACTCGGTACGGTCGGGGCGTTCATGACCGCCTTCTACATCTCGCGCGTGATGTTTATGACCTTTCACGGCGAGTCGCGTGCCGACGAAGAGACGAGGCACCACCAGCATGAGAGCCCGTGGGTGATGCTGATACCGCTCGTCGTTCTCGCCATCGGCGCCGCCTTCTTTGGTTTTCTCGGCTACGATTTCTTTGTCGGGGACGAGCGCGTCGACTTTTGGAAGAGTTCGATCCTGGTGCTGCCACAATACAACTCACTTGCGGCGGCAGAAGGCATCCCGCTGCTCGTCCGTTACATGCCCCTGGCAGTCGCCCTGATCGGCATTGGCATCGCCTATGTTTTCTATATCCTCGATCCGGGCCTTCCGGTGCGGCTCGCATCGCAGTTCCGGGCGCTGTACCTCTTCCTGCTGAATAAATGGTACTTCGACGAACTTTACGATTGGCTTTTCGTCCGGACCGCGTTCCTGACGGGCAACGGGCTGTGGAAGTCCGGCGACGGCGCAGTCATTGATGGCCTCGGACCCGACGGAGTCGCCGCGGTAACCCGCGACCTGGCGCGGCAGGCAAGCCGGTTGCAGACCGGCTACCTCTATCATTACGCCTTCGCGATGATGATCGGCCTCGTCGCAATCGTCACCTGGTACCTGTTCCCACGGTGAGAACGCAGTGACCACGAGGGTACAAGTGCGCTGCCCCTCTCCCGCATTGCGGGGGAGGAATATCCTCCAAGCCCGACGGGCTTGGAGGGTATTCCTCACGCCGCGTCGCCCTCACCCGCCTCGCGCCGCTCGGCACCCTCTCCCGCAGTGCGGGAGAGGGGCTCAGAGGGAGCGCTAGCATGAGCCATTGGCCGCTGCTTTCTCTGGTGACGTTTATCCCGCTGGTTGGCACCGCCTTTATCCTGATGGCACGCGGCGATGAGGCGGTGGTCGCCCGCAATGCCCGCTACATCGCATTGTGGACATCGCTGATCGATTTCGCGCTGTCGCTCTTATTATGGTTCGAATTCGATCCCAATACTGCCGACTTCCAATTCGTCGAGCAGGCGAACTGGGTCACTCTCGGCGGGTTTCAGTTTACCTACCACATGGGGATCGACGGGATCTCGCTATTCTTTGTCCTGCTCTCGACCCTGCTGACATTCCTTTCCATCGTTTCGGCCTGGGAGGTTATCCAATTCCGTGTCAAGGAATTCATGGTCGCCTTCCTTGTCCTCGAAACGCTGATGGTCGGTATCTTCTGTGCGCTCGATTTCGTTCTTTTCTATGTGTTCTTCGAGGGTGTGCTGATACCGATGTTCTTGATCATCGGGGTTTGGGGCGGGTCAAATCGGATCTACTCGGCGTTCAAATTCTTCCTCTATACACTGCTCGGCTCGGTTCTGATGCTGCTCGCCGTGCTCGCGGTATATTTCCAGACCGGAACCACCGACATCGTAGTCGCTCTGACCCACGATTTTCCCGCCGGCCTGCAGAAATGGCTGTGGCTAGCTTTCTTTGCCTCCTTCGCGGTCAAGGTACCGATGTGGCCGGTGCATACTTGGCTGCCGGACGCCCACGTTGAGGCGCCCACGGCGGGCTCGGTCATTCTCGCCGGGATCCTTCTGAAACTGGGCGGCTACGGCTTTGTCCGGTTTTCGTTGCCAATGTTTCCCCTCGCCTCCGCCTATTTCACACCGCTGATCTTCACGCTCAGCGCCATTGCGGTGATCTACACCTCGCTGGTGGCGCTGGCGCAGATCGACATGAAAAAGCTGATCGCCTATTCGTCGATCGCCCATATGGGCTTTGTCACGATGGGAACGTTCGCAGTGACCAGCGAGGCGGTACAAGGCGCCGTCATCCAGATGCTGAGCCACGGGCTGGTCTCGGCGGCCCTTTTTCTGTGCGTCGGCGTTCTTTACGACCGACTGCACACGCATGAGATTGCACGCTTTGGCGGGCTCGTTTACCACATGCCAGTCTATGCTTTCGTCTTCATGGCCTTTACCTTGGCTGCAGTCGGATTGCCCGGGACGAGCGGGTTTATCGGTGAGTTCCTGATCCTGATCGGAACTTTCAAGGTCAGCACCCTCGAGTGTACCTTGGCAGCCACAGCACTGTTCCTCGGCCCCGCCTATATGCTCTATCTCTATCGACGGGTCATTTTCGGAACGATTACGCGTGCCGATCTGCGCAACATTCTCGATTTGAGCCTGCGCGAGAAGGCTCTATTCGTGCCGTTGCTGCTGATCGTGCTGTGGATGGGCGTCCATCCGAACTCGTTCCTACGGCCGATCCAAATGTCCGTCGATCACCTCGTACAGCAGGTCAATGCCGCCACCGAGGCCGCGGGTGTGCGCCGCGCCAGCCTCTATTAGCCCCAGCCCGATGCTCGAACTCGATCTCCCTGTCCTCTCGCCGGCCCTGCCGGAGATGCTGCTCGCGGCCGCAGCAATGGCCTTGCTGATGCTTGGGGCGATCCGCGGCGAGGGCTCCTGGCAGCTCGTTTCGTGGCTGGCGATCGCCGTGCTGATCGTCATCCTGATCGTTGTCGAGAGCGGCGGCGGCGCCGCGAGCGTCGGGTTCTACGGGATGTTCGTCACCGACGCTTTTGCTCGCTTTATGAAGGCGCTCGTGCTGATCGGCTCGGCCGTCACAATCCTGATCGGAATGCGCTACAACGAGGAGCAAGGGATCGCACGGTTCGAATTCCCGGTTCTGATCCTGCTGGCGACGACCGGCATGATGGTGATGATCTCGGCCAACGATCTGATCACCCTTTATGTCGGTCTCGAGCTGCAAAACTTGGCGCTGTATGTCGTTGCCGGCTTCAACCGCGACTCGGTGCGCTCGAGCGAGGCCGGGCTCAAATATTTTGTCTTAGGCGCACTCTCGTCCGGGATGCTGCTGTACGGCGCGTCACTGGTCTATGGCTTTACCGGCACCACCGCCTTTGCCGAGATTGCCAAGCTGGTGGCTAGCGGTACGCCTTCGACCGGGTTGATCGTCGGGATGATTTTTGTCGTCGTCGGTCTTGCCTTCAAAGTCTCGGCGGTACCGTTCCATATGTGGACGCCCGATGTCTATGAAGGCGCCCCGACCCCGGTGACAGCATTTTTCGCCGTGGCGCCAAAGGTCGCAGCACTCGCGCTCCTTGTTCGTTTCATGATCGAACCGTTTGGTGCGCTGATCAGCGAATGGCGCCAGATCATTATCTTTCTCTCGATCGCTTCGATGGTGCTCGGCGCCGTCGCTGCGATCGCCCAGGAAAACATCAAGCGCTTGATGGCCTACAGCTCGATTGGTCACGTCGGCTATGCGCTGATCGGGCTCGCGGCCGGGACGGCGGCCGGGATCCGCGGCGTCCTCGTTTATATGGCGATTTACCTCTTCATGACCGTCGGCACTTGGACCGTGATCTTGTGCATGCGCCGAAACGGCCGGATGCTCGAAGGTATCTCGGACCTTGCGGGTCTCTCGCGCTCGCAGCCGGGGCTCGCGCTGGGGCTGGCGATCTTCATGTTCGCACTGAGCGGGATTCCGCCGACCGCCGGGTTCTTTGCTAAGCTCTACGTCTTTCTCGCAGCGATCGATACAAAGCTCAGCGGGCTTGCCGTCATCGGCGTCGTGACCAGCGTCGTCTCGGCGTTTTATTACCTGCGGGTCGTCAAGGTCATGTATTTCGATGAGCCGGCGGCCTCCCTCGACAGTCCAATCAGCGGTGAGCTCAAGGGTGTGGTGTTCGTCACCGCTGTCGTCACGCTGTTTTTCTTTGTGCTGCCCGGACCGATTTTTGCGGCCGCGGAAACAGCAGCTTCAGCCCTCTTTGCCCAGTGATCGGCTCGCAGCCGACACTACCCCTGGCCCATCGGCTGGTTTGCTATGATTCGGTGGGCAGCACCAATGACGAGGCAAAGCGTCTGGCTCGCGACGGCGCCGCAGAGGATACAGTCGTCTGGGCGCTCGAGCAGACCGCCGGCCGCGGGCGTCGCGGCCGTGTCTGGGTATCGCCGCGAGGCAATCTATACGCTTCGTTGGTATTGCGGCCCGACTGTCCGCCACTTCAAGCGGCACAGCTCGGCTTTGTCGCTGCCCTTGCCATTGGCAGTGGGCTCAGCGCGATATTCCCTCTGCTGAACGGGCTCTCGTACAAATGGCCGAACGATGTTCTGGTGAACGGCCGCAAGATTGCCGGGATCCTGCTTGAATCGGAAATGATTGCGGCCGACAAGCCGACGTTTCTCATTCTCGGCGTCGGGGTCAACCTCGCTTCCTCCCCGCCACTGGCGGAGAACCGGGCCACGTCGATTAGCGAGGAAGGCCTCGGCCCGGTTCCACCTGCGGCCATGATCGAGGAGTTCTGCCGGCACTTTTGTTTGTGGAAACGGCGCTGGCGCGAGCAGGGTTTTGCACCGGTTCGTACGGCTTGGCTGGCGCGCGCCGCCTCTCATAGAGAGTTGATCCAGGTTCGTCTTGAGAGCGGCCCCTTGCATGGCCGATTCCTCGATATAGATGACCTGGGCGCGCTACTGCTGGAAGATGCCGAAAAGCAACACCGCATCTCGGCCGGTGAGGTCCTTCTTGTGAACCAGTGACGGGGCCAATGCTGCTAGCTATCGATTCCGGGAACACGAATGTGGTCTGCGCGGTCTATGCTGGAGATGAATTGCGCGGATCCTGGCGCGCCGCGACGAATCCGAACCGAACCGCCGATGAATACGCGGCCTGGCTGATCCAGATGATGGCGCTCGCCGGTCTTGCTCCGAGCGACATCGACACGACAATTATCGGCAGCGTGGTTCCGGAAGCAACCTTCAACCTCACGCGCTTGTGTCAGCGTTACTTTGGAACCGAGCCGCTGATTGTCGGTAGCCCGGACTGCTATGCCGGCATCGGCATCGATGTGGACATGCCGAAGGAGGAGGTTGGGGCCGACCGCGTCGCCAATGCCGTCGCGGCGCAGGACCGCTATCAACCACCCTTGATCGTCCTCGATTTCGGGACCGCCACGACCTTCGATGTCGTCGACCGGCTCGGCAATTACTGCGGCGGCGTGATCGCTCCCGGCATCAACCTCTCACTGCGAGCCCTCGACATGGCGGCGGCGCAGCTGCCGCGGATCGGGATCCGACGTCCGCCCAACGTGGTCGGGCGCAGCACCGTTCCGGCCATGCAGTCGGGCGTGTTCTGGGGTTATGTCGGGCTCGTGGAGGGCCTCGTTCAGCGGATCAGAGCCGAGCGCGGCGAAGAGATGGAGGTGATCGCGACGGGGGGACTCGCCCCAGTGCTCGCCGCGGCCACCGATATCATCAGCCATGTTGATCCCACTCTGACCTTGTGGGGGCTTCGCCTGATCTATCGCCGAAACAGCAACCAATGAACGATCTACCGCTGCAGTCGAGGATCCCGCCGGAATACCGCGACGCGAACGCGCTTTACTTCGTCCCGCTCGGCGGTGCGGGAGAGATCGGGATGAACCTTAACGTCTATGGCTATGCGGGCGACTGGCTCATCATAGATTGCGGGGTTACGTTCGGAGACGATTCACGACCGGGGGTCGATGTCGTGATGCCGGATCCCGGTTTCATCGTTGAACACCGCGACCGGCTGCTCGGGATCGTCGCGACACACGCCCATGAGGATCACATCGGGGCCATACCCTACTTATGGACCCAGCTGCGCTGTCCGGTCTGGGCAACCCCGTTTACCGCCTCTCTCCTGCGCGCCAAGCTCGTCGAGGCAGGATTGGCGGAGCGGGTCAGGATCAACATCGTGCCGATGTCCGGGCGCTTTACAATCGGCCCGTTCGATCTTGAACTGATCACCCTGACCCATTCGATCCCCGAGCCGAATGCGGTGGCGGTCCGGACACCGGTCGGGACTGTGCTGCATACCGGGGACTGGAAGTTCGATCCGGATCCGCTGATTGGTCCGACGGCGGACGAGACTGCGTTACGCAGGCTCGGAGACGAGGGCGTCCTGGCGCTGATTGGCGATTCGACAAACGCGCTGCGGCCTGGCACCTCGGGCTCCGAGGCGGATTTGCGCCGCTCGCTGACCGATCTGATCGGCCGCTACGATGCACGGGTCGCCGTGGCCTGCTTCGCCTCGAATGTGGCACGCCTCGAAACGATCGCCCGGGCCGCGGCGGCGCATGGCCGCGAGGTGGCTTTGGTCGGCCGGTCCTTGTTGCGGATCGACAAGGCCGCCCGCGAGAACGGCTATCTTGCGGATTTGCCGCGCTTTCTAACGGAGGACGAAGCCGGGTACATCCCGCGCGATCGGATTGTATTGATTTGCACCGGAAGCCAGGGCGAACCCCGCGCGGCCCTCTCTCGCATCGCGCGCGACAATCATCCGCACATCACCCTCGAGACGGGAGATGTCGTCATTTTTTCCTCACGGATCATCCCCGGCAACGAAAAAGCGATCAACCGACTGCAGAACGCGCTGGTCCGGCTCGGGATCGAGATCGTTACGGAGGAGGATCATTTTGTCCACGTCTCCGGGCATCCCGCGCGTGACGAACTCGTGCGGATGTACCAAATGGTTCGCCCGCAGATCGCCATCCCGGTCCACGGCGAAGCCCGTCATCTGATCGCTCATGCGCAACTCGCCGGCGAGTGCCAAGTCCAGCAGCCGCTGGTCATCCAAAATGGCGATATGGTGCGGCTCGCCGGAAATCGCGCGACCGTCGTCGACGAGGTCCCGATCGGGCGACTGGCGAGCGACGGCAAAGGTCTGCTGCCGCTCGACGGCACGGCCCTCAAGGACCGGCGGCGGGTCACATTCAACGGCTCCGCCGTTGCGACGCTGGTGCTCGATCGCCCGGGCCGCCTCGTGGCACCCCCTGCCATCAGCCTCATCGGTGTGGTGGAGCCTGCAGTTGCGGAGGCGGCAATGCCCGTTCTGCACGCCGCCCTCGAACGAGCCGTCGACGAGCTGCAGCCGGGCCCGCGACGCGACGACGACGCCGTGCGCAGTACGGTTCAGCGCGCGCTGCGCCGCATCCTCAACGAGCGCTTCGGCAAGCGCCCGCTGGTCGAGATCCATCTGGTGAGAATCTAAGGGCAGACGTCCCGTGAGCATGATCGGCAGGCTCAATCACATTGCGATCGTCGTGCCGGAGCTATCGGCGGCGAGCGCCGTGTATCGCCAAGTCCTCGGCGCTCGCGTCTCGGAACCCTCGCCGCTGCCGGCGCATGGCGTCACCGTCGTGTTTGTCGAATTGCCCAACACAAAGATCGAGCTTCTCGAGCCGCTCGGCGAGGATTCGCCGGTCAGGAGTTTTCTCGAACGCAACCCCGCCGGCGGAATGCACCACCTCTGCTACGAGGTCGGCGATATCATTGCGGCGCGTGACCGGCTTCGCGCCGAAGGTGCACGGGTACTCGGCGATGGCGAGCCGCGGCTCGGCGCCCATGACAAACCCGTGCTGTTTCTGCACCCGAAAGACTTCTGCGGCACGCTGATCGAGCTCGAGCAGGTATGAGCGGAGGCCAGTTGCGGCGCGGTCGACATGGGTTGGGTCACTGGTATCGTCGTCTACGTCCTCACTTGGTGGGTCACCCTCTTTGCCGTGCTGCCCTTATGGGTGACCCCTGCCGACCCCGACGACCCCGGCCATGCTGCCGGTGCGCCGCGCCGGCCGCGGATGCTGTTGAAACTGGCCGTCACGACCGCGGTTTCGGCGGTCATTTGGCTTGGAATTTACGCCCTGGTTCATTCTCCATTGCTCAGCTTTCGCGAGCCCTGAGATGAGTGCCGCCTACTGCCGGTTGGCGCCGGGCCATCCGGTTCACGGCTTCTATCACGACACCGAGTATGGTTTTCCCTCTGATGACGAACCTGTGCTGTTCGAACGGCTCGTCCTCGAGATCAACCAGGCGGGTTTGTCCTGGCTGACGATCCTCAAAAAGCGTGCGGCGTTTCGCACCGCCTTTGCGGATTTCGACGTTGACCATGTCGCTGCCTTCGGGCCCGCCGATATCGACCGTCTACTTGCCGATTCGGGAATTATTCGCAACCGGCTCAAGATCGAGGCGACGACCGAAAATGCGAAGCGCATCCAGGCGCTGCGGCAGTCACATGGATCATTCGCCGGTTGGCTTGAAACGCATCACCCGAGATCGCCGGAGGAGTGGACGCGGCTTTTTCGGAAAACCTTTCGCTTTACTGGCGGGCTGATCGTCACCGAATTCCTGCTGAGCCTCGGCTATCTGCCCGGGGCGCATGAGCCGGATTGCCCCATTTTCGCTCGCGTCCTCGAGCACTCGCCTCCCTGGGCGCGGATAGCCCCGCGAGTTTGACGACAGCAACGATTTTGTCGGAAACTCCGCGAGACGATTGAGCCAAATGGATAGCGTCGATGGGGCTCCGGCAGAAATACCTCAAAATTTTCGCTCAGATCATGCCCGCCGGAGCTGCCGGCATGTCGCTCCTGCTCGGCTCTATCGCGCCCGGCGATGCCCGTCTCCACCCGGCGGGCTCACAGCCTTCGGCAGCGGATGCGGCCGGCGTGTCCGAGCGGCTCGACGCAATTCGCCAGGCAGTCTCCGATGTCGTTTCCGCCACTGGGCCGAGCGAAGGCGAGCAGCAACTCGCCTGGGGCAATTGGTGGCGCAACGGCGGTTGGCGCAATGGCGGTTGGCGCAACTGGCGCAATGGCTGGCATAACGGGGGCTGGAACAATTGGTGGCGGAATTGGTAATGGATTGGGCGCCGCCGCCAGTCAGTTTGACCGCGCCGAACATCCTTTGCTATAGACGCGGCGGGGAATTATCGCACTCTGTATTTATGCTTAATAGGGGAGGGTATCGATGTCGATGCGCCAGAAATACGTCAATATCTTGTCGGGAATTCTTCCCGCCGGGACCGTCGGCGTGTCGCTGTTGCTTGGCGCGACGGAACCCAGCGCCGCCAATCAACCTCCCGCAGGCTCGCAACCATTAGCGTCTGACGAAGATCGGGTGTCGGAACGGCTGGCCGCCATCCGCGAGGCCGTCTCCGCGGTGGCAGGCGACACGGGCGGTGTAGAAAACCCGGAGCGAAACAATCAGCAGCTCGCCTGGGGGAATTGGTGGAACAACTGGGGCTGGGGCCGGCCTTGGCGGCCTTGGGGGTGGGGTTGGCCAAACTGGAACAACTGGCGGAACTGGAACAACTGGAACAATTGGTGGCGTAATTGGTAGTCTGTCGCGCCAGCGGCGGACGGCGAGCCGCGCCGTGCCACAAATAGAGTTGCTGGTTATTCAGCCAACCCCGTTCTGCAACATCGACTGCCGATATTGCTATCTGCCCAACCGGAACTCGAACGCGGTGGTCACCCCGCAGACGCTGTCGAACTTATTTTCGCAAGTGTTTGGATCCGGCTGGGTGCAGGACTGCTTGTCGGTCGTATGGCACGCCGGAGAACCGCTGGTCTTGCCAATCGACTTCTATCGCAATGCGTTTCGAATGATCGACGCAATAAAGCCGGCAGACCTGACGGTAACGCATTCGTTTCAGACCAATGGGACATTGATCGACGAGAAGTGGTGCAAATTCTTCACCGAGGAGCAAATCAATCTCGGCGTCAGCATCGACGGGCCGAAGCATCTTCACGACCGCAACCGGCTGACCCGCTCGGGCCGCGGCACCTTCGATAAGACAATCGCCGGCATCCGGCTGCTGCGTCGGCACGAGGTCCCGTTTCACGTAATATCGGTGCTGTCGCTGGACAGCATGTTGGTAACCGAGGAAATGTTTAACTTCTACGTCGCAGAAGGCATTCGGCTAGTTTGCTTCAATGTCGAAGAGTCCGAGGGCGACCACGTCTCGCAATCCTTTGCCGAGAGTGGCGTCGAGGATGCTTACTACCGGTTCTTGAGCGAATTCTGGCGGCTGTCGGCGGCGGCTCCCGGCAAGATTACCTTCATTCGTGAAATCGAGCACGCGCTGCGTCAGGTCATAAGGCCAAATGACGCACCGTTCAGCAATCAGCTGGTCGAACCTTTCGCGATCACCAGCATGGACTGGGCCGGCAATTTATCTACTTTTTCGCCCGAGTTGCTCGGTCTGAAGAACGCAGAGTACGGCGATTTCTTGTTGGGCAATATCAATTGCGACAAGCTCGTGGATTTGCCCCAGCGAGCGAATTTCGCCAGGATGCTCAAGGACATCGGAACGGGCGTGGCCATGTGCCGCGAAGGTTGCGAGTATTTCACTGTGTGCGGCGGGGGTGAGCCGGTCAACAAGCTCGCCGAAAACGGCGCCTTCGCCAGCACCGAGACGATCTATTGCCGCATGACCAAGATGCGGGCGACAGATCTCGTGCTCGATGCCCTCGAGCGGGTGCAGCCGGGCGCGCCGCAGTGGACCAGAGCAAGCGCGCCTCGCACTGAAATGGCTGCGCAGCCGCCCGGTCAGGGCATTCGGTTGGGGATGAATACTGGAGGATAGCATGAACAAGATTTTCCCGCGGTTGGCTGCGTTCGCTATCGCGGCCGCGCTGCAGGGTAGTCTCGCCGGGCTCGCCCTCGCCCAGGGCGCCCCACCGTCGGGCGCCGGCGCGCAGCCGCCGGGATA
>Ga0070717_10000259_pt1 | contig 36157 bp, 41 predicted proteins | sample LARL113metaG_FD_71366 | JGI IMG/M metagenome (GOLD analysis project Ga0070717, IMG submission 71366) | Corn, switchgrass and miscanthus rhizosphere microbial communities from Kellogg Biological Station, Michigan, USA - LAR L11-3 metaG | ecosystem: Host-associated > Plants > Roots > Rhizosphere ...
AACGCGAACCCGGTCAAGGTCGAGTCGATGCAGGACCTCGGCGCGGAGGTCGTCCTTGAGGGCGAGCGCTACGACGACGCACGACGCCACGCCGAGGAGCTGGGGCGCGACCACGGCTACCGCTACATCCACTCGGGGGACGAGCCCCTGCTGATCGCCGGTGTTGGGACGCACACACTCGAGATCCTGCAGGAGCAGCCCCACGTGGACACGGTGATCGTGCCCATCGGCGGGGGCTCTGGCGCAGCGGGGGCAGCGATCGCCGCCAAGGCGATCAACCCGAACCTTCGCGTCATCGGCGTCCAGTCCGATGCGGCGCAGGCCGCCTATCTCAGCTGGAAGTCCGGCGAGCTCATAGACTCGCCGAACCGCACCCGCACGGAAGGGCTGTCGACCGCGACGCCGTTCGCTCTGCCACAGCGGATCATGCGCCGACTGCTCGACGACTTCGTCCTCGTCTCGGACGACGAGATCGACGCGGCCACCGCGGTGATGATCGAGAAGACGCGCACGCTGGTCGAGGCGGCGGGGGCAGCCGCGCTCGCGGCCGCGCTCAAGCTGCGTGAGTCGCTGCGAGGTCGCGCTGTCGCGCTCATCTGCAGCGGAGGGAACATCAGCCCGGCGCAGCTGAAGGCGCTGCTCGCCGGAAGCGCGCTATGAGGTATTCGCTGCCGTCTGGCTGACCGCGAGCTCGGTCAAGAGATAGCCGACCGTCAGGAACAAAACTAGTGACGCCGCGATCGCGTCGATGATCAGCGGCGGATTCGGCGGGAGGGTTGAGAGCAAGGCCTCGCCCAGGCTGATGCCAATCACGCCGGGCAGCAGCGACAGAGCAAGCGTTGACTTTCGCCGGCGAAGGTTTTCCGCGACCGCCGCGATGAGGACGATGTCCACGAACCCGATGTTGAAGTTCCCGCTCGGAAGCGCCAATCTGAAGTTGATCCAGACGAGGTGCGGGTCGGGCACGGCGCCCGGTGCAGGCGGCGGGCCCGCAAACGCGTAGTTCTGGGCGACATCGATCGCGCTCAGGACCAGCAGGAGTATCACGAACGGCCCGAACCGCGCCGGCATCAGGCGGCCAAGGGCGACGCCGGCGAGCAGCGAGAAGGCCGCCACAAACACGTCTCTATAGGGATATAGCGCCAGGCCGAAGACGGCGCCGGCCACCACGACGAGCAGAAATGGAGCAGCCGCGATGGCGATCCACCGCGTCTGGAGCCTGGCCGTCGCCCACGCGGCGAGCCCGCAGGCGACCGCGACCGCAAGACCGATCAGAAAGTGCACTGGATGATGGTCGCAAAAAATATGAGAGGGACCTTGATGGCCCCTCTCATTGGAGAGAGCTCCGTTCGGAGTGCTCAGTCCCGGAATCCGGGCATCTGGTCGAAGTTCTTGTGCGAGCGGAACGGCGCGCTCGTGGCCTGGACCGGATTGTCCTGCCGGAGAACCGTTCCTGGGGCAGGGTTGCCGCTCGAGCTTGACTCGGCCGCGCGGTCGATCAGCTGCGCGCCCTGGACCGGGTTGTCCTGCCGGAGAACCGTCCCCGCGGCAGGGTGCACGTTTGTGGTGACGCTCGAACCTGAGCCGGTGGCGCCCCTGCTGATGTAGGACGCGCCAACCGCCAGGATGACCGCCGCGCACAGCGCGAGCACGATCAACAGGGCTTTCGGGAACGCACTCCCTCTCAAAGTCTGTCTGGCTTCCATTTCTGTCTCCTCTTCCTCGAAAAGTCGGTCTCGTCGACCGCCAAGGACGAGGTTCGGATGGAGCCTTCAACCGGTGCTCAAGCGGCGCTCAAGCCGTCAGCGGCGCCTGGTCAGCCTCTTGCGGGCTCTCGCGTCAGCCTCCGCCATCCGCTTGATCGCTGCGAGGCGCGCGTCCCACCGCGCCGCGACCCTGGCCATCGCCCGGACCGCGACGTCGAGATGCTCGGGGCGGACGGCGTACCGGACCTCCCGACCGTGCCTCGTGGCCTCGACGAGTCCTACTCGATCCAGCACGGCCAGGTGCTTGGCGACGGCCTGGCGGGTGAAGGGAAGCTCGGCCGCCAGCGCGGTCGGTGTAACCTCGCCGCGAGCCAGAAGCAGGTCCAGAACACGACGGCGCGACCCGTCCGACACCGCCTCCAGCAACCGCTCCTCGTTGACTGCCGGCGCACTCATCTCTTGGCGAAGTCTCGCAGGCGCCCAAGCAGACTCTCCCAACCGTCGGTATGCCGCTCGGCGTAACTGGCCTTTTGCTCGTCCGACCAATCGATCTTGTCGAAGCCGCTCTCGACGACTCGTAGCCGCGTGCCCTCGCCTTCGGGCTCGAGCGTGAACTCCACCAGCATCGAGTTCTCGGGCCGCGCGATCGAGCCCTGGGGCTGCACCCAGCGAAAGGCGAAGCGGCGCGGGGGCTCGACGGCTTCGACCTGGAGCTGGTACGACTCGCCACTCCTGAACACGAGGCGCCCGTGCCCACCTGGCTTTGCGTCTATCTCAGCTTCCTCGCTGAACCACTGAACGATCTGATCAGGCTCAGTGATGACCCGCCACACGACATCGACCGGAGCATCGATGAGGACGTCCTTCTCGATCTGCGCCGGGATCATCACGTCTCGAATCGTAGTGCAACCGGCGGTTGCCTTTGCTGGTAACATGCGCAACCATTGGTTGCGTTTGAAAATGGAGGTTCGTTAATGCAGCACAAGGTTGTTCCGCACTCAGAGTGGGTCGAGGCGCGCAAGCGCTTGCTGGCCGAGGAGAAGGACCTCATCACGCGTCGTGACCGGCTCTCCGAATCAAGGCGAGAGCTCCCCTGGGAGCTGGTGACCAAGGAGTACGCGTTCGAGGGCCCGAAGGGCCGGGTCACGCTTACGGAAATGTTCGAGGGTCGCCGCCAGCTGGCGATCTACCACGCGATGTTCAACCCCGAGACGGCCGATCCGCCGAAAACGACCTGGACCAAGGATGCGCCGTGCTTTGCATGCTCATGGTGGATGGACAACTTCGACAGCCAGGTCGTGCACCTCAATCACCGCGACATAACGATGGTGGCCGTCTCGCTGGCCCCGTACCCGAAGCTGGCTGCCTACAGCCGGCGCATGGGCTGGAGCTTTCCCTGGTACTCATCGATCGGGTCGGACTTCAACTTTGACTACCGCGTCTCGTTCACGCCCGAAGAGCTCGCGGCGGGCAAAGCGGACTACAACTACCGAATCGCTCCGATCTCGGTCTCGGAGGCGCCCGGCGTCAGCGTCTTCTATCGCGACGAGGACGGCAAGATCTACCACAGCTATTCGACCTACACCCGGGGCCTCGACATGCTCAATCTCGGCTACCAGTACATGGACATCGTTCCCAAGGGCCGCGACGAAGCGGAGGGGAACATGAGGTGGCTGCACCGGCGCGACGAATATCCGGACTGACGCGGCCGCCGGGGTCAGCGCCTGAGCTTCGCCGCCTGACGCCCTCTTCGCCCGCCGACCGATAGAAACGATCCGGAAGCGCCAATGCTCAGGATCGACCCCGAGCTTCCAATGCTCAGGATCGAACCAGCGCTGCCGATGCTGAGGATGGAGCCCGCGCTGCCGAGGCTGAACAGCGACAGGACGCTGATCAGGCTTCCGAAGCTCAGGAGGCTCAACGCGCTGAGTCCGCTCGCGACGCTCGAGCGGCTGCGCCAGCTGGCAGGCACGAACCGATGCTACGCCAGCGGGATTCTTGGTTTGGATGGCGCCGTGGGCCCCGTGGCTTTGTCGATCCGCGACCACTTCGTTCGTCGACTGGTCATTCCGCCCGCAAACCGCGGGCGTTGACCAGAGGTGGCGTGATGAACGAGAGAAACTGGAATCGCCTGGGCGGAGTGTCTGGCGCTGTCTTCGCCGTATTGCTCCTGGTGGGCATCATCCCTGGCGGTGTTCCGCCGGCGTTTGGCACCGACTCCCGAGGCGTCGTCGACTACTTCACCAGCCATCAGGCCGGACTTCAGGTCACCTTCTTCGCCGGCAACGTGCTGCCGACGATGCTCGGCACCCTGTTCTCGGCGGTTCTCTTCGTGGGCCTCTGGAGAATAGAAAGGTCGGCGCGATGGGGCGCTGTGATCGGTCTCGTCGGAGCCGCCACCATCGGCGCCTTCGCCGCAGCGCTCAGCATCGTCTGGTCGATCCTCGTGTACGACGCCGGTCGCCTCGGCACGAGCACGCCGCTTGCCTCGGTGCTCTACGACGGCACCGTCGAAGCGGGCGCCGCGAGCATCTTCATCGAGGGCCTGGTGGCGTTCGGCTTCGGCATGGCGCTGGCCCGCCTGACGCCCGGCTGGCGGCGGGTCGGTCTCGCCGGCGTGGTGGTCGGGCTGCTCAATTTCGTCGTCGGCATCGCGATGTTTGCGGCCGAGTTCAAAACGGGTGCGGTGCCGCTGCTGGGGATCGGGACATTCGTGATCTGGACGGTGGTCGTCGGAATCGGCCTCGCCACCCGCGGAGTGGGCGCGAGCTCAGATACCCAGAACTCTGTGTAGGACGTCGCTGACCACCGCGCGATCGGCGGGAAGAACATCGACGATCCGCCCCTTCTCCATGAACGCCGCTCGGTCGGAGCAGCGAAGCGCCATCTGGTGATTCTGCTCTGCGAGCAGGACCGCAACCCCGGTCGATTTCAGCGTTCGCATCAGTGTGATGAGCTCCTGGATGACAACAGGGGCGAGGCCTTCGGTCGGCTCATCGAAGAGCACGCACTGGGGGTTCGACATGAGGGCGCGACCGACGGCAAGCATCTGGCGCTCGCCACCCGACAGGCTGCCTGCCAGGTTTCCGCTCAGCCGCCCGAGCTTGGGAAACAGGTCGAACACTCGCGTGCGGTCCCAGCTCTGCTTTCCATTGCGCCGCCCGGCTATGTCGAGGTTCTCGTCGACCGTCAGGTTGGGGAAGCAACGAGCTCCCGACGGCACGTAGGCGATGCCGGCGCGGCAGCGGCGCCATGCAGGCCAGCTCGACACATCGCGTCCGGCGACATGAATCGCGCCCGAAGCGCCCGGAAGCAGTCCGACGATCCCTTTGATGGTCGTCGTCTTGCCCGCGCCGTTGCGGCCCAGCAGGGCGAGGACCTCGCCGGCCTCGACAGTGACGTCGAGGTCGAAGACGACGTGGCTCTTGCCGTACTTCACGTTCATCCCGTGCACGGCGAGGCTCATGCCGGCGCCGCCTCTTCGTCTTCCACGTCCAGCTCACCCAGGTACACAGCCTGGACCTCAGGGTCGGACCGGACCTCTTCCGGCGTGCCCTGCGTGAGGATCCGACCCTGGTGCATGACCGTGACAGTGCGGGCCGTGCCGAAAACGACGCTCATGTCGTGCTCGCAGAACAGCAGCGTGAGGTTGCGCTCGGTGGCGATCCGTCGCACCAGCTCCATCGCCTTGCGCGTCTCGAACGCCGACATGCCGGCGGTGGGTTCGTCGAGCAGGATCATGCGCGAGCCAAGCGCGAGCGAGATGGCGAGCTCGATCGCGCGCTGGTCGCCGTGGGACAGCTGGCCTGCGGGAAGGTCCGCGTAAGGGCCAAGGCCGACCGCATCGAGCAGCTGCATCGCCTCGTCGCGGTAGATGCGATCCGCGAGTCCCCAAGGCTGGACCGTGCGACCGCGGTGCGCAAGCATCGCGTACTGCAGGTTCTGCAGGACCGTCAGCCTCGGAAAGATCATCGTGATCTGGAAGGCGCGGCCGATGCCGGCCTTGGCGATGAGGTGTGGTGGCCGGCCGGTGATGTCGCGGCCGTCGAACCAGACCCTGCCCGCGCTGGGACGCATGCGGCCGGTGATCAGGTTGAACAGCGTCGACTTGCCCGCCCCGTTGGGCCCGATGATCGCGTGACGGTCGCCTTCGTGGATCTCCAGGTTTACCCCCTCGACGGCGCGAAGCCCGCCGAAGCTCTTGCTCAGGTTCTCCAGCTTGAGGAGGACCTCGCCCCTGGCCACTGGCTCGACCTGGATGGCGTGGGCCTCGACAGCGCGGGTCACGTCGAGCATCTGCATCGCTTCGCCCTTGGTCTCTGCCTCGGCGGCGACCGGGCCCTCGCCCACGATGCGGCGCCGCAGCTGGGCGAGCAGGTCGGGAACCGATGCGAACCCACCTGGTGCGACGAGCACCACACCCAGCACCACCGCGCCCAGGAGGACGTCGAGCTGGTACGGAAAATCGCGGCTCAACGAGTTGTACAAGCCGGTGTAGATGAACGCGCCCAGGCCGGGTCCGAGGAAGGCGCCGACGCCGCCCAGCAGCGTCACCACGACGGGCGTCGCGTTCTCGGTCCAGAACAGCATGCTCGGCACGACCGACGGCTGGACCAAGGGGAACAGCGCTCCCGCGAGCCCGGCGAACAGGGCTGCGATCGTGTAGACCGCGAGCTCGTACGCCTTAACGTTGATCCCAACCGAGCGCGCGCGTTCGCGATTCTCGCGGATGGCAAGCAGCGCAGCTCCGAACGGCGAGCGGACGAGGATGAACATGAGCAGCAGCGAGACGCCAACTATCAGGAACACGAAGTAGTAGAGCGTCGGGTAGTCCGTGAGCTGGTCGGGCGCGGTGATGCCATTTATGCCGTTGTCCCCGCCGGTCAGCCCGTACCAACCTTCCGCGACCGAGTACAGAAGCTGCGAGATCGCCAGCGTGAGCAGCGAGAAATAGAGGCGGACGGCCCGGAGCGCGACAAAACCGGTGACGATCCCGACCACAGCCGCCACGGCGGGTGCGATCGCGAGGGCGGCGTAGTACGAGATGTTGTAGCGCTGGAGGAGGATCGCGACCGTGTATGCGCCGACGCCGTAGTAGGCCGCGTGCGCGAACGAGACCATGCCGGCGTAGCCGAGCATCAGGTTGTAGCTGATCGCCCAGAGGGCAAGGATCAGGGCGGTCACGCCCAGCACGATCTCGAAGCGGGACGACTCGATAAGGCCCTGAGCCTCGAGGTACTGCGAGGCAGGCGGCACTATTGCAGCGAGCACGAGAAGAAGGATCGACAGGCCCCAACGGACTCGGTCCGCCTGACGCCGGGGGAGCAGCGACCTCACGATTCCGGGCGCCCGAACAGGCCCCAGGGCCGAACGGTCAGGACGAGGGTCATGACGATGAAGACGAACGCCAGGGCGAAGCTGTTCGTCGCCGGGGTGATCAGGCCGAACGAGATCACCTCGCCCACCATCAGCGCGCCGACGGCCGAGCCGATGATCGAACCCAGGCCGCCGATCACGCTGATGGCAAACGCGAGGACGAGCACCGAGTCACCGATGGTCGGGTCCACGGCCTGGCTCGGCGCGACGATGACGCCTCCAAGGCCGGCGAGGGCGGCGCCGATGACGAAGACGGTCGTGTAGAGCAACGTCACGTTGACGCCCGACGCGTTGAGCAGCTCGGGATCAGAAACCGCGGCGCGGATGTTGCGACCCAGTCGAGTCCGGAAGAGCATGCCGTACATCGCCACGCCGATGAGGGCGGCCGCGACGATCATCACCAGGGCGTAAACCGAGTAGCTGTAGCCAAGGAGGGTCAGCGAGCCCTGGACCGGCGCGGTCGTGGTGCGGTAGTTCGGTCCGAAGATGAGACGCGCCGCGCCGCCGATGATCAGCGCGATCGCGTACGTGGCCAGGAGCTGGACCAGGTGCTCGTGTCCATAGACTCGCTTCAGGACAGTGACCTCGATCACCGCGCCTATCGCCGCCGCGACCACGACCGCGGCGATCAGCGACGGAAGGAAGCCGATCCCCGCGCCGAGCCTGTTCGCGACGACGACTGAAACGAGCGCCGCGATCATGTAGAGCGAGCCGTGCGCCATGTTGATGACGCGCAGCGCACCGAAGACCAGGGAAAGTCCCGCCGCCACGATGAACAGGTAGGCCGCGTCGGCCAGCCCTCCGGTCGCGAACAGCAGGAATTTCCCGGGGTCCACGGGCTATCCGCTCCGCATCAGCCTCAGCGCGTCAGCTGGTCTTCCAGGCGGGGCAGGCCGAAAAGTCTGTCGTGTTGGCGGTGCCGGGCGTCTTCTCGCACTGGCCGGCCTGCAGCTGCTGCATGATCACCGCCGGCATCAGGATGTCGTCGCCCTTGAGGTTGGTCGAGTTGACCAGGATCGGGAATGGATACTTGCCGCCCGAGTCACCCGTGGTCCCGACCGTCTCCCCCACGTTGGCCTGCTGGTCTCCCGAACGAATCGTGAACTTGTAGCCGCGCAGGCTGTCGAAGGAGTGGCCGACGATCTGGGCCCGCACCTTGTCCGGGTCGAAGCTGCCCGCGGCGTTGGCGGCCTTGGCGTACATCATCATCGCGTCGTAGTCCATCACCGCCCAGTCCGACGGGTACTCGCCGTAGACGCTGTGGTAGTGGGTCACGAACGCGTTCATTGCCGGATTGCTGAGCGCGAAGAACGGCGCGCGCTGGTAGAGGTGCATGCCGAGCGGGTACTTGGCGCCGAGTGCGTTGAGCTCATCCACAGACGCGAGCGTCGTCATCGGGTACTTCTGGAAGAAGCTCGGGTCGACCTGCAGCGCCTGGGTGATGAAGTTGACCTCGTCCGCGGCGAAGATGTTGGAGTAGACGAGGTCCGGCTTCGAGGCCTGGATGGCGTTGATCGTCGAGTCCCACCGCGGATTGGTCGGGAACGGCACGTACCACGTGCTCGGGCTGTTGATGATCGTCGCGTTCGGCGCGACCTTCTTCAGCTCGGCGACGAATGCGTTTGTCTCCGAGATGCCGAAGAGATACTTCGGCGAGACGATGAATATCTTCTGTGCCCCGGTCTTGGCCGCGAGCTGTCCGGCCGCCGTGCCTTCCATGAACGTGTTGGGGACGACCGAGATGTAGTAGGGGTTGATCAAGTCCGGCTCGGTGGTCAGCTGGTAGCTGTTGCAGGTCGCCGCGATGAAGATCGTCTTGTTCTGCTTGGCGATCGGGCTCGTGGCCTGACACTGGGCCGACGTCACATTGCCGAGCATGGCCACGACGTTGTCCTGCAGGATCAGCGACTTGATGTTGTTGACCGCATTGGCCACCTGCGTGGCGTCGTCGAGGATGTCCGCGTTGATCTTGTAGCTGTTGATGCCGCCCTTGGCGTTGATGTCGTCGGCCGCGAGCTTCATCGACTGGCTGATGGCGTGGCCATAGAGCGCCGACTGCCCGGTCAGGGCAATCGAAAGCCCGATGTTCTTGGTGCCTTTGAAGGTGACCGCACCGCTCGATGAGCTGTTCCCGCCGCAAGCGGCCAGAACCATGAGAGCTGCCCCGGCGGCGGCCATCCAGCGATGGAAACCGACTACTCCAGACATACTGAAATCTCCTCCCCTTTTAGCCCGCTGCTCGCACTTTTTGCCGCAGACGGCACTCGGATCGTAGTTCAAAAACGAGTCGAATGCCCGGCGGTCTCTCAGCCGAACGTGAAGCAGAAGGCTTCGACCCCTCCGTCCAGGAACTCGATCTCAAACCGTCGATCGGTGATGGGCTTCGGCTGCCGGATCAGCTGATAAGTCCGCTGGTCCTGGACCGCGCCCCTTCCCTCTGGGTCGACATCGGCGCCGTGAGCAGCTCCGGCCGGCCTGCCGTCGAGCAGGACACGAAATCGGACTGTCTCCCCTTGCGACGCGGGTCCCATGACGAGATGGACGTCGCGCGCATGGAACTGGAATGCGATCCGGCCGCCCGGTTTGTTGAGGGCAACCGCATCGGGCCTGACCGTCCAGTCGCCGGCGAGTGACCAGTGGTTGAGCCTCAATCGGGCCGGATTGGAGGGCTCGAAGTTCGTGGCCTGGTCGGATCCGGTGTAGGTCTCGGGCGACCCCAGGTCGGCCCAGTCCGCCTCCGCCTCGAGGCCGGTGGCCTCGATGGTCGCGAGTCCTTCGGCAAGTGCGTCGACTCCGGCATCCGCAAGCAGCTGCCTGATGACCATCTCCGAGCGCTCGTAGTCACCCTCACCGAAGCGGTGGTGGCGGATGGCGCCCCTGGCGTCGACGAAGTAGAGCGCCGGCCAGTAGTGGTTGGCGAACGCGCGCCAGACCTCGTACTCGTTGTCGACCACGATCGGCCATTCGACACCCATCGCCCGGGCCTGACGCTGGACGTTCTCGAGGTCGTGCTCGAAAGCGAACTCAGGCGTGTGCACGCCGATGACCATCAGGCCATCGTCGCGGTACCTCTTGGCCCACGCGCGAACGTAGGGATGAGTGCGCAACCAGTTGATGCACGTGTAGGTCCAGAACTGCACCACCACGACCCGACCCCGCAAGCCGGCTGGGGTCAACGGCGATGAGTTCAGCCACTTCGTGGCGCCTTCAAACGATGGGAGATTGCCCTCGTTCCCCAGGTCTGCCGCCGCCGTGGCGACGCCCTGGTGCGTGCGCCGCTGCTCAGAAGTTTCGGTGGACACTTCATGTCCTCCTTGCTCAGTGGCTTCCGGCTCCACGCCCCTCAGCCATTGTTGCACCGTTCGTCTTAGGGCGGCCTGATGCAGCGCCCGCTACATTGCTGCCGATGACGGACGGGTTGGTCGACCACGAGGTCTCGTCGTTGACGAGCGTCGGCGGCAACGAGCGGCTGACCTCGATCACCGGCGCCGCGCTCTTCGTGCTGCTCGGCCTCATCGGCATCACGGTGCTGCAGGTCAGGGCGCTGCTGCCCGAGCACCTGCTGCTCGGCTTCCTGCTGATTCCACCGCTCGGGCTCAAGATGCTTTCGACCGGATATCGATTCGTCCGCTACTACGCCGGCGACCGTCTATACCGCCACGCCGGTCCGCCCCGGTTGTTGCTCAGGCTGATCGCACCGATCGTCGTGCTCTCGACGCTCGCCTTGTTCGTGACAGGCCTGGAGCTGTGGGCATTCGGCCTTAGGTTCGGCTCCGTCTGGGTCGCCGCGCACAAGCTGAGCTTCGTGATCTGGCTGCCCTTCATCCTGATTCACGCCTTCAGCTACTTCGACAAGTCCGCGGACGCGGTCGCGGCCGAGCTCTCGGGCCAGGCAAAATCAGGTAGCGGAGCGTTCGCGAGGCGGTCACTCCTCGTGGGCAGCCTGGTGGCGGGCGTGGTGCTTGCCCTCGCGAGCCTTGCGTACGCGAGCCCGTTTGTCTACTTCGGCGGAGGCTGAGCTCTAGAGCAGGGCCAGGTCGCGCGTCTCGTCGGCGAGCGCAGCCGGCTCCGGCCGCGCTTGTTTCGCGACAAGGCGGCCCGCCCGCGCCATCTCACTGTCGGGTTCCAGCTCTGGATCGCCACCCCGGTTCAGACCAACCGCCGCCTTCAGCACTTCGTGGTCGAGATAGAAGCCGATGAGCTTGCGCTCTGCGAGCGAGCCCCGGACGACGAACTGGTCCCACTGCGTCGCGTGCCCGACATACTCCAGCTTGTCCTCGTACTGGTCTGACCAGAACGTGTAGAGGTAGTCGTACGGGGCGTTGGACCCCAGCATCGACCGTGCCACCGCGGCCCCCTGCTTCTCGGCATTGTTGTAGTGCTCAACGCGAATCCGACCGAACAGCGGGTGCAGCTGATTTGCAACATCGCCCGCTGCGAACAGATCGGGAACGTTGGTGCGGCATGCAGCGTCGACGACGATTCCGTTGTCCACGACAACTTCAGTGCCGCGCACGACCTCGGTGTTGGGCTCGATACCGACGGCCAGGATGGCCAGGTCGCAGTCAATGCTCCTGCCGCTTTTCAGCACGACACGTTCCGCCCGGCTGGATCCCTCGAACCGCCCGACCGTTTCGTTGGGCAGGAGGTTCACGCCGCCGCCGGCGTGGATGCCGGCCATCACCTCGCCCATCTCCGGACCCAGCACCGAGGCGAGCGGAAACTTGCCCGGAAAGACGGCCGTCACAGCTACGCCAAGCTGACGCAGCGAGGCGGCAACCTCGCTCCCGATGAACCCCATCCCGACCACCACAGCCTGCGAGCCAGACCGCGCGGCTCGCTTGATGGCATCGCAATCGGCCACCGTTCGCAGCTGATAGACGCCCTCCAGGTCCGCGCCTGGTATTTGAGGCCGGCGGTTCCGTCCGCCGGTGGCGATCAGCAGCTTCGAGTAGTCGATCGTGTCCGAGGTATCGAGCTCGACGAGACGCTTCTCGGTGTCGATCCGCCGGACGAGGGTGTGGATCCGCTCGACGTCGCTTTTGGCATACCAGTCGGCCGGCTCGACCAACCAGCCAGTCAGGCTCTCCTCGCCACGTAAGTAAGTCTTGGAGAGCGGCGGGCGGCCAAACGGCACACCAGGCTCGTCGCCGACGATCGTGACCGGGCCATGGAAGCCCTCCGCCCGAAGGGTGCGGGCGGCATTTCCTCCTGCCATTCCCGCGCCCACGATCACAACGCGGGCTGTTGCCAATGCGTTCAGATCAAACGGATTCTTCGTTTACCAACGTCGTTGCGGAGGGCACGGCTTCGAGGCGAGCAAGGGGAATCGGCTTGCCGGAGACCTCGCTCACGCCGTACGTCCCCGCGTCGATGCGCGCGAGAGCCTTCTTGACCTGTTCCAGTTGCTGAACATCGAGCTCGTCGGAAACGATGTCGTCTTCGCGGTCGTAGATCCGCTGTCCCTCGTCCTCGTCGTCGCCGACCCCTTCCTCGTCGCGAACCGTGTCCATGATGTCGCCTTGCCGGCCGGAAATACGCGCCTCGATAGCGCGCTGCTCGTCTGTGAGCTTCTTCCGGAAATGCGCGATCTGCTCTGGCTTGAGCACTCCTACCAGTACTTTAGAACGCGGTGGGGCCGGCGTTCGCGCAGCCGGTGACAAGCTAGGGGTTGGCCGAGCGAGACATCCGCAGAGCCGCGAGCAACGCGACGACGGCCCCCGCGATTGCGAGTCCCATCGCACCGGCGATCCCCGCGGTCAAAGATGCTCCGCCTCGAGACCCCGCCGCGACTGAGACGCCCGCGAGTCCGGTGCCCAGGACCAACCCAAGGCGGCCGACCAGAAAGCGTGCCGAGGTCAAAGTCGCCACCCCGTGATCGCCCGACGGTTCCATCGCCATGAGCACGACGATGTTGAACGCGACTCCCATCGCCAGTCCTTCGGCGATCGCGCCGAGAAACACCAGCCACAACGGGATGCCGACGATCGCTGCAGCCACGATGCACTCTGCCGCCAGCAGCACTGAACAGCTGATAAGAGCCTGGCGCCGCAGGCTGAGGCTCTCCGCGACACGCTGCTGCCACAGGCTGCCAGGAAACCACGAGATCGCGGCTGCCGTGACGGCCGCTCCCGCTATCGCGAGCGACGTCCCGCGCACGCTCGTGAGCATTAGCGGCAAGAACGAATCGGCGGTGAAGAAGCTCATGTTCAGGCCGAAGGACAGCACCAGCGCGGTGCCGAACAGACCTCGGCGCATCGCGGGCGGGATGAGCTGGTTGAGCGCCGGCACCGCCAGCGCGAGTCCACCGAGAGCCGCGACCCAACCCCAGCCACCGGTCGACAGACCCGCCAGGAAGACGCCTGCACCGACCATCAAGACGACCGCGGCGCCCGATCCATGGCGTCCGCTTGCGTTCTCGGGCGGAATGTGACGGAGGCGTGCTGTCAGCACGCCGTATCCGATTAGGAGGGTTGGGATCGCCACCGCGATCGCCCACCGCCAGCCGACCGTGGTGGCGAGCAATGCGCCGAAGGGCGGCCCGAGCAGTCCGGTCACCACCCACACGCCGCTCAACAGCGACAGCATCTTTGGGCGCAGCTGCGCCGGATAGAGGCGAGGAACGATGCCGTAGGCCAGTGAGTAGATCGCGCCGCCGCCGTATCCCTGGATGAAGCGGGCGACGACCAGAAGAGGCATGGACGGCGCGAGGGCGGCCATCACGGTGCCGACCAGGAAGTAGGCCGAGTAGCGGAACAGCGGGCGCGCGGGGCCGCGGCGATCGGCGTCCGAACCGCTTGCTGGAATCGAAACGATCCCGGAGAGCATGTATGCGCTGAAGACGAGCCCGTAGAGCTGAATCCCGCCGATGTCGCGGACCGCACGGGGAAGCACTGTGGCCACGAGAAGGGTTTGCAGTCCCGCGGTCATCTCGACCAGGCAGAGTCCAAGAGTCGTCGCGAAAAGGCCGGGTTCGATCAGGCTGCGCCACTGCGAAGCCAGTGGTTTCTCACCAAGTGCCCGGCTCATGCGATCACCGTATTACCGGCGCCGCACGGACGCTTCTTTTTTTCTGACCGTTCTCGGACGCAGAATGCTTTAGACGACGCTGCGGAACGCGGTCGCGAGGTCGGAGGTCGAGGAGATCACGCTTCCGCCTGAGCTCAGCAAGGGACCCGGCTCGGACGACCAGCTTGCATCACGGCCGTACAGGAAGTACGCGTCCCAGACGATCCCGCCGCCCTGGTCGGAATGCTCGGCGAACCAGGATCCGACCAGCTTGTCCGGATCGTAGAAGTTCGTGACACGCGGGTCGTTCAGCACTCGCCTGTCCACCAGGTCGCGCGAATCCCCGGACAGCATGTCGAACCAGACCACATAGACCCGCACCGACGAAGCGGGGAATTTCTGGAGAAGGTTGCTTCGCACCCAACGGGCGCCGGCGGCGCAGGTGGGTCAAGTGGGAGAGAACAGCAAGAGGAGCCTCGCGTGACCACCGTCACCGTTGAAGGCGCTCTCAAGCTGATCGATGCTGCGCAGGTCGGTGAGAGGTGCGTCATTGCCCGAGCCCACCTCGCCGACGCGCGCGATCACCTCCGATAGGTAGCTGTGTGGGTTGCTGATCTGAATCACCGCCACGACCACGAGGGCGGCGATCATCAAGCCCGTAATCAGTCGGCGGGGTGTGTTCAACTGAGCGACTGCTTCGTGGAGACGCGAGCGCGCGCTTCCCAAGCATCGAGCAGATGAAGGCCGACGATGCACGCAAGCCCCACGTGCGTCTCGGCATGGCCTCCACGTCGGCGGGCAACCAGTTCCGACCAGACACCGATCTCGCAACCGGGCGTGCCGAGAATGATCGCCAGAAGAGTCGCGACCAATCCTGCGGACAGCATCAATACGTCAAACCACCAGACGAGGTCCGCGAGCGGAAATCCCCATGCCGCGCCACGGGTGCCCAATCCAATCAAGGCGGCGATCGCAACGACCGTCACGCTTGCTCCGATTGCGCCGACCTGAAATCTGCGCTTTGCAGCTGGCCCGGCCAGGGTAGTAGCGAGGGCCCCAACGAGAATCACAAAGGTTGTGAACATCAGCAGGTGCAGAAACCACGCAGTCGGCTCGCTCAAGATGTGTGGGTTTCGGAAACGGGCCGAGCCGCGCCAATCGACGATGGAGAGAAAAGTCGCTGCGTACGCAGTAGCCAGCACCGCACGCGCGACTCTGCCGAGCGGCCCCGTGCGAGGCAACTTTGATGCAACGCGCGACGGCGAGGCACCCGATGACATTTACCGGAGCTGTCCCTCCCTTACTCGGCGCTCTGCGGAATCGATCGGCCCCAAAAAAAGGCAGCCGACCTGATCGTCTCGCCCGAGAATCCAGTTGGACACGGCGAGCACCTCGCATCCCGAATATCCCCTCAAGGCCGCCACCAACATTGACGCACCATAAAAGACAAAGGCGGCGTAGCCAAGGAAGGCGAGCGGCGGCGCGTACAGCGGAGTCGAGACGAGCGCGAAGAAGATGAGAATGTTGAGGAGCGTGGCCACGGGACCAGTTGCCTGCAGCTCGGCAGGCGCGTAACGAACGCGCAGCCATTGCAAGCCGAGCAGCAGACCTGGAAAGGCGATCACCCCCAGGATGAAGGCCAGCAGCTCGAAATGAACTCGCACCTGGCCGTGGATCACGATGACTTGCCCGCCCAGCACGCCGAACAAAAGAAGCAGGGATCCGAGGACAACCCGGACCGCCGTGCCGATGAAGCCGATCTGACGTCGCCCTGGCGGTTGCAATCGATTGGTCTTGCGGCCGGCCAGTTGAACATCTGGTCCGGTCGGACTCATCCTGACAGCACCTTCCTCAACTGTTCAACGGTGGGAGAGCCCGCCGGACCCTCGGGAGTTTCGTAGACCCGACAGGCAAAACCGATCGGCGCGTCGTCCGGGCCGAACGGGTCGACCCCATCGACCTGGATGGTCGGCGATCCCCTGAACCCGACCAGCTCGGCTTCCTCGGGTGACTCCACCGGCTGGCGTGTGAGATCGAAGCCCATCTCGGCCTGTAGGGCCGCGAGCCGATCGGCAGCGGTCCGCCAGTGCGGACACCCATCGAAGTACAGGACCTTGACTTCCACCTCCGGGTAGGCTAAACCTTCCAGTCAGGTGGAATGTCAAGAGGGCAAAAAGCACAATGAAGATCGGCGAGCTGGCGGCGGATTCCGGCGTTTCGGCCAAGACGATTCGCTTCTGGGAGGAGGCTGGGGTCCTTCCGGAGCCGTCGCGAACCTCTTCCGGCTATCGGGATTACCAGCCCGGCGTCGTCGACAGGCTGACGTTCATCCGTCACGCCCAGTCCGCCGGCTTCTCGCTCGACCAGATCCGACGCGTCCTGGGTATCGGTGACAGCGGCGAGCGTCCGTGCCAGCACGTGACCCAGCTGATCAATCAGCGTCTGAGTGACGTCGAGGCTCGAATCGCAGACCTGAAGTCAACTCATTCCCACCTGAGAGTCCTCGCCCGGCGCGCCGCCGATCTGGATCCGTCGCAGTGCAGTGGCTACTGCTCGATCCTGGAAGAACCCCTCTAGCGAGCTGACCCTGGCTTCCGAGCCCTGATGTATGCGCTTCCGATCTTGCCGTCCACGCCGGGCATGCTCTCAGTCGCGTGGATCTCGAACTCAGGGCTTTCAAACCCCGCGTCAATGAGGGCTGACCGATAGTCGCCTATCGGGACGGTTCCCGACAAACATCCAGCCCACATGTCCAGCGACTTCTTGATTTCCGGCGTAAACGGCTCGAGCTCGACCATGTCAGCGACCGCGAATCGCCCGCCCGGCTTCAGGACCCGAAACGCTTCCTTGATCACCGCCGCTTTGTCCTCAGCGAGGTTGATCACGCAGTTCGAGATCAAGACGTCCACTGACGCATCTGGAAGAGGGACGTTCTCGATCGTGCCCTTCAGAAACGTCGCATTGGCCACGCCTGCTCTCTCCTTGTTGGCGTTGGCCAGGGTCAGCATCTCGTCCGTCATGTCGACGCCGTAGGCGTGCCCTCCGGGGGACACACGGCGCGCTGAAAGGAGCACATCGAGGCCGGCTCCGGAGCCGAGGTCGAGCACGATCTGGCCAGGCTCGAGCTGGGCCAGCATCGTTGGATTGCCACAACCCAGGCTGGCAGCCTCGGTCAGGCCGATGTCCTTGAGCTCCTCTGCGGAGTACGAGCCGCTGCAACCGCAGTCCGGGCCGTCGGCCTGGCAGCAGCCGGCTGCCGGCGCTGAACTTGCGTTGAGGACAGCGATCTGCCTTGCCGCGTTGGCGTAGCGCGACCGGACTGCTTCTCTTACTTCACCCATCACCTGGCACTCCTTCCATCGAAGTCTGTCGATGGATTTCACCCTAGCACAGCCATCGACGAATGTCTATGGGTTCGGTATCATCGGGCCCGTGGCCCTCAAGCAACTGCCGGTGATTCGCGAGCGCGGCGTCTGCTGCACGCTGCCCACGGTCGACCAAGTTTGGGCGCGGCGGACCTCGGAGCTGATGAAGGCGCTGGCGGACCCGACGCGACTGACCATGGTGGCGGCCCTCTGGAAGGCAGAGCAGCCGATCTGCATCTGCGACTTCACGAACGACCTGGAGCTGACCCAACCGACCATCTCGCACCACATGGCGAAGCTGAGAGAGGCCGGCCTGGTCGACTGCGAAAAGCGCGGGATCTGGGTCTACTACTGGTTGCGGAAGGATCTACCAGCAGCGACCAGAAAACTTCTGGCCCAGCTGATCGTCTGACGCCGGTTCAACTCTGAGCCATTAGTCGCGGCCGCGAAGCCAGGAAAGGCCGATCGCCGCGATACTTGCGCCCAAGACCAGGTAGAAGGCCCAGGCCAGGCTCCCAAGTCCGGCGAGGATCAGCATCTCGGCGGTGATCCAGCCGACCAGCGCCACACCGACACCAAAGGTCGCGAGCGGAGCCAGAACGGAACGGCGAAGAGTCAGCAGTGCAGCCACGGCCGGGCCCAGGCCGATAACGACGAACAGAAGGATCCCCGGAATTAGAAACGAATTGAAGAGTGATCCGTGCAGCACTGTGGAAGGAATTCCGAGCAGGTGCCCGTCGGGGCCCAGGATCAGCGCGGCTCCTCCAAACAATGCGCCGAGGCTGAGGAAGATTTCGAGCCCGATCGCGAGCCGAGCGATCACTGGCAGCGGCTGGATCGATTGATTTCGTGCTGAACGCGCATGGAGCTCAATGGCGGCCGAGTCTTTCAGATTGCCGACTGCTGACCTTTCCACGTCACCCAATGTGGCGGCCGAGGTCGGTTCCGAACAGGGCCAATAGTCCCAGCGAGACTGGATCTTCGGCCTAGGGCGCCGCCACTCGCTCAGCGAGGGATCTGCGACGATTCACTTGGGCAATGGGACCTGCTGCAACTTCCTCCCCGCCCGATCTGAACGCGGCCCAGCCGCTCGGCGCCAACGAGCTCGACCTCATCAACGCCTACTGGCGCGCTGCCAACTACCTCTCGGTGGGACAGATCTACCTGCTCGACAACCCGTTGCTGCGCCGCCGACTCGAGCTGGACGACATCAAGCCGCGCCTGCTCGGCCATTGGGGAACCACCCCTGGCCTGAATCTCATCTACGCGCACTCGAATCGCGTGATCAAGAAGCGTGAACTGAATGCGATCTACGTCATGGGCCCAGGACACGGTGGGCCGGCCGGTGTTGCGAACGCGTACCTCGAAGGGACATACACCGAGCGCTATCCGGACGTGACCGAAGACGAGACGGGCCTCCGCAAGCTGTTCCGGCAGTTCTCTTTTCCCGGCGGGATTCCCAGCCACAACGCGCCGGAGACGCCGGGTTCGATTCATGAGGGTGGCGAGCTCGGTTACGCGCTGGTTCACGCCTACGGCGCCGCCTTCGACAATCCGAACCTGACCGTCTTCTGCGTCGTCGGGGATGGCGAAGCCGAAACCGGTCCGCTGGCGGCCAGCTGGCACTCGAACAAGTTTCTCAACCCCTCGAAGGATGGCGCCGTCCTTCCGATCCTCCATCTCAACGGCTACAAGATCGCCAACCCGACCGTGCTCGCTCGAATCCCAGAGCACGAGCTGATGGAGCTGATCAGGGGGTACGGGCACACGCCCGTGATTGTCAGCGGCGACGACCCCGTCAAGGTCCACCAGCAATTCGCGGCGGCGATCGACTGGGCGCTGGACGAGATAGCTCGCATCCAGGGCTCCGCGCGGTCCGACCATGAGCAGGTCGGGCGTCCTTCATGGCCGATGATCATCCTTCGCACCCCCAAAGGCTGGACGGGGCCGAAAGTGGTCGACGGCCTGCAGATCGAAGGAACGTTCCGCGCCCACCAGGTGCCGATCGATGGGTTCGCGAGCCACCCGGACCACATCAAGATCCTCGAGGAGTGGCTGCGCAGCTACCAGCCCGATCAGCTTTTCGACGAGTCGGGCAAGGTGGTCGTCAGTCTGCGCGAGCTGGCGCCACACGGCGATCGGCGCATGAGCGCCAACCCCCACGCCAACGGGGGCGAGCTTCTGAAAGACCTTCGCCTGCCTGACTTTCGCGACTACGCCGTCAAGGTCACCAAACCAGGAGTGAGCTCGAGCGAGGCGACGCGCGTGCTGGGGACATACCTCCGGGACGTCGTGAAGATGAATCCGACCAACTTCCGGATCATGGGGCCCGACGAGACCGTTTCGAATCGCCTTGGCGCCGTGCTCGAGGCCACCAATCGCGCATGGGACGCCGAGATCGTTCCCGGAGATGACCACCTCGGACCCGACGGACGCGTGATGGAGATCCTCAGCGAGCATCTCTGCGAGGGCTGGCTCGAGGGCTACCTGCTGACGGGACGCCATGGCCTCTTCGACTGTTACGAGGCGTTCATTCACATCATCGACTCGATGTTCAACCAGCACGCCAAGTGGCTCAAGGTGACACGAGGCATACCCTGGCGGCGACCGATCGCCTCGCTCAACTACCTGCTGTCATCGCACGTCTGGCGTCAGGACCACAACGGCTTCTCGCACCAGGATCCTGGGTTCATCGACCACGTCGTGAACAAGAAGGCGGAGGTGATACGCGTCTACCTCGCCCCTGACGCAAACTGCCTCCTGTCCATCGGCGACCACTGCTTGCGCAGCCGCAATTACGTCAACGTGATCGTCGCGGGCAAGCAATCCGCGTTGAATTACCTGTCCATGGACGAGGCCATCGCGCACTGCACGCGCGGCCTCGGCATCTGGCAGTGGGCCAGCACCGACGAAGGACGCGACCCTGACGTCGTCCTGGCCTGCGCCGGCGATGTGCCGACGCTGGAGACTCTTGCGGCGGCCGACATCATCCGCCAGAACTTCCCTCAGCTTGCGGTGCGACTCGTAAACGTCGTCGATTTGATGCGCCTGCAGCCGCCTTCCGAGCACCCGCACGGCCTTTCGGACGCCGAGTTCGACGAGGTCTTCACGCGCGACCGGCCGGTCATTTTTGCTTACCACGGCTACCCATGGCTCATCCATCGCCTGACCTACCGGCGCACCAACCACCCCAACATCCACGTCCGTGGATACAAGGAGGAAGGCACGACGACGACTCCATTCGACATGGTGATGCTGAACGACCTCGATCGCTTCCACCTGGTGATGGACGTGATCGATCGAGTTCCATCGCTTGGCTCTCGAGCCGCGCACGTCCGCCAGACGATGGAGGACGAGCGGTTGCGGAGCCGTCAGTACACGCGCGATCACGGGCAGGACGCGCCGGAAATCACCAACTGGGTCTGGCCTTACTGAATCTTGCGGATCCTCGTCGTCAACGCGGGGTCCAGCTCGTTGAAGGTCAGCGTCGTCGACGGCGACGACCGCATCCTCACCGACCACGAGTTCGATTCGCCCGACGGTCGCCTTGACGAAGCCGCTCTCGGAAACGCGATCCGAGGAATGGAAGGACTCGAGGCGGTCGGTCACCGCGTCGTTCACGGCGGCGCTCGTTTCCAGGCTTCCGTGCGGATCGACCCCGAGGTGGTCCGCTACCTCGGCACGATCACGGACCTTGCGCCCCTTCACCTGCCGGCGGCGATCGCGGCGATCCAGGCGGTCGGCCGACTCATGCCTGACGTACTTGCGATCGCTTGCTTCGACACGACGTTCCACTCACGCATGCCTGAGGCCGCCTCGACCTACGCCATCCCTCGTGCGTGGCGCGAGCGCTACGGCATCAAGAGGTACGGCTTCCACGGTTTCTCGCACGCATACGCATCGCGCCGGGCCGCGACGATTCTCGAGCGCTCCGCGCGCGACCTGAAGCTCGTCACCTGCCACCTGGGTGCGGGAGCATCGCTCGCTGCGGTGGTAGGCGGTCAGTCCGTCGACACGACCATGGGCTTCACGCCGCTGCAGGGCCTGGTGATGGCCACCCGCTCGGGCACCGTCGATCCAGGTGTCTTGCTCTACCTGATGCGGCACGCGGACATGTCGGAGCCCGAGCTCACCGAGGGCCTGGACCGGAAAGGCGGACTGCTGGCTCTCGCCGAGACATCGGATATGCGCGAGGTCTTGCGCCGGATGGCCGGCGGCGATCCCCTCGCGCAGCTGGCGTTCGACGTGTTCGTGCACCGACTCCGGGCAGAGATCGGTTCCATGGCCGCTTCGCTGAACGGTCCGGACGCTCTCGTCTTCACCGGCGGGATCGGGCAGAACTCGCCCGAGGTGCGGTCGGCAGCTGCCGAGGGACTCGGCTTCCTCGGCGTGGCCATCGATGAGGCCGCAAATTCATCGATCAACGGAGACATGGACATAAGCACCGCCGAGGCGCGGGTGAGGACCCTGGTCGTTCACGCTCGCGAAGACATCGAAGTGGCTCGCGAGGTCCGTCGCGTGCTGCCGTTATAGGCCGTAACTAGCGGTTAATTCGGCCTTGCCGCGCGGCCGAGGTTGAAGCGACGACCCGAGATGTGGCTGACGTAGATGCCGACCCAGTAGTTCCGGTCTCCTGGCGCAGCAGGTGAGATGGAAAGATGCCGCAGTCGCTCGGATCGCGGATCGATCGTGTTCGTGATGTTCTGTGCAGTCCCCTCGACCACCACGCTCCAGGCGAGCCCATTTGTCGTGTCGATCCCGTCCGTCTCGAAGGCAACGGGAGTCAAAGGGCTTCGGTCGAGCTTCAGACCCTCACCCGTGCGAAAGACCACCACGCCGTCTGCGAACGCGTAATTCACAGGAAAGATCTGGGGCCTGCCGTCAAGGAGGATCGCGACGCGGCCCAAATCCTGGTGTGTCAGGAGTCGCTCACATTCCTCTTGAGAAAGCTCTTCGACCTCGGCCATCATGAGATGCCCTCAGCCTAAAGGAAGGGGCCGGCGCTGCCGGCCCCTCGCTTTTGAACGACTCAAGACGCGGCCGCGCGTGGCGTGACCTCCTCTGCGGGGGTTAGCACGTGGCGGGCCGTGGTGACGAGCCACAGGAGCGGGATCGTGACCGCGAGCCACACGAACATCGTGGCGGTGGCCCAGATCAGTCCGGCGATCACCAGCCCAAGCACCACGACACCCAACAGGCCTGCGACCACAACGAATGGGTCGAGCCCCCGTACCGTGCTGTAGTCGCTTCCGATGGCGCACATGCCGACTCCAATCACCCCAAGAGCGATGGTGCCTGCGCGATATCCACCGAGCAGCGGCCACCCCCAGCCATTGATAACTGCCAGCGCGACCAACGCGGCAAGCGCCGCGAGCGCTGTCGCGCTTACGTCTTTGAACGACACCTTCATTCTGAACACCTCCAGACCCGACGCTAGCCCGGGTCCCGCCGAACGGCTACGGTCAAAGGGCCCGGTTCAATCGGCCGAACGTCAGCTGACTCCCGCCGGAACCAGCGCGGCAGCGATTCCCTTCGCCCACGCGTCGATCTCGTCCCAGTCGCGGAAGTCCCCATCGATGAGCACATTCTTCATCGCCGGAAGCGCATGGACCATCCTGTGCGCCAGGTTGAGCTTGGTGTGGTCGAAGGCGCCGAAGAAGACGTGATGGTCTCGCGGCTGGATTGAAGACCTGAACTGCGCGATCTCCTTCGGTACGGTCGTTTCGCGCACATCGCGACCATGTGCGTCAGTAATCGATGTGCCGATGGGACCGCTGCTGAAGAGCCACACCGGCTTGCCACGCAGCAGCGACGCGTTCTGTCGAACGAAATCGCTCGCCTCTTTCATCCACGAGAACATGTAGGCGGCGCTGCCGATGACGAACGCGTCGTAGCCCTCCAGCCGGCCGGATTTGCCTGCGGACACGACGGCAGCCTGCTGGCCGGATTCGTTGAGGACAGTCGCGATCCGCTCAGCGATGCCCCTGGTCGACCCGTACTTGCTTGAGTAAACGACTAAGACTCGCATTCCTTAATTACCTCCGACCCGATCGTGCCCGCCGGTAGGCGCGGGATCTAGTGGCGAAGGACCCGCGGCGATCGGGCCGCTCTTCCACCTCCGCTGCGGGCTTAGAGGCTCACTCCGATCTGATGCGCCGGAAGTAGATGACGAGCGGGATCAGCCCGACCGCAGCGACGACCAGGAACACCGGCGCCAACGTAGCGGAGGCCACGGACGACGTCGGGTCGGCCGTGCCGCCCATCCACTGGTCGACGGCGATGCTCAGCGCTTCAATCACGAAGTAGACGAGCATTCCGCCGCCCAGGACGTAGCCCCATGCCTTGCGCCTCCACAACAGCACCGCCGAAACCCCGACCATCGGAATCCAGAACGACAGGTCCTGGGCGTAGATCGGGTTGGTGGTCAGGCCGGTGCCAACCAGGAACGAAGGCGAACGCTGGAAAAGCGCTGGAATGACGACCGCCAGCCAGGCAGCGGCGATGAGGACCGCAATCACCGCGAGATACGCCGCGAGACCTCGGGCCGGAACCCTGGTGGCGACGCGGGACGCAAACGACTCGACGTCGACGGCTCGCAACAGCAACACCAACGTCCAGAAGGCGAGCGCGAAAGTCCCGACATATATAAGGAAGAGGCTGTTGAACGGCGTCGCGAACAGAAACAGAACCGAGTTGTAGAGGATGAAGGCAGCTGCTCCCAGCCAGCTGATCGCCGGGCGCACCGCGCCGCGACTGACGCCAAAGATCGAGGCGACGAGACAAGGGAACGCCACGAACAGAACGGCGAGTCCAGTTCCCCGGGCGGAACCGTTCATGACCGCGGTGCCGCGAAGGACTCCTGGCACGAACGCAGTCAGGGCAGCCGCCCCGGCCGCCACCGCCGCCAGTGCGACCGACGTCCGGTAGAGCGCGGCCGTCGGCCTGACCACCGGTCCCCTGGCTTGCACCGCGCGTGCGACGGCGGAGCTCGCGATTGCAGTTGACATGCCTATACCTCCTCTCAACCCAGCCAGTTGCCGGGCACGATCCAGCCCGAGGTGAACTGCCTGCCGCTGATCCGCGTCACCCGTAGCGCGATCCAGTGCGGTCTCGGCCCAGGGGCGAGTGGCTGCACCGGCAATCCACGCAAGACCTGGCTGTGGGGGTCGTCTGCTTCGGTGATCTCGTCGAGCTTTCCGACCGCCATGACGCTCCAGCCCTCGCGCAACCCGCGGTCGTAGCCATCGATCTCGAAACACGCCGGCGATCCCGGCGCGCGATGCAGCATCGTTCCCGCCGCCGTGCGGAAAACGATCCACTCCTTCCTCACCGCGTAGTTGACGGGAAAGACGAGCGGCTGCCCGTCGAGGGTGACGCCGATCCTTCCGAGGTCTTCACCGCGCAGGTGCCGCCAGCACTCTGCCTCTCCCAGCGCGACAGTTGCCGGAGAAGCCGGGGCCGCGCCACCGTGTCCCAACATCCCGGTCTCGTTGTCGATGCGGTCAGTCATCCTGTCACCCACCTCGGCGCGACTCGGGAACCGCCCTGCTGCAAGCGCGCTTCTGCTGAGCGGCGCACGGTGTCTGCACTTTCTGGCTCATAGCGATTTCAGGCTATGTCCGGGCGTTGAGCCCGGCACCTGGCGGACGGCCCGCCGCGCGCAAGCCATTCGTCACATCAAATCGTCAGGCAGGCTCCACCACGAGAACCGGAAGATCCCTGCCGCGCAGCAGATCGTTGGTCACGGAGCCGAAAAACAGGCTGCCCAGGTCGCCGATGCGGCTGGATCCAAGGATCATCAGGTCGGCCTGCCACCGGAACGCGGCATCGGCGATCACCTCCGGGACTGGTCCCGGGCGAAGCATCCAGGCTTCAGCCATGATCCCGGCGGCGGAGAGCGCGGTCAGCGTCTCCTCGACCGCCTGCGGGATCATGTCGGCCGGCTCCGGATAGGAGCCGCTGTGCTCGGTCGTCACGGACGACGCGACGTGGACAACTAGCACCCTGGATCCGGGCGATGCCGCGGCGGCCACGGCAGCCTTCGCGCCGGGCTCGACGTCATCCCTGCCGGCAACTGCGAGCAAGATGCGCATCGGACCGCCGTCGTAGCTCGCCCTGGACCGCACGATCAGGATCGGGCAATCCAGGCTGGTCATCAGCTGGTGGCTCGCGCCGTGCTCGCGGATCGGTTGCCAGTCGGAAAGGCCACGCGAGCCCACCACCAGCAGGTCGGGCTCATACTGACGAGCCACCTCACCGAGCACCGCCGCCACGTGGCTGGGGTCGGCGTGGGCGAGCTGTCCGCTCGCCTCTATCCCGCGTGCGACCAACCGGTCGATCGCGTCACCCATGGCGTGGCGGGCTTCCTGGCGGACCACAGCGTCCGATCCGCTGTGCCGGTGATGGATCTCCAGCGTCCAGACGTGAACAAGGCGGATTGACGCGCCACACGCCAGCGCGAGCGACCCGGCGAGGTCGACCGCGGCGTTCGCCGCGTCACTTGCGTCGGTGGCAACGAGGATGCGCTTGAAACTGGCTGGGGTCATGACGCGATGGTCCCGCGCCGGCGGCGACGGCGCCAGCGCCAATCGGCCTTGCTTCTGGGACAGTCGACCCGCTTCCATGAGGCCAGATGGCCGTGGATCTGCAGCGGGCGGCTTGGATGCTTTAGTCGTGACCACCCTCGCGCGGCTCAGCCCCGCCGACCTGACGAACCTCGCGGTCGAAGCGCCGGACACTCCGATGCACCAGGCCGTACTTGCGTCCCTGGACGCGGGGTCGTTGGTGGATGAGAGCGGTGCGCTTCGCCTGCGCGAGATACAGGCGCACGTCGAGGCTCGGCTGGTCCGCGTGCCCGAGCTGCGGCGAATCCTTTTCCGACCGCACGTATTCGCGGGCCGGCCGTTGTGGATCGACGATCCCGACTTCCACATCGCAAACCACGTTCAGGCGGTACGGCTCGACCCGCCCGGTGGGGAGGCGGCCGCACTTGCTTTCGCGGAATCGGAGATGTCGCGGCTGATGGACCGCTCGCGGCCGCTGTGGCGGATCTGGCTGCTCGAGGGTTACTCCGCGGACCGGCTCGGGATTCTGATCAAGGTCCACCACGCGCTTGCCGACGGTCACGCGATCGTCAACATGCTCACCCAGGTATTCGACATCGAACCCGTCGTCACGGATCGTCCCTCGTCGGGCTGGACTCCATCCGCGCCACCGGGTGCGACCGAACTGGTCGCGGACAATCTGAAGCGCAAGAGCAGGTCTATAGCTCGCGCCATACAGCGCCTGGCTCATCCCGTGGTTATGGCACGCTCCGCGAGATCTGCCCTCGCCGGTACCGCGGAAAGGCTGCGGCAAACTCGGGGCGCCCCCGACGTTTCGTTCAACAGGCCGATCCAAATCGCGCGACGCGTCGGGGCGATTCACATCCCGCTCGTGGACGTCATAGCGGTCGCCCACGCACGCGGCGTGAAGCTCAACGATGTCTTCCTTGGCTTGATCGCGACGGCTCTGCGCAGCGCGTTGGGGAGCCGCGGCGAGAGGATTCGCGGTCCTCTGCGAGCTTCGGTGGCCGTGTCGCGAGCGGGCTCACGCGACATGTACGGCAACCACGTCGGCACTGTTGTCGTGGCGCTGCCGATGGACATTGACGATCCGGGTGCCCTGCTGACCAAGGTTGCACAGGCCTCCACACGTGCGAAGACGAAGCAGAGAGCCCTGGCTTCGACCGGGTTGATGTTCTTCCTCGCCAGAACCGGCATCACGAGGGCGTTCATCCGGCGCCAGCACATGATCAACGTGCTCACGACGGACCTTCCGGGACCGCCGGTGCCCCTTTATTTCGCGGCGGCCGAGATCCGTGACCCGATTGCTCTGCCGCCCATCGCGGGAAACGTCACCGTTGCATTCGCAGCTCTGTCGTACGCCGGAGAACTGACGTTGAGCTTCGTCGCCGATGCGTCAGCCTGGCCGGATGCCGGCGTGCTGACGGACGCCCTGCGGTCGACCTGGCTCGAGTTTCGCGAGCTCCTGCTGTCCGAGCCGGTCGCCGTCCTTTCGGCCTGAATCTGACTCGCGAGGTCACGGGCCGAACGGCTCGCAATCGGTGGGTCTCCAAGTCCTATCGCGAATGGCTCGCGGCCAATAGGGTCGAACTATGAGATCCGCCGAGCGATTGACTGCGGTCGAAGCCTCATTCATCGCACTCGAGCGGCCCCGATTCCCCATGCACGTAGCCGCCCTCACGCTCTTCGAGAGCGGCAGGAGACCGCTGACGATGTTGGAGTTGCAGCGGCTGGTCGGCTCGAGGCTCAGCCGCGTGCGCAGTTTTCACGATTGCGTGCGCACCTCGCTGACAGGGTGGCCGGAGTGGGTGCCTTCCGACCGCATTCGGCCGCGGGCTCATTTCTTCCACCACGTGCTCATGCCGCGGGGTGGTGAGGCGCATCTGCGACGCCTCTGCGGCGAGATCCACGAGGCGATGCTCGACCGGCACGTTCCGCTTTGGGAGATGCACCTCATCGATGGGATCTCGGGAGACCGTCAGGGGTTGCTCGTCAAGACCCACCACTCGATCACCGACGGGCTCGCGGGCATGCAGATCGCGGAGCTGCTTTTCGATCCCGCGCCAGGAGCGTCGCGGCCGGCGCTTCCAGTGATGAGGTTTGCCCAGCCCGATAAGGCGCGATCTATCTCGAGCGCGCTCCAGGGACTCGTGGGCCTTGCTTTCACGGCCGCCGGCGGGCCGCTGGCGGCCCATGGCCCGTTCGACGGGCCGGTCAGCGGTCAGCGCTCGTTTGGCATGGCGACCCTGTCGATGCCGGCCATCAAGCGGATCAAGCGGCAGCTCGGCGTTCGATTCGACGACGTGCTGGTGGCTACCGTCGCGTCGGGCCTGCGTCGGTACTTGATTGACGTCGATTATTCAGAGATCCCGCGGGCGCTTCGCGCGATGCTCCCGGTTTCGACGCGTGGAGCGATGCAGGCGACGTCGCCGAGGAACGACGTGAGCGCGATCTTCGTCGACCTGCCAATGGACACCGACGACATTCCCACGCTGGTGTCTCGCATCGCCGAGGCCAAGGCCACGCTGCGGGCAACGCACGCAACAGAAGGAAGCGCGATGGCCGTCCAGGCGGCGGGGCTCCTGCCTGGACCAGTGCACACCGCGCTGCTGAGAGCGGCCTCGGGTTTCCCATTCGCGAACCTGGTTCTTTCGGACGTTCCCGGGCCCGCCCAGCCCCTGTTCCTCCTCGGGCGCCACATCGACGCGTGCTATCCGCTGATGCCGCTCGCCCCACGCCTCGGCCTCTCGATTGCGTCGGTGGGGATGGGCGACGCAATCGGAGTCGGCGTCACCGCCGACCCCACGTTGGTGCCCGATGCGCAGCGGATCGCCTCCGCCATCCAGCATGCCGCGACCGCGTTCGAGGGATCCGTCCCGAGGAGCGCGCGACTCAGGGCGGCATGAAGGGCTGCGGAAGACCCACGCCGCGACTGCCGGCGCTCGCGGGTTTCATGCGGCAGCATTAGCCGCGAGTGCCGGCGCTCGCGGGTAATCGCCGAGAGAAAGGGGCCGGCATCACCGGCCCCCTTTTCTCAATTCAGGGATCCCGAACGGTCAGCCCTTGATTGGCGTGATCGTGGGCTTGACCGGGATCTCCTTCACTTTGGGCGGGGTCTCCTCTTTGCCGGCGCGCGGCATGCTGATCTCCAGCACTCCGTTCGCAAACCCGGCCTTGACCTCGCTCTCCTTGATTCCCTTCGGAACGGTCATATGCCGCTCAAAGAGGCCGTACGTGCTCTCCTTTCGGTAGTAGCCCTCCTCCTTAACGTCCTTCTCGGCCTTGCGCTCGCCCATCACGATCAGCTCGTTGTCGACGAGCTTGACGTGAATGTCCTTCGCCTCGACCCCAGGCAGATCCACCTTTACGACGATGTCGCCATTCCGCGCGAAGACATCGGCGGCAGGCAGAAAATGCTTGCCGGGAGTCAACGCGAACAGCGGCCGGAAGGGCCAGGGTCCGCTCAGCGTGCGAAAGAACTCGGCGAATGGGCTGTCGAGCTCCACAAATCCCTCGGGCATGATGCGAGTGGTCATCTCAAAACACCTCCTCTTCGAGACTGACTCTGATCTCAAAACTAGGCGCGCAGACATCGCCTCGGTAGGGCCGTTAGCCCCGCATGGGTCGGGACGTGTCTAAGCGGCCTTGCGCTTCGGCTCGTAGTACTCGCGCCAGATCAGGCGGTGGATCGGAACCCAGCGCGGCACGTCGCGCAGGATCGGGATGAGCGGCACCGCCGCAAGCGCGGCCGTCAGCACCGTCATCAGGATGATGATCCCGAGGTCCGCGTTCGAGGCGTTCAAGCCAAGGAATCCCGTGTCGCTCGTGAACGGCCATACCTGGTACCACATTGTGTAGAGCCACAGCCAGGTCTGACCCGGGTAGCGGCCGGTCTCGTTCATCATTCCCCACTGGTTCCCGAGCAGGTTCCAGCTCTGGGCCTGGCCCGACAGGTAGCCGCCGTCACCCATGAACAGGAGAGCCGGCGTGTAGTCGGTCTGGTAAAAGCGGCCGCTGATCTGGAGCAGACCGTCAAGGCCGCCTGACTGCGCGATCACGAGCAGGCTCGACATCATCTCCGTCAGGGGGCCGTAGTCGCCGTCGGCGACGACGACCGCGCCGTTTGTGACCTTGGCGTCCGCCAGCGCCTTCGTGTAGCTGTCCAGCCACTTGCCCTGCTGGTCGGAGCTTGCTTTCTGCCACACGTCAAGCCCACTGCTCAGCTGGCTGTTTTCCTGGGCGGCGATCGCAAGCGGCTGGATCACGAACGCGTTGGCCGAGTCGATCGGGATTCGCGTCCCGAACCACTTCTGGGGGGCAACCGGCCCCCACGCCTGACCCGGGCCGTTGGTGTTGTACGGGTTGCCGTAACCCGCGCTGATGGTCGTGCCGGCCAGCTCACCGCTCGCCGTCGTGACGAAGTCGACAGGGTCGTTCTGCGCCCAGGCCGCGATCGTGACCGGCCGGACGTCCGGCGAGGAAAGGATCGCAGCGACTACGACGGCCAGGATGCCCACGCCCGCAACGGCAAGGACGAGCTCCTTGACCAGGTCGTAAGGCACCATCCGCATACCGCGGTAGTACTCGTCTTGTGTCGCCCCCATCGCCTTCATGGCCGGGCTCCTCCTTCTGGATCAATGGGTTTGACAACGCCGCGTGCGCGGACCATGACGATGTGGAGGACGACCAGGATCGTCACGCCGATGGGCAGCAGCATGATGTGCAGCCCGTACATCTGGCCGAAGTTGAGCACGTTGAAGAAGGCGCCGATGCCGGCGGCGTTCATTGCGTCCTTGGCGTTGACTGCGATGAACTGCGAGTCGAAGTTCTGCTGCGAGAGGTAGCCCGTGAAGGCAGTGAGGATGCTGATCCCGAAGATGACCACTCCGATGGCCCATGTCGCGGCGCGACCGTGCCGCCATCCGGCCATGAAGTACTGGCCCCAGAGGTGCAGCACCATGAATATGAAGAACAGCTGGACGGACCAGAAGTGGAGGCTGTTGAAGAAACGGCCGACGGCAGAGTCGTGCCACCACTGCGGACCCATGAACGCGAGCACCACGCCGCTGACCACCACCCAGACGAGCGCCGCGATCGTGACCACGCCAAAGACGTAAACCCACGATCCAACGTAGTAGGGCTGCCGGGTCGGCAGGAGGTGATCCATCGGCAGCTGCTTGTCGATGACCTGGCGAACGCGCTGGGTCCAACCCGCCCCCTCGTCGGCCGGCTGGACGATCGACGGGCTAGCGGTGTCCATCTTTGCCTTCCTCGCCGTGCGGGAACGGAGCGACCAGCGCGACCGCGAACAGGACGATCATCCCGGCGATGACGAGCAGGTTGGGAAAAGAAATCAGGATGAAGCCCCAGTGGAAATATGTGGTCGGCGAATCCATGCCGCGGTCCTCCTTGCGTTTAAGTGGTGGGCACAATTTTCCCGATCCGCGACCTCGGCGTCAGGGTCCAACGTCCCGTGTGGGCGGGGACTTCTGGCACTCGTTCCATCCGGGAGCCATCTCTAGGCTTCGGCCCCAAAGGAGAAAGCCATGTACGACGATGGGTTCTCGGTAGCGCTCGTAATCGGCGTGTTGGCCCTCGTGCTGCCGGCGCTCTGGATCGCCTGGTGGTACCTCGCCGACGTGGAAGAGGCCGTCATCGGTTCGGACCGCACCCGCCCGCGACCCGTCTAGCGATCCTCCCGGCTAGAGTCGCGCGCTCGTGTTGAATAGCGGCACGGCCAGGACCTATCCGGCGCATCGCGAAGCCACGGTAGTCCTTCGGGACGGATCAACCGTGACCGTGCGACCGATCCAGCTCGAGGACGAGGCCGACCTCGCCCGCTTCTTCACGAGCCTCTCGCTCGAGTCGCGTGTCTTTCGATTCTTCGCCGCTGTCGCGAACGCCGATTCCTCGGTCAGACGGATGGTCGACGTCGACTACTCCTCGCGGTACGGCATCCTGGGCATTGCCGGGCCGCCGCGCGGAATTGTCGGCCATGCCATGTACATCACCATCGAGCCGGGCAAGGCCGAGCTGGCGCTTGCGATCGCCGACGAGTATCAGGGTCGAGGCCTGGGCACGATCCTCCTCGGCCAGCTGGCCGAGGCTGCCTCGGCCGCCGGCATCCAGGTCCTCGAAGCGGTCGTCCGGCCAGAGAACCACAGGATGCTCGAGGTCCTGCGCGACAGCGGCTTCCCGGTCAAGTCGCGTTCGGAGCCAGGCGAGGTCCACGCCGAATTCCCGACGGCGCTGAGCCCGGAGGCGCTGAAGCTCTTCGAGGATCGCGACCGGGTCGCGGCGGTGGCCGCCGTCAAGCACCTGTTATCGCCGAAGTCGCTGGCGGTCGTCGGGGCGTCCCACAAGCGCGGCACGATCGGAGCCGAGCTGTTCCACAACATCATCTCCGCGGGTTTCCACGGTCCTGTCTATCCGATCAATCCGTCTGCAACGGAGATCGAGGGCGTGCACGCTTACCCGTCGGTCACCGCGGTCCCCGAGGACATCGAGCTGGCGGTCATCGCGGTCCCCGCGGCGGCGGTGGTCGAAGTGGCGCGCCAGTGCGCCGCCAAGGGCGTTCGCGGCCTGGTTGTCATCTCGGCCGGTTTTGCCGAGACGGGTTCGGAAGGAAGGGCGATGCAGGCCGAGCTCGTCGACGTGTGCCTGCAGGCGGGGATGCGGCTGGTCGGCCCCAACTGCATGGGCGTCATCAACACGTCGCCCCTCGTAAGCCTCGATGCGACGTTTGCGCCGGACAAACCTGTGCCAGGGGGCATCGGCTTCCTCTCCCAGAGCGGCGGTCTCGGCATCGCGGTGATGGCGCGCACGCAGGCCCTCGGCTCCGGCGTGTCCTCGTTCGTCTCGGTCGGGAACAAGGCGGACATCTCTGGCAACGACCTCATCCAGTACTGGGAGTCCGACCCCGAGACGCGGCTGATGATGCTGTATCTCGAGTCGTTCGGCAACCCGCGGAAGTTCGCGCGTATCGCCCGCCGTGTGAGCCGCAGCAAACCCATCCTCGCGGTGAAGAGTGGACGGTCCCAGGCCGGCAGCCGCGCCACGTCATCGCACACCGGTGCGCTGCTCTCGGGATCGGACATCACCGTCGATGCCCTCTTCCAGCAGGCGGGCGTGATCCGCACCGACACGCTTGCGGAGCTGTTCGACACTGCGCTGCTGCTGTCCAGCCAGCCGCTGCCCGCGGGAAAACGTGTGGCGATCCTCACGAACGCGGGCGGTCCCGCCGTTCTGTGCGCGGACGCGTGCGAAGCTGCAGGGCTCGAGGTCCCGCCGTTGCCTGAGGAGGTACGCCGGCAGCTGGCGGCGTTCTTGCCGGCGGCGGCCTCGACGGCCAACCCTGTCGACATGATCGCGTCGGCCGCGGCCGACGACTACCGACGTGTCATCACGATCCTGGCGGCGTGCGAGCAGGTCGATTCTGTCATCGCGATCTTCACGCCGCCGCTGGTCACCCGCGCCACCGACGTGGTGCGGGCGATTCACAGGGCCGCCGGCGAGATGGCACGAGCGGTCCCGCTTCTCACCGTCTTCATGTCCAAGCAAGGCACGCCGCGCGTGATCCGGTCCGCCAACGTATCGATCCCGCACTACCCCTTCCCCGAGGAGGCTGCGCAAGCGCTGGGACTGGCGGCGCGCTACGCAGCCTGGCGCGCGCAGCCGGAGGACGCGGTGGTGATCCCTTCCGGCATCGACCGTGACCGGGCCGCGGCCGTCATCGCGTCGTCGCTCCTGAGGGGCGAGGGTTGGATGGCGCCCGAAGAGGTCACGCAGTTGCTCGGCTGCTACGGCATTCCCCTGGTCGAGACGCGCTTCGTCTCATCGGCGCTGGAGGCAGGCCAGGCGGCCCGAGACCTTGGTTCAACGGTCGCCCTCAAGGCCGTTGCTCCCGGAGTCCTGCACAAGTCGGATGCGGGCGCGGTCAGGCTCGGCCTGAAGGGCCCGATCGCGGTCGCCCGCGCGGCGGCCCAGATGTCGAGCTCACTCCAGGAGGCAGGGCACCACGTCGATGGCTTCCAGGTCCAGGCGATGGTGGGCGGAGGCACCGAGATGATCGTCGGCGTGGTCCAGGACGAACACTTCGGCCCGGTGCTTGCCTGCGGCGCCGGCGGAACCGCCACCGAGCTCCTGAAGGACGTGGCCGTCCGGATCACGCCGATCGCGCGCGCGGAGGCGGAAAGGATGGTGCGATCCCTGAAGACGTTTCCGCTGCTGGACGGGTATCGCGGTGCACCGAAGGCGGATGTGCCCGCGCTGATCGACGTGCTCCTGAGGGTCAGCGCCCTCGTGGAGGATCACCCACAGATCGCCGAGATGGACCTCAACCCCCTGATCGTGCGCACCGAAGGCGTGGTCACGGTCGATGCCCGAATCCGGCTCGAGCAGAGCGTCACCAGGAAACCGCTCGGCGCCCGCTAGTGGGCCGCTAGGCCATCCTCAGGCCGCCGAGGCCGGAGTCGCGGCGTTTCTGGATGTACTCGAGCCAGCGGACATGGAACGAACCAGTTGGGGCGCTGACGCTGTAGGTCCTCGGTCGCTCGGAACGCCCTACCTGGTCCCGCCGCTCCGTATCACTTTGTCGCTTGCGCTGCTGCTTCATGAGCCGAAGGATTGGCCCGCACCCGCCGAACGGACAGGGCCGAACGACCCACCGATGTCGGGAACCCACCGGCGCCCAGTGCTCTGAGCGCGTTCAGGACCACAGCCACATCGATCGCCTCCTGGAAGATGGCTCCGGCCACCGGGGGCAGCGCTCCGAGGGTTGCGAAGGCCATGCCCACTGCGGAAAGCGCCATGCCGGCGACGACGCTTTGCATGGCGATGTCCCGGGCGCCTCGGGCGATGCTGATTGCTTCCCCGACCCGATCCAGCTGGTCCACGACCACGACCGCGTCTGCCGCCTCGGATGCCGCAGTGGCTCCGCGGGCTCCCATCGCCACCCCCACGTCCGCGGCAGCCAGCGCCGGAGCATCGTTGATCCCGTCACCCACCATGATCGTCACGGCTGCCTGGCTCTCCGCGCGGACCGCGTCCACTTTTTGTTCTGCGGTGTGCTCGGCGAGCACGCGGTCCACGCCCAGCGAAGCGCCAACTCTTTCCGACACGTCGCGGCGGTCTCCGCTCAACAGGACGATCCGCCGCACCCCGAGCTCGCGAAGACGTCGAATCACGTCAGGTGCTTCGACGCGCATCGGGTCGACGATGACCAGAGCCCCGGCCAGGACCCCGTCGACGGCGACGAACACGGCAGCGGTGCCGTCCGTGCCGATCCGCCGCTTCAGGCCCTCAGCCGACTCTGGCATCGGCTTTCCGTCCAGCAGCCAGGTCGCCTGCCCCAGCGCGACACGGCGGGATCCAACGATGCCCTCGATGCCACTTCCATGCCGTTCGCGCACGGCCTCAGGAAATACCAGCTCAAGCCCTCGCTCCCGCGACGCGGCGAGGATTCCCTCGGCGTAGACGTGAGGGGAGACTTGATCAAGCGAGGCCGCGAGTTGCAGCAGCTCCGTCGCCTCGACCGCTCCGAAAGCCTCGATCGAAGCGACCTGGGGCGAGCCGCGGGTCACCGTACCCGTCTTGTCGAAGACGATCGTCTGCGCGCGAGCCATAGTCTCGAGCGCTCCGCCACCCTTGACGATGACTCCGCGATGTGCGGCCCGCGAGATGCCGGCGACGATCGCCACGGGGGCGGCGAGGATGAGCGGGCACGGGGTTGCGACGACGAGGACCGCCAGCGCACGCACCGGGCTGCCCGACAACGCCCAAGCGGCGGCGGCCGTGACGAGGGTCAGAGCCAGAAACCAGAGCGCGAAGCGGTCGGCCAGGCGAACGAATGGCGCCTTCGATCGCTGTGCATCGCGCACAAGACGAACGATGCCCGAATAGGTGCTGTCATCGGCTGTTGCCACGGCGCGCATGTCGATGGCCACGCCGGCATTGATCACGCCGCTGCGTACCCGATCGCCGCGCGGGCGCTCGACGGGCATGGCCTCCCCCGTCAGGGCAGACTCATCGAGAACTGCGTGCGGCGAGACGACAACGCCATCAACCGGGACGATCTCGCCAGACTTGACGAGGAGGCGGTCGCCTGGCCGTACCTCCGCGACGTCGCGCGACGCGAGCT
>Ga0070717_10000260_pt1 | contig 36130 bp, 53 predicted proteins | sample LARL113metaG_FD_71366 | JGI IMG/M metagenome (GOLD analysis project Ga0070717, IMG submission 71366) | Corn, switchgrass and miscanthus rhizosphere microbial communities from Kellogg Biological Station, Michigan, USA - LAR L11-3 metaG | ecosystem: Host-associated > Plants > Roots > Rhizosphere ...
AGTTAGAGGATTACCAAGTTGATGATTTTATGTTCGCTGTAGCTAACGAGCGACCATACAAAGACTCACGTACAGGTGTAATATCATGGCTGCCACCAAGACATCTACATCATATTTTAATTAAACCTAATTTGGAGAGCCCCAAATGTCAAAAAAACCAGCCCTCGGGTCCGGCAAGCGATTTGCTAACCTAACGAAATCTATAGCAAAGAAATCAGACGTAGAAAATCCAGCTGCCGTTGCTGCATCCATCGGGAGAAAGAAATATGGCGAAGCGAAGATGGCGAAGATGGCTACGGCTGCCAAAAAGAAGAAGAAATAATGTGTGATGCATGCATTGATAAAGCAAAGTCTGAGTACTTTGATTTTGGTCAGGCTGCTAACTATGACTTATTGTCTCATAGCCAAATGATTCCATCGTTTGGACTCGGTGTATATAAGATTAAAATAGTTGAAAGTCAAAATAAACCAGATAACTTGGAAACAAAAAGTGTTTGAATTCCGTCAATCTAACAAAGTCGAAGATCTAAACACCATGCTTGAAAGATGCAGGGTTATTGATGACTTGGTATCATATAATAATACCTTCAATCTAGATAAGAAATACATGGATTGGATCTATAGACACCGAGATTTAATCGACGAACTGGAATTCATGATCAAGGAAGATTTAACGAACTTATGAGAAACTGGCGTATAGAAACAAGAAATGTAATAGATCTTATCCCTCATGACAAAAATCCTAGGTCACTGAGTAAGGAGGATGCATCTCAACTACGCACAAGTATCTCTAAGTTTGGCTTGATTGATCTTCCTATTATCACTAAAGACAACCGAGTTATTGGCGGTCATCAGCGAGTCAATATACTCAAAGAGATGATGGTATCCACAGTTAAATGCTGGGTGCCTGAGTTTGATGACTTATCAGATGAGGACATAGACGAGCTTAATATCCGCCTAAATAAGAACCAGGGTGAATGGGATTGGGATACACTCGCTAATGAGTGGGATATCAATGATCTAATCAACTGGGGCTTTAAAGATGAAGATTTTGATGAAGTTAGACCTGAGAAGAAAAAGAAGCCAGCTGTTACCTATGAGTTTTCAGACAAGCAATCACTACAAGATTTCATGAATCAAGTTGAGAATCTTGGAAACAGTAATATCTCTAAAACTAAGGTGAAAATATGAGCAAGATCAAAAGCAACCCCAAAAAGAACAGCGCAAAATCCTCCAAGATGTCCAACGAAAAACAAGCTGAAATGAAAGCCAAGATATCCAAACAACCATTAGTACCAAACCGATTACCATTCGACCAAGGAACTTGCATATGAAAAACTATAACAACTTAAATGAACTACATAATATTTATAGCAAAGAACTCGTAAAATTACGTGAAAACCATAATGGAAACAAATCATTGTATACTCATGTTATGAAAGAATTTGTTGAGTTTTATGAAAAAGAGAATGAATTAGAACATAAATTAGAAATGATTCAAGGCGATATGAATTCTGAATTACTAATTTCTATGGGCATAAAAAAAGAGTCTGACAATGATTGATGAACTCACAAAAGAAAGAGAGTTAATCATACTCTATGAGCATCTATACAACGAGCTACGCGAAATAGCAGACGAAAAAATTATCGTGCTGGATGAAGTTTCTGAACTGTTTAAGTCAATGGACACCATACAACAGAGATTAGACCAGCTCTACAAAGAAAATGTACACGGTGAGATTACCTAAGTCAGATTTTACAGCTGATCAGTTGATCGAAGCTCTGACTAAATCCAGGGGATTCATCCTCGCTGCCAAAAAATATCTATATAATGTCTACGGTATTAAGACTGGCCAATCCACAATTAAGAACTGGATTAAAGAATGGGGAATGGAAGAGTGGCTTGATGAAATCCGTAGAAGCCTTGTAGAAGATTGCCTTAATAAGACTTTTGCTAAGGGTGTAGCAGAAGGAGACAACGCCTGTCTCTTTTGGGTACTAGAAAAATACAGCCATCACATTGACTTCCTAGGTGGAAAAGATACCGAAACTGAATCGAAAAAGGGATGGAGAGAGATACTAGATCATGTTAAACGACCTTCTGAGTCCAATACAAAAACGGAGCCTGATAGAGAGCACAGGGCGCCTTAATTTCTGGGAAGGACCTGTTCGTTCTGGTAAGTCATATTCCTGCTTTTGGAGATGGATTGATTTTATTCAAAATGGACCCGCTGGACCATTGATTGTTTGCGGAAGAACTGAGCCGACTATTAAGAGAAACATCATTAGGCCTCTACAGGACTTAATCGGTGATGATTTGCAGTATATGTCTGGCAAAGGTGAGATATCGCTATGGGGACGAACTATAGACGTTGTAGGTGCTAATGACGAGAGGGCAGAGGCAAAGATACGCGGATCTGAATACGTCGGTGCTTTGCTCGATGAAGTTACGATCCTGCCAGAAAACTTTGTCAAAATGCTGTTTTCGCGTTTGTCTGTGCCTGGAGCGAAACTATTTGGATCTACTAACCCTGACAGCCCATTTCATTGGTTGAAAGTAGACTACTTGGACAAAGTAGATACCATGGATGTGAAGGTTTTTTCGTTCTCGCTCAATGACAATCCTGCTTTAGATGAAGATTATAAAAAGAATCTGAAAAAAGAATACTCAGGCCTCTGGTATCAGCGATATATAGAGGGTAAATGGGTACTAGCAGAAGGCGCCGTTTATGATTTCTTTGATGAAGCGATACACACGATTCACCATCCACCAGCTCCTGCCACTTACTATATTCTTGGTGTGGATTACGGCACTTCCAATCCTTGTGTTTTTACTCTTATTGGTTATAACGCAGGATCTTATCCGAATATGTGGCTAGAAAAAGAGTATTACTATGACTCTAAGGCCAAAAATAGACAAAAATCAGATAGTGACTACGCAAGAGACCTAATAGAGTTTCTGGCTGGCTACCAAGTCAAAGCCATTTATATAGATCCATCAGCTCTTTCTTTCAAAGTTGAATTAAGAAAGCAAGGAATTACAAATATAATTGATGCAGATAATGATGTAATTACAGGTATTCGCTTTACTTCACAATTAATATCTAATGGTACATTTAAAGTTTGTAAGAATTGCAACAATGCAATCAAAGAATTCAGCACATATGTGTGGGATGAAAGAGCTAGCAGAAGAGGTATAGATCAGCCTTTAAAACAAAATGATCACGTGATGGACTCTTTAAGGTATGCGCTTTACACGCACTTTTTTAATAAGAGCAAATCGAGAATGACACAACAAGACGCCGACGCAATGGAAAGAGCATATGCAAAAAGAGTTTACAGCTGATATTAATATCAATACTAATAAAAGTTCTACAAAGATAGTGAGAATTATTCCATTTTCTGATAGAGATAAAATTGTAGCAAAAACTTTAGAAGAAATATTAAATCACCATTTAACACATGATGAATTAGTAGAATGCGAACGAGATGATAGTTTTAAGCGAATGACATACGGAATATTATAAAGTAGCTATAAAAAAATAAGCGAGTGGCCTGATCAGCCTTTGGGGTACCTTACTACCCCTCTCGCTCCTTCGTAAGGGGATGAATATGCCTACGTACAGGAGCGTCTATGAGGCTGACAGGCCAAGAGATAGTAAATGCATGGGATGATGCGTACAATAAGAACTGGTATGCGTGGAATGGCTTAATCCCCGCTTGTGAAATGGACATGGAAATGTTCCTCGGAAATCAATGGCTTGATGCTGAAAAGCGCGCCTTGATGCAAGAGGGAAGAACTCCAAGAGTCTATAATTTCATCCGTCCAAAAATAAACATGGTATCTGGTTATCAGAAAAAGTATCGCCAGTCATCTATTGTTGTGCCTACAGAAGCTCAAGATCAAAATCTAGCCGATCAACTTACTAAGATGCTTATTTACGTCATGCAATTTGGTGACGGATATGAATGCATTTCCGATTGCTTCCGTGGTGCACTGATTACTGGTTGGAATTTATTAAGTCTATGGAAAGATTATCGAACAGATCCGGTAAATGGCGATATAAGGATGTCAAGAATTCCATTTAATGGTTTCTTGTGTGATCCATATTTCTCAAAGAAAGACTTCAGCGACTGCGCCGATATTCAAAGACGTAATTATATCTCATTAGAGCAAGGGAAGGCCTTACTTCCAGAATTCCGTAAGGAACTCGAAACGCTCTATAAAGTTGGCTGGGAAAGAGATAACAAATTTAACTGGCTTCCATATCAACAGCAGCCTAACGGCCAACGTATGCTTGCATATGACGAGTTCTGGGTGCAAGGATGGGAAGAAAAGAAATATCTATACAATGTAACCACCGGCGATACTTTCAATTACGAAGGCAAAGAGTCAGATTATTTCCTCTATGCAGACCCTAATATGGAGTTAATTGAGCGTACAGAGCCTTATGTTGATCAGCATATTATCGTTAATGGCACACACATTACGACCGAAAGAAACCCGTATGGTCTAAATGAGTATCCATTCATACCGTTTTTCTGCACATTTGAGCCAGAATCCCCGGATTATATACTAAAAATCCAAGGATTAGTAAGACCGATGACGGATCCTCAAAGGGATGCTAACAGACGTCGACTTCAGATGACGGACATTGTCGAAAGCCAGATTAACTCAGGTTGGATGGCGGAAGAGGATTCAGTGGCTAATCCACAAAGTCTTTTTCAAACATCTCAAGGCAAAGTAGTGTGGAAAAAGCCTGGTTTAGCACCAGGTGCAATTGAAAGACTTCAAGCATCACAAATCCCTCCATCATTCTTTGATCTAAACAGCCTGCATGATTCAGATATCGGCGGAGTAGCAAACATTTCAGATGAGTTGTTAGGTCAAGCATCCAATGATCAAGACTCAGGTCTAAAAGTTATGCTTCGTCAAGGAGCAGCACTAGTTGGTCTGCAAGACGTAATGGATAATCTTCGCTTTGCACAAGAAGTTACTTCGAAAAAAGTAATCAAAATGATCACCACTTGGACTCCTGAAAAGATGCGACGCATCATGAACGAAGATCCAGATGAACGACTAAAGGGCGTTGATGTTTCCAAGTATGACATAGCCGTTCAAGAGGGCGTACTTACGAACTCCCAACAACAGCTATTCTTCCGTCAGATGCTCGATATCAAGGCAATCGATCCAGATGCAGTACCTCCTGGTTTCTTGGCCAAGATCGCGCCTCTACAGGGCAAAACAGAGTATATGAAAGCCGTTGAGGAATATAACCAACAACAGCAACAAGCCCAGCAAGAAGCATCGAAAGTACAAAACCAGCAAATGGCTGTACAAAGCGAGCTCATCCAGTCTCAATCTATTGCCAATATGGCAAGTGCTAAGGAAAGATTTACGCGTTCAATCGCTAACTTAGGTCTAGAGGATGAAAGAACATCAAAGTCAGTAGACAACCGAGCAGATGCAACGCTTAAACGCATGCAGGCAGCAGCTCAACTTGATGCCATGTCAGATGACAAAATTATGAAATATCTAGACCTATTTCTAAAGTTAGAAAATGTTAATGCAGCCGAGGAAAAATCTCTGAAAGCTGATGACGTTTCTATATCGGCCTCAGTGGCCAATCAACAACCAAAAGAGGAGTTATCTAATGGGAATGAAGTATGAACCTAATAAGGTTCCTAAAGAATCTCGTGTTGATGCTCGCTATCCAGGAACTTCACATAATGAGCGTTATCTAAACACTCAAGATACAGGTTCTATGAATGGCGGAGTATTCGGACATGCCGGAAAGGTAATGCAAGTTGATCCTTGTCCTAATTATGACATCGGTCGCGTGAATTACAGTCCGTTTCAAGATAAAGGTACTCCAATGGAAGCCTTTAAATACGACTTCTAAGGAGTAAGTATGGTTCAACAAGTAGGCGAAACCACAGCCGCTATAGTAGAAGATGATGAAAAGACAATCGAAAAGATCCTTTCGGATAACAGTAATCGTAAAGAAGTTTACTGGATTGTTTTATTCGCGAAGCCACTAAAGGCAAAAGTAGATGGGAAAGCCGCTTTAATAAAAGTCCTTAAACCATATTTTAAAAAGCCACAAACACAAGTTGGCATGATGATCGGTGAGGTCAACAACAAGCTTGGCAAGATCAAATGGGAGGTAAATATGCCTGATAGACCGTTTGGTTTTGAAGTACTAGGACTGAAAAAAGATGGTGTCGATGTCTACGAGACAACAATACCATCATCTTATTTATACAATTAACGAGCCGCCATCGTTTTACCCTGCCAGGTAAATCAAGGGCGTAGGAGAGCAATGGAAGAACATACTAATTCGGGCGTAATTGCTGAAGCCGCCGTTCAGTCTGACGGGTCTCAACATCAGTCAATGGAGCAAACACAGGAACAGGTTGTACCTCTTTCTGCGTTGCAAGCCGAACGACGCGAGCGACAGCAACTTCAAGAAAACATGAAGCTAATGCAAGATCACATGGCATTGCTTCAAGCTAATAATCAAAAGAGCCAAGACAAACCAAATGACTTTTCTGGCCTATCTGACAATGATGTTCTCACTGTCGGCGAAGCTAAGAAATTCATGAGCGATTTTGCACGAAAGCAAGAGCTTTCTGTAGAAGAGTTAAGAATGTCTCAGACTCATAAAGATTATGATGAAGTAGTCAGAACTTATCTACCGGAAGTTTTAAAAACAGACCCTGACCTTAAAGACGTGATCATGAATGCGCCGAACCCTTACAAGGCGGCATATCACCTTGCGAAAAGATCTGATTCATACCTGAAACACAAAAGCACCGAAAGTCGATCACCGGAGGCAAAACAAGCTGTCCAGAACCTTCATAGGCCTGGAAATCTTTCATCCGTTGGATCTACTTCTGCGAGTTCACAGGCATCAGGTTTCAAGAACATGAGTGATAAAGACTTCAAAGCTCTCGCCGATAAGAACAGGGGATTCTACTAATTTTAAAGGATAATTAAATGGCTATTACAAGCGTATCAGTATTGCCCCCAGCAGTACGTGATTATTATGATCGCCTTCTTTTGATGACAGCATACCCAACGCTAATTCACACAAAATTTGCGCAAAGAAGAATGCTGCCACGAAAGATGGGTGATACAGTTGTTATGAGACGATATAACCGTCTTGCAACAGTACCAGTGCCTATTGTTGATGGTATTACCCCCCCAGGTACACAACTATCAGCAACAGACATCAAAGCACGCGTAGATTTCTACGGTAACTTTGTGACTATTACAAACCAAGTTGAATTAACTGTCGAGGATAGAGTTCTTAACGAAGCTGCTCGCTTACTTGCACAAAACCTAGGTCAAACTATGGATGAAGTGACTCGTGATGTTCTAGCTTCTACAAGCTCAGTTCTACAATGTTCACATGGAAATAATGGAAATACGCCCACTCAGCTCACCTATGATGATATTTCAGCTGCGGTGACGACTTTACTTGGCAACGATGCTGAGATGATTTCTGAAGTAATTACAGCAGGTCCTAACTTTAGTACTACTGCAATTCGCCCAGCATTCTGGGGCTTCATTGATACAGCTCTGTTAACTGATCTTGAGAACGTTGGAGACATGTTTGTGCCTACTTCTCAATATGCAAGTCAACAGACAGTTTTGGAATCAGAGTTAACTACAAAGACCCGAGCTCTGAATAAATTTTCTCTGATTGACTTGGAAGCCCGACAGGGTGACAAGGCGCAAGCTGAAGCAGAAATGCTTCTTGCAGCGTGAACGACTGAGTGAGAAAACACCGAAAGGTGAAGCGACAGTCTGATCACGACGCATAAATAAAGGTCGTGAAGAATCTCCGAAGAGGGATTCTCGGTCAGTAACGCAAGTTATTGATTAGTAACAACATGGGGGCGCAACTGGCAACGTAAGATGGCTTTACACTAGTGTGGGAAGCGTATCTAATGCAAATCCTCAAGTCTTCAATAATTTTATTGTTGGCAAGGAAGCATACGGGGTCGTACATTTGGGAGCCGAAACAGGCGACTTCTACATTAAGCCATTGGGTTCAGCAGGTTCTGCCGATCCTTTGGATCAACGTGGCACGGTCGGCTGGCAGCACCCCTTTGTGGCCAGAATTTTGAACGATGCGTTTATGCTAAATCTCGAAGCCACAGCAGCTTAAGGAGCTATTATGTCACAAATGAAAAATCTAAGCTGGACTAGTACCGGTGCAGATAAACAACTAGATGTTGGTTTTACAGTAAACCAAATTACGGTCACAAATTCCACAGCTGGAGGCCAATTTTATTGGAACTCAAGCATGCTTTCTGGATCGTTTATACGTGTAGATACTGGTGCATATACTTCGACAACTGGATTTACTCCACTTGCTCAAAGTGCTGTGTTCGGTGCTACTGTATCAGGTTTTACTGATGCAACACCTGGTGTAATCACTGCTACAGGCATTGCTCAAGTTGGCATTGTAGCTGGCGATACCATCAAGGTCGCAGAAATTGCAGATAGCGGCACAGGTACTTCGTCTTTAAATGGGACTTATACCGTTGCCTCAGTAACTGCAACCACAATCACACTGGTTGAAGCTACTACAGGCTTTGCTACGTATGTATCAGGTGGAAAAGTTACACGAGTAAAAGACTCAAGTAATGTACCAATTGCAACAGAAAACTTTGCAATTATCGGCATGACATTGGGTTCTGGAGTTCGTGGATCAAATAACGACGTACTTACAGCCGTTGTGCTTGGTTCAAACTCAGTAACGTAAAAAAGTGGGGGGAATTGTCCCCCCTTTATTTCTAGAGGAAAAACATGGCAATTAGACACAAATTTGGTGCAGTAAAAGAAAAAACCAAACCTATTAGTGAAGCAGAACAACAATGGCTCGATGAAGAAATTGAAGTAGAATTTTACAACATTGAAGAGCCAGGTGTCATAAATAAGTTCTCATATGGCAGTACAAAGGACTATACCGACTATGCATTAGTTCACGGTGGGAAATATAAATTACCTAGAAAGGTTATCAAACACATTGAAACAAGACAGACGCCGCTATGGACATATGAACCTGATGGACACGGTAAAATGGCTAAAAAACAGACTGGTTGGAAGCCGCGTTTTCAATGTAGACAAGTATTCGCTTAAGGTAAAAGAATTATGGCATGGACTCTTGCAGATATTAGAAGAATGTTTCGTCAAGTCAGTGGTAGGCTGAGCTCAAATCAGCTTACAAATGCTGCTGCCGACACATATATAAATAACTACTATCGGTACGAGTTCCCTGCCGAAGTTAAGCTTGAAAAACAGCAGAAATACTATGAGTTTAACACAGTACCGTTACAGGTAAGTTATGATTTTGACACTGTAAATTATACCAATATAGAACCTCCAGTTTACGTCAATTTACAGACGATTTTGTACTACCAAGACCCAACGATTTATTATTCTCAAAATCCTGAGCAAATTACTTTAGGAACACCTTGGACAGGTAATGGAGCGCAGGTAAATTTCACAACTACAGTGCAAGTTCCGATGATCGTACCAGGCACAGTTATTGTGACAGATAATGTGGAAACTTTTACTGATAATGGTTTAGGAATACTAACTGGAAGTTTAGGAGGTTCTGGTGCTGTAAACTATACCACAGGTGCAATAAATCTTACATTTGCATCAGCACCAGCTAATGGCGCAAATATCAATCTAAGTTATGAGCAACAACAACCAGCTCAACCTAAATCAGTGCTCTTTTATGACAATAAGTTCAGATTTTTTCCAATGCCAGACACGGTTTATCGCATCAGAGTTAAAGCATTTAAGGTCCCAGATGCACTTGTAAACGCAACTGATGCACCGCCATTGCAAGAATGGGGTCCATGTTTAGCTTACGGAGCTGCTAGACGGATTTTTATGGAATATGGAGAGATAGATCAATGGAATCAGATTATGCCTATGTATAAATCTGAAGTATCTTCAATTCTAGCTAGAACAGTAAATAATCTTACAAATACACGCGCACAACCAAACTTTTAGGTGAAAAATGGCAAGTACATGGACCACAACACTTCCACAAGGCACAACAAGAATTAGAAAACTTCCGAATATATGCCAAGATAGATGGACAAATATCCAGAATGGAGAAGTTCCGAGCACAAGATGGCAATTGGCTTTAAGAGCAGGTAATCCTGGAACAATTGCAACTGTAGGTCAAATTTTCACAAAAGATGGTGGAGCAGGTGCACCAGAATTATTTTATAAAGATGATGCATCCAATACTACTCAAATAACAAAAGCAGGCGGTATAGGAACACCCGCTCAGGTGGTTAATGGAAGCACATATATTTCACTTCAATCAGATCTAATAACAACATTTACCAATACTCAAGATGGTTTTTGTTCAGCCGCTGGCCGTGTTGCATCAGATGGAACACAACAAGCAGGATACCAAATCTCAGCAACAGCGAAAATTGGTACAGGAAATTACAGAGTTACCTATTCAACAGCAATGACAACTGCACAAGGTTATGTGATTGTGGTTACGCCAAGAGATTTGGGAAATACATCAGATGCTTATTGTTGGAATGTAACGGCACAAGATGCATCGAAATTTGAGGTGAAGTTCAGGAAATTTAACTCAGGAAGTCTAACGTTTGACAGTGTAGATGTTGGTTTTACATTTTCAGTATTTATGAGTAGAATATAATGAGCTTTCCACAGCCTGTAGCAGGTTATCAGCCATTTTTAATAGCAGGTTTTCAGACAGGATTACAAACTGACTTAAAACCTTGGCTTCTTCCACAAGATGCTTTTCAAAGTATCGTAAATGGTCATGTGCATAATTCTGTACTGCAAAAGCGCGCTGGTATGAAGATATTTGGTAACATGAACTATTCAGATGGAATAGTTATCACTGTAGCCACAAATCCCATCATGGGAATAAAAAACTTCATAGATAATAACGGCGATGCAAAAATTCTGATTTTCGATACAAAAAGAGCGGCAATTTTTAACGATGCTACACGCGTTTTTGATCCATTAGATATCGTAGATATTTTCGACGGTCAACCATCATCTTTTGTATCGGCAGCTGCATTTGGAAAGACAAAAGCATTCTTAACAAGCACATTCTTTTTCACAAATTTCAACGGTGATACAACACTTCCTATCTCTCCAATTAGAACTTATACAACAGGTGCAACAACAACTCAGTTTGTGCCAGAAACAACACCGACAATAGGAACCAGAAACTACATATTAGCTTCCCAATTTATATTTTCTATTCGATCACGTTTGATATTGTTAAACACTGTTGAAGGACCAACATTTCCGTCAGGAACACCAGCAACAAGTACAGGTACTAACTTTGCTCAAAGAATGCGATGGTGTAGATCATTTAATCCTGATACTGGAGGAGTAGCGCCTGTTCCTGGGAATCCATGGGATGAGTTAACACCAGGTAATGGTGGCTTTGTTGATGCTTCAACTTCTGAAGTTATCGTGGGTGCTACACAACTAGAAGATACGATTTTAGTTCAGTTTACAAATTCTGTCTGGCTAATCGAGCCCACATCAGATCCAGCATTGCCTTTTAGATGGATCAAGGTTAATAGTTATCGTACATGTAGTGCACCATATGCAAGTGTAGCTCATGATAATTATATTGTTTCGTATGGTAATCGAGGAATCGTTGCAAGTTCAAGAAATGAAGTTCGTAGAATCGATCAAAAGATAGAAAACTTCATGATGGAAGATGTAAATACTGATTTTGCTTCTAGAATGTATTCAGCAAGGGATTATACTGAAAAAAGATCATGGACACTATACCCTTCTTCAGTTGATAACATTCTTCCTGGAGAAGAAGCTGAAACTTCAAATTTTGCACTAATCAGAACAGAAGAAGAAGGCGCTTGGTCAATCTACAACGTGACTCTTAAGGATCAAGATCCGATAAATGGCACGAATATGAGCTGTTTGGGTTATGGATCATTTTCAATCGACCAAACTTTTGATGATTTTCCAGATGATGATGATAATACTTTTGATAGTCCTATTGCAGACAACACGTGGAATGATTTTTTACAACAAGCCGAGACAGAAGTTTTTCTTGCAGGCGATCAAACAGGACGCATCATAACTTTAAATGATGGTGGTGATGATCTAGGAATCGATATCGATTTTGAAGTTGTCTCAGCTGGATGGAATCCTTTTGCTCAATCAGGCCAACAATCTCAAATGGGATATGTAGATTTTTATATAGATGCAGACAAGAACACAGATTTTACCGTTGAATTCTTTGTAGATGATGTGACAAGTCCATATTCAGTTCAACAGATGAACTGCCTTCCAAACTTAGGATTTATTTCGGATATTGTGAATGTAACACAAGCTAATCCGGCAGTGTTTAATGCACCAGGTCATGGTATGACTACCGGAACAGAAGTTTATATTTATGGCGTAAATGGCATGGATGAAATTGACGGTGGGCCATATATAGTTACAAATATCGATGTAAATAATTTTTCTGTAGCAACAATTGATAGCACAACATTTCCAGTTTACGAAGGTGGTGGCCAAGTAGTTCAAAGATCGTTTGAAAATGACCGATGCTGGAAAAGAACATACGCAGGTGCTAAAGGATACCAACACTATGTACGAATTACAAATTCAGATCACAATGATGTTTTGTATTTTCATGCTTTCATGCCTCATTTTAGACCAGTAGGTAACCGAATCATAGGCGGATAATGACACTACCAACAGATATAAATTTCCCAGCAGCAGAAAATCTTCTTGAGGACGGCGGTCAGTACAATGTAGAAACATTTCTTCAAGAAATGAATAATCGTCTTGCTGACATGTATCAAGACATTGCACAAAATGTGAATGGCTATATCAAAGATTGGAAACCTGTTGTATACGGATTGACCAACACAGGGACAGCCACATATGTAAATCAGTCTGGTTGGATAAGACGAGCGGGCATAATCACTGAATGTTGGATGGATGTATCCTGGCGTGCACACAGCGGCTCAGGTTTCGTTGCAATACAAATGCCATACCAAGTAGCCATGAGTTCAGCATCGCCGTTTGTAGGGGTGATAGAATCATCCGCAGCTAATGCATTTCCAGGCTTTACATATCTGACATGGCGAGTTGAACCAAATACTACAGAAGGTTTGATTATAAAAAGCGGTGACGGCGTTCCATCAGAAAAATTATCGTTAGCCAATGCTGGTGGATTTAGAGGCTATATTAGATACATAGGAAAAGAATTTGAAGACCAATGAAAAATCAATCGAAAATTTAAAATGGGTTAGGATTTTTGACCCAGTGCATATTCCTAAAGAATACATAGATCAAATAAAGCACAAAGAATTTACATGCGAAAAGTTTTATGAATTCATTTCTGATATTGCATTAATTTCAAAAGAAGATGGTTTTGTAATTAACCCATATAACTTGCTTTTTGTTCTTGTAGATGATAATAACAGGACAAAGGGCGTTCTTTGGATGGTAATTGATAATTTGGCTAATGCCTTGGTTATCAATACTTTCTCTATCGATAAAGAATATTGGGGAAATGGAAGTGCAGTAAACTTTCTTAAAGAAAAAGCTATCGAAATAAAAGAAAAAGAAAACTTAAGCAAGATTTATTGGATCACAAGAAGTCCGAAACATTCGGAAAAGTTCGGATTCAAAAGAAGCAAAAATACTTTGATGGAGTATACAGATGGGAAGCTCAGCGAGAGGACAGATATTCGGACAGGATGCCAGACAGACGGGCCAAGCGAGTCTAATGACACGCGAACAAGAGAAGTTGCTGAAGGGTGCACTGGGTAAAAACGGCGGCCAATTTAGTGATGTGATAGCGCAATTGCTTGGCGGTGGTGAAGGTCAAGGTGGTTCATTTGAAGATCAATTTCAGCAAGGAGTTGTCGATCCTGCTTTGCAAACGTATAACCAAGACATTCTGCCGGCCTTAGAGCAACGATATGCTGATGCAGGGGCTGGATCTTCATCTGCATTAAATCAAGCGCTTATAAAGAGTTCTGATGACCTTACTAATCTTTTATCAAGTCAGAGAATTGGATATCAGGGACAGCAACAACAAATGAGACAAAGTGCTCAGAATTCTGCATTACAAACCATCTTAGGTTTAATGGGCCAAAAAGCATTCCAACCAATTGTGCAAGGACCTACGGAAGGTTTAATTAAACCACTTATTGGTGCAGCTGGCCAAGTAGGTGCAGCAGCAATGATGAAACCCCCAATGCCTGTAAAACCATAACATAGCGGAGACAAAATAATGGCAATCACATTTGAAAGTGTAAAAGATCCATATGGTTTAGGTGCTGCGGGTAATGCAATTGGTGGTGCTTATTTGCAAAGATCCTTGATGGATTTACAAGATAGCAAGAAACGTGAAGCAGAAGAACGTCTTAAGAAGCAGCAGGTAGGGAACTCTCAAATACTTGGCCAAACTCTGCAAGAATTTATGCCTACAGAAGAAGGACAAAATTGGGATCAAGAAAGAATAGTTGGTTTCATATCCAATGCTTTACAGAACGGTGCTCCAGTAAATGAAGTTCTAAATGCTGTAAAAGGCATTCAGCCAAATAAAAGTTCTGCTAATCCTGCACAAACTCCTTTCACAAAAGAATTAGCAAAAAAGAATGCAGCTTTGCTTACTTCGTACACTGATCAAGGTCGTAAGGCTAAAGAAATGCTAAATGCAATGGAAGGGGTAGATAAAGCAATTTTAGATCCAGAAAGATCCGATAATTTTGCTGCCAGAACATTTAAGTCACTTCCAGGATCAGAAATTACTTACGGCGGATCAGATCAGGCGATGGTCAACTTTTCGAAAGAATTTGTTACAAACTTTAGTAGCATGTCAAATCTTCGACTTACTGATGCAAAATTAAAATGGCTTCAAGGTGTTCCGCCTGCCCCTTGGAAAACAAAAGAAGCAAATTTGGTTTCCGCTGCTAATTCAAAACGTTTACTTCAAATTCAACAAGCTTATGGCGATATTTCTAGAAATCTAGCAGATGGATATTTACAAGCTGGGCTTGATGTTCCTGCTAATTTTGAAAAATTAGTAGAAGATGCAGTAGAGCCATTGCGTGAAGATATTGACAAGATGTACAAAATGAGCACAGAAAATGGCCAAAGTCAGTCAAATTCTGTCGAAGTAGGCGCAACATTTAACAAAATGCCAAATGCTAAAGAATATGAAGGCGCAGAAATAACCGATAGCAAAGGCAATAAGTTTAAATCAAATGGCGTTAAATGGAGCAAAGTAAAATGACTTTCACACTCACAAAATTGCCTGAAAAAAAAGAAGAAGACCAAGAAGAGTTTAAGCTTACTAAAAAAGGCGAAGAGCCTAGTTCTGGAAAGCAAATTGCACGTGGTGTTGGTCAAGGTGGTTTAGATTTTCTAAGCTTAGGAGCGTTACCTCTTTATCCTCTAGAAAGAGGAATACAGAAAATATTTGGCAATGAAAATGAACCTGGTCTAAGTCAAGCACAAGAAGCAAGATATGGTGGACAACACAACACATTGGAAAATCTTCAGAATCAGCCTGGATATATGCCATCCATGGAAGAACTTCAAGGCTTATCAGATGACGAATTAGGCGGTGGTTCTGGCACATCATTAGCTAGACTTCAACAAATCCAACAAGAAATACCAGAAGGTGGTTTGCTTCAAGAAGGTACTAGACGTGTAACCAGATCTTTGCCAATGGGAGCTTTTGGAGGTTTAGGAAATCTATTAGGCGCAGAATTTACAGGTCTTGGTGCTAAAGAAGGTGTAAAGGCATTAGGTGGCGGTGAAGGGCTTCAGACAGTAGCTGATATTACAGGCGGTTTAGCTTATGGACTTAAGGGCCTTTTCAATCGTGGTGCAGCGGAAAACGTAGTTCCATATGTTGCGCAAAAAGAAGGTGGCCTAATGCAAGCCATCGAAAAACAAGCACCTCATTCTCTCGAGAAAAGAATACATTCTTTAGGTCAAAACACAATACAAGACTTTAAGAAAGCTGTGGGAGATATTACCGATAAAGAAATTCAACAACTTACGAACTTTTCAGCTAGAGAAATTGAAGATGCAATCGTAAAAGAAGCGGGTAGCAACATACTGAATAAAATTACTCCACAGGATGCATTACCACAACAAGCTTGGTCAGATGTTAAGAAAGGGGCAAATTCTCTATACGAAGCAGAACAATCAGTTTATAAACCTAAATATGATGCAGTAAGACAAGCAGCTCAAAAAATTGAAGTCATACCACATAACTCTATACGATCTGCACGAGATACTTTAAATAAATTATCAAATGTAAGAACAAGTCCAGCGGGTTACGGTGCAACTTCTAATATCGTAAGAGACATTCTTCATGATTTAACCGGTGTATCACCTAACGCTGAATTATTAAAATCTGCTCTAGAAAGCGGAAATACACAACTTCTTGAAGCAATATATGACTCATTAAATAAAACAAGCAGGCTATCGACAGACAAGCTAATGGATCTTTCCATAAGATTGAATGATGCTATAAATTATGAAGCTTTAACACCAAATATTAAAAATCTTCTTAAGCCATTACAGAAGACTATTAAAGAAGAATTAAAAGATTCATTGAAGAAATCTGACCCAAAAATACTTGATGAATTAGTTGAAGCAGACAGACTTTATAAGCAAACGGCAGAGCGATTTGGAAAAGATTCAATCTCAAATCTACGTTCATCAGAATCACCTGAAAGGATGACAGCTGTATTTTCTCAGCCATCCAACTTCGAAAATCTCGTGAACTTATTTGGAAAAAACAGTCAACAAGTTAAGACAGCAGAAAGACAACTTATTCAGGAATTAGGTTCCACAAACACAAAATCCGCACAAGATACCTTTAAGCAACTCGAACCTTTTCTAAGCAATGAAGCTAAAGAAGCAGGAAAAGAGATAATTGCACTGGGAGATAACTTAGCTGTTCCAGGACAAAGAAGAATGCTTCAAAAATCAATGCTTGAAGATGTTGCAGAATCAATTTCTACAGGAAAAGCACCTAATTTCACTACAAGAGCAATGTTAACTCCTGAAGGATATCAAGCTGCTAAAGATACTTTTTCGAGAAGTGCAAGCGGAAGAGAAGTATTTAAAACTCTTGAGAAGAAACTTGTCTCGGATATTTTAGATCCTATATTTGTTGGCGATCAAGTTGACTGGGCAAAAGCAGCACAGATATTAGAAAATCCTAATGTAGCTATGGTCATGAATGAAATTATTGGGATAGATGGTGTTGCTATGATGAAAAATATGCAAAAGTATGGTGAGAATATCACTAAAAATATGGGTATGATTAAAAACTCTCAACCCAGCACATTCAACAAACTAATAGGTTCGATGGATAGTCCAACTAAATTAATGATGGCAGCAGTTGTCGGGAAAGCAATCGCAGCACCACTATGGTTAACAGGAGCGGCAACAGGATTAGCCTTAAAACGATCCTTAGCATCTCTTATCACCAATCAAAGTGCGTTAAAATCCCTAAAGAACATGGCAAATACATCTGTTTTAGGGAGCGCATTGCTTAAGGATGTTGGAGTAATTAATTCATCTTTGCAAGAATGATTACTTAGAAAAGTATTCTAAGCAAGCAAAAAACAAAACATATAAATAGAATTCTTTCATAATTTTAAACTTTATGTCTTTGATACTTACACACATTCGAGCAAAACCTAGACCTCTTCGACTGTGAATTTCTCACCTTGTATCGCATACCACACTTTGTGCAGATCATAAACGTTTGCTTGTGCGTATTTCTTGGAAATTTTGATACCGATTCATTGCGACACTGCACCGAACAATACTTCCAATTTTTATCGCTGCCTATATTACTACAATTACAACATTTCAAACAATCGCTCCATTAGCCAGCAGCTATTTTATTTAGATTATTTCCTCCATATGACATACGGTGAATTAAATATAAAAACTTAATTAATCTAAAATTTCGGAGTTTAAAATGGTTAAAGGTCCATTAGCTTACTTGGGCGCAGGCTCAGCTACAGATGCTAGCGAAGGTATAATTGAACTAGCTTCAGTTGCAGAAGTAGTAGCAGGAACAAATGACACTAAAGCGTGTACACCACTTGGCGTTGCAGCTATTGCAATCGCAGGTGCTCCAGCAGCAAGTACAACTCAAGCTGGTATCATAGAAATTGCCACAAACACAGAAGCTGCTACAAAAGTAGCTGCAAATTTAGCTGTAGTTCCAAGCAATATCCCATCAATTATGGCAGCTCCAGGTGCAATTGGTAGTACAACTCCAGCAGCGGGTACTTTTACTACTCTTACTGCCGATGTAATGGTATTCAACCAGCCAGTTGACGTATCAGAAGGCGGTACTGGTATCGCTTCTTATACAGCTGGCGATACACTATACGCATCAGGTGCTACAACTCTTTCAAAGCTTGGCATTGGTACTGCTAGACAAGTTCTGCAAACCAACGCAGGTGCTACAGCTCCACAATGGGCATCTAACTTAGACATCCCAGGTACACTTGATGTAACAGGCGCTGTTGTTCTAGATGATGTAATGTCTATTGCTGGAACAGCCACTATGTCAGCAATTACAGCATCAGGTCTAATCACAGGTACAGCTGGTACAACTATCACCGGCGCAGCGATTAACCTAGGTAGTGATGCAGGTGCCTTTGCCGTAAACATCGGTACTGGAGCAGCTGCTAAAACTATCACAATGGGTAACGGAACAGGTGCAACAGCAATCAGCCTAAATTCTGGTAGTGGTGGAGTAAACATCGGAACCAACGCTGTAGCTCATACAGTGACATTAGGTAACGTAACTGGTGCTTCAGCTGTCGCAGTAAATACAGGAACAGGCGGTTATGCTCTTACTACTACAAACGGCGCAGTAGCCATTGCTAGTGGTACAGGTACAATCAGTGTTGGCGCGGACGCAGCGGATCACACAATTAACATTGGTAATTCAACTGGAACAACTCCAGTATCAATCAATGCAGGAACATCTGGCGTAAACGTCGGAACAAATGCAATCGCTCATACTGTAACTCTAGGAAACATCACAGGCGCAACAGCCGTTAATGTAAACACAGGAACAGGTGGAAGCACTCTAACCACAACTAACGGTATCATCAGCCTAATAAGCGGTACTGGAACGATCTCAGTTGGAGCAGATGCAGCGGATCACACCATAAATATTGGTAATTCAACAGGTGCCACACCAGTTTCTATAAATGCTGGTACATCAGGTGTTAACGTAGGCACAAACGCAATTGCCCATACAGTTACGCTTGGTAATGTAACTGGTGCAACAGCTGTGAATGTCAATACTGGTACTGGTGGCAGTACATTGACAACCACAAACGGCATCATAAGCTTAATCAGTGGAACAGGCACTATTTCTATAGGTGCAGATGCTGCTGATCATACAATCAATATCGGAAACTCTACTGGTACTACACCAGTTTCCATTAACGCTGGTACTTCCGGTGTAAACGTTGGAACGAATGCTATTGCTCACACAGTTACTGTTGGTAACTCAACTGGTGCAACTGCAATTACTGTTAACTCAGGTACTGGTACAGCTGCTTTTGCCGCTAACGCAACTGATCACTCAACAAACGTAGGTTCATCCACAGGTACTTCTGCAACTACAATTGCAGGTGGTACAGGTCATATCTTCATGAACTCAGGCATTAAGAATAAAGTCACAGCAGTAACTACAGCAGCTACCCCATACGCTGTTCTAGGAACTGATTATTTTATCAGCACTGACTCAACAGCCGGAATTATGACTATTACTCTACCAGCAGCACCAGCAACTGGTCGTACTGTTGTTGTTTATGATGGTACTGGTCAAGCAGGTGGAAGCGCAGTAACAATTGATGGCAATACCAAAAACATTGCTGCAAGTGGTACCTCAGCTGCAACTAAAGCTATTACTACTGCATATGGATCTTACATTTTGACCTACAACGGCACACTGTGGTTAGGACAGAAAATTACTTAATAGTAAGGGAATATCATGGCAGTTACAAAAAGAGTTTTTCTTCCAGAAGTTGAAAGGGTGGCCGACGCTACCCTTTTTAATAATACATATCAGAACTTTGACACACCTTTGCTGCATCCGTCACGAACTTTGATGTTTGTAAATGCATCTAGCAAAAATGTGAAGATTTCATGGGATGGCGTAAATGCAGCTTTTACTCTTCTAGCAGGAGCTGTAGTTATACTTGATGAAACAAGCAATACAGTTGCAGGCGTACCATTAGAAACACGTGAAGGCACACAGTTTAAGATAAAAGGTGCATCTCCTGGAGCCGCTGGCGAAGAGGTCTATCTATCATCCTTCTATGCATTTTGAGGTTAAATGTCACAGTATACAAGAGTCGTTACGTCTGGTAATTTACCGCCAATAGTTCCTGTTCAGTTTACCGCTGATGATGCAACTACAGCTGTACCAGCAGCAGGTAATCTGAATGTTTTTACAAATGATACGACAGCCAATAATGATAATGGAATAAGAAGTACAGCAAGTGGCTCTACAGTCACTACTCAGCTGACAAATCGCCAGACAGGTGCTATTACAACGTCAGATGCTACACCTACGACAGCTCTAACTTTCGCATTGGGAGCTACTCCTGGAGTCTATTACATTGAAGGCAATGTTGCAGCTTTTGATGTCACAGATACGGCTGGTGGCGTTTACAACTTCATTTCTGGCATGCGTACTGATGGAGCTACAGCTACAGAAATTGGATCTGAGTTTAAAGATTCATTTGAAGAAGCTGCAATGAGTGCATCGGATATTGCTATTAGTGCTAGTGCAAATAACATGATTATCACCGTCACAGGTATCGCTGCAAAGACAATAGATTGGAACGCGTTTATAACATTTAGATTTGTGAGTTAATATGCCAGGATTCAGCAATATCACGGGCCAAGAATCAATCATGTATGCCGATAACGCAAGTTTCAATGGAACTGAGCGTGGCGGAAAAATGACTACTGACGGTCAACTATGGATAGGTTCTACATCATTACCCCATGTAAAGTTAGGTAATATTACCTCTCTTGATAGCAGCGTTGGTGTTAGTAATTCTAGTGGTACGATTGATCTTTCTATTGTTGGTCTTGCTTATGTACAACCCTCAGCATATCCATATACGGTTTTATCTACAGATTACTTCATTTCAGTAGACTCATCATCAGCGCGCACAATTAATCTACCAAATGCACCAAATACACGAAAAACTTATGTCATCAAAGACAGAGTTGGCAGTGCAGGTGCTAATAATATTACGATCACAACTCCAGGAGGAGCTGTGTTAATTGATGCAGCAGCGATTTACACACTAAATTCGAATTACGGATCTATTAGTGTTATTTTTAATGGCACATCTTATGAGGTTTTCTAATGGCTTATCAAGACAATTCAGAACCTGTAGGACAGCTGACCTACTTTGCTAATGCCAATGGCGATAGCTACATTACAAGTGGTCATGGAGTGTGGTTAAAATGTGATGGATCAATTTATTCACAAGCTACGTATTCAGCATTATTTGGACGTATTGGATTAATAAATGGCATGGGAAGCCTATGGACATTACGAAGCACAGGCACGTCAAATAACATGCTATCTTTAGCTTATGGAAATAGCACCTATGTGTATTCAGCAGCTGGAATAACAGGTAGTTCCACTGATGCAATCACTTGGACTCCAAGAGCAATGCCAACCAACAACACTTTGTCTGCATCTGTTTATGGAACAAATTTTGTAACTGTTGGTACAGGCGGAACAGTCGTGACGTCTACAAATGGTGCAACTTGGTCAACAAAAACTCCTGCGGCTACGAACTTAACCTATGGAACTGTACTTGTTGCTGTTGGTGCTCAAGGTTTAAATAGCACATCAACTGATGGTGTAACATATACTGGAAGAGTCAGAACTGTAGTTCAAACTTTGAATGCAGCGACTTCAAATGGTTCTAATATTTATATAGCAGCTGGGACGGCTGGAGTAATGCAATATTCCACCGACGCTATCACTTGGACATCTTCTACAAGCAATACTGCAAGTAACATTAACGGTCTGGCTTTTGGTTCTGGATTATTTGTTTATGCGACGACTGGTGGCGGTGCCGGCAGCAGTACAGACGGCATCACTTGGACAGCTCGCACTAGTAATACGGCCAGTGCTTTAAACTGTGCAGCTCAAGGAAATGGTGCTTATGTTCTTGGTGGAGCAGGTGGCGCAATTACTTCTTCAACTGATGCCATCACTTGGACTGTTAGGACTTCTGGAACTGCATCCGCTATAAATGCTCTTGTAAGAGGTGCTGTATTTGTTTATGCAGGTGCAGGCGGCGTTCTTGCGACTTCAACTGACGGAACCACTTGGACTGCAAGAGTTTCCAACACTACCTCAGCAATAAGTGCGTTAGCTTATAATGGGTCAGTTTATGCTTATGGTGGTGCAGGCGGAGTCATTGCATCAAGTACCGATGCCATCACTTGGACCGTTAGAACTTCTAACACTACAACTGCTATAACTGGTATGGCTGCAATAGGTTCTACTTTCGTTGCAGGTGCATTGAGCATGTCAATCACTTCAACTGATGGGACAAACTGGCCTGCATATGTTGGTAGTGGCACAGTTAGCAACTTAACTGCTATTACCTATGGAAATTCACTTTATGTCGCAGGTGGTGCAGGCGGCGATATGCGTTCTTCAACTGACGGAATCACTTGGACAACTCGCACTAGCAATACAACAAGTGCTATAAATGCCTTAACATATGGTGCAGGATCATATGTGGGAGGTGGTGCAGGTGGAGTAATTACTTCTTCAACCGATGCCATCACTTGGACCGTTAGAACCTCCAATTCAGGTGGAGCAATAATTGGATCGCTCGCATATGGTACATTTTTTATTTATGGTGCAAACGGTGGTGGAATAGGCACATCAACTGATGGAACTACGTGGACCGCTAGAACAACAGGCACAACTTCAAATATTGTAGCTTTAACATATGCGAATTCAACATATGTTCTTGGTGCAACTGGTGGGGTAATTGAAACAAGTACTGATGCTATCACTTGGACAGCGCAAACATCCAACACAACATCATCTATTGTTGCTTTGATTACTGGTAATAACCTGTTTATAGCAGGTACTGGACCAAATATTTATACATCACCTACAGGTTATTCTTATAATTCAGCTACACAGTTCCAGGTACCTACTGACAACAATACAAACCCTACCATAGAATTAACAACAAACTTCAAACGCGCATTGTACATAAAGGCATCATGACAAAAGTATTTCTTGCAACACCAGCTTTTAGCGGAAAAGTAAACGTATCTTACGCAATTGCATTAGCAGAGACTTTCGCTTTACTTGCATCAAGAGGAATTGAAACACATATATGCATACATTCTAGTGGATCTCTTCTTGTAGCTGAAAGAAATAGGCTTAACAAGGCATTCTTAGCTACTGATTGCACACATATGCTATGTATTGATTCAGATCTTGCATGGCCTGCTATGTCAGTTCCAGCAATGTTAGATTACGATGTTGATTTTGTCGCTGGATGCTATCCAGCGCGAGGTGAGAATATATTTTTGTTTCGTCCTGTTTACCTTCCAAACGGTGCTGTAGAAACGAATAGCAAGAATTTGCTGAAGATGAATTTCATTCCAGCTGGATTCATGCTAATAAAACGCGCCGTAATTGAAAAACTACACGAACAATTTTCTCACGAATATTTTCAACCAAAAGATCCTTCACAAGCAGATGAAGATGGCTTTTGCATCTTTAATACTGAAGTGCGAGATGGGGAATTTTGGGGTGAGGATTTTACTTTTTGTCGCAAAGTGCGTGAATGTGGCTTTGACATATGGGTAGACCCGCTTATTGAGTTTGACCATAATGGTACACGCGGTCAAATGGCTGCCTGCCTAACTAATGACCCAGAAAAAGCTAGAATGTCAGATCAAGTGCCTAAATAGCAGAATGCGTGTTCTTAAATGAATCTAGATGAGTCTTTTGCTCAAGATACAGCTGCATAAGTTCAGTGTATTTTGCGAAAAGATTCTTTCTTACTCGATCCATTTGTTGCTCTAGCATATTTAAGCGCTGTTCAAGCAAATCTTCCTTGGTATCTTCAAACAAATTAAGCTGTTTAGATGTCATCTTCTTCCTCTCTATTTTTAAAGTCTGCAACGATAAGATCTATCGCCCGCTTCATTTTTCTGTAAATATGCTCTTGGCCTTGTTCTGAAATTTTAAATTCATCATCAAAGTTGATCTTATGCAAAACTGGAGCATCCGACAACATGCTCATCATATTTGCTGAGGTAATCAATATGCAATACTGCACATTCAGTGGGATTAAACGTGGCTCATTATTTTGCATAACATATTCAGTCAAATTAGCACTCGTACCTAAGAGAGTGCAAATTAAATGGCATTTTTCTTTATTATTTGGGAAATTTTTATCTATCTTATTATAAAGTTCTTCTAAAGTATCAGCCATTAACTGTTTCTCTTTTAAGTCTTTCTATGCAGACTCTTAATATACTAGAATGATTCCATTTACTTCCATTGCGATTTAGTAAATTTCTTTCGTTTAGATATTTAGCAATTCCACGTATGGATATGCCTGTTTTTCTAAGCTCAGTCATTTCGTTCAGCAATTTTCTTTCCGTATGATTTTGAGTTAAGTGTATGCCATTATCACAAAGCTCAAAGCCATAAGGAATATAACCAACACGCTCATTTTTCTTTTTCTTAGCCTGAAGTGCCGCACTTACACGCAGACCTATGATTAAACGCTCATATTCGCTGAATGCATCGATCATTCTACGCATTAGCATTCCAGTAGGATCATCATTTTCTGTGCCTTCTCCAGCCAGGGAAATGATTTTGGCGCCCTTTCTTTTAACGGCAGCTTCAATCATAGCCATAACTAGAGCATCCCTTCCTAAACGATCTCTTTTTGCCACAACAAGCAGATCGCCTTTGCTAAGCGCATTAATTGCATTTAGCATACCTGGACGCTTTTCTAAAGAGAGAGAACCGCTTAAAGCTTCATCTCTGAATATCTCTAATATATCTACATTATTTTTTGTAGAATAATTCTCAATCGCATACGTCTGAGCATCTAGCCCATGCTTAGACTCTGCTTGATATTCTGTGCTTACTCTTATATAGCCTATTATTTTCATGAGTCATATGCCTCGGGCAATGGAACCCACTCAGTTATATTATCTACAGCATATCGCATACCCGATAATGAACCATTTCTCGGCACGTAAAACAGTCCTATCATATTATTTAAAGGGTTATCATCATGTTCAAAAAAGCACATGCCCCATTTATGTAACCCGATGCATATCTGCCCTTTTTTGGGCTTATCATCCGTGAAGTCTTTCCACTCAGTCATTATTTGGTTGAGCCTCTTGTTGAGAATCTTCTGCTACTTGTGCCCGCTCACCATGAAAATGTATGCGATCTTGATACAAATGCTTGATTAGTTCGAAGGGACAAAAAGATTGATCTCCAGATTTTTGATAAAGATAATTACTTATATATTTGGTTTCTTCTTCCTGAAGTGCACACCTATCTTCCAGATCGATTATTTTTTCTTCAAGCGATCTACTCAGTGTAATTAGCTTGCGCAGCAAAACGGTAAAATTTTCGATTTGATAGTAGTAGTCATTTTTTAGATGATTATATTTGGCATCCAGTTTTTTTCTTTTGGCATATTTTGCCTTTTTGTCATTGGCAATCAAAATTGGATCGATCGTGATAAGGGTAAAAATTGCTGTTAACATCATAGTTAACAATACAACGTTTTTTCTAAATAATATGTTGGATAGTAGTTTCATTATTGTCCTTAAAATTTATTAAATGTATTTGGGAGAAAGAGTTTACTTCTGTAATATGATTGTTTGTTTTTCTATCTTTTGGCTTATGGATTCTTGCATAAGCATATTTTGTATAACCTGCATGATGGTATTTTGGGATTTCATTTTTGTCTTTCATAACACCTATTAACTTATATTTTATTACAGTTAATGTCACGGTACCAGGTGGTAGCGTTACAATGAACATCATAAACATTCGCATTTTTAAGCATTTCAGAAAACTTATTTCGTTGTTTTAATGCTGTTTTCTCATCATCATGTGATGACATTATGTAGCCCTTTTGATCGTCTCTTTTTTCGTGCGGATAGACGACAACAAAAACATGATATTTTCCTGTAGTGCTGCATTGTACAACGTAAAAGGTGCATAGCTTATTCTTGCTGAATACAGCAATATCAAACTCTGTTGCATGAGATACGGACATATTTACTCCTTATCAATTTTCAGATGTGATTTTTCGAGGCATTGAAATCTAAAAGCTACATATTTGGTCAAGGCTTTACAGTAATCAGAATTTTCATATTCTTCTCGTTCTTTTTTGATTTCATCTGGAGTTTTTGGACATTCAGCCCAATGAGTGACCTCATCAATATAGCCACCTGTTGCATAATCCCCTTTTGGGTCTAAATCCCAATAGGTATCATGATATTGAGCAGTGCATATTCCATCACATTTAGAATACACAAGCTTACGCTCATAGTCATCTCGGTCTGGCATTCGTTCATCACATTTAAACCATTTAGTCATGAATTGCTCCCATACATACAATCACTACATCTACTAATAAAAGCCTCATTACCAAAAATTGCTGTCGTAGCTTTTTTACCGCACTTGCAATACATAATATTACCAGCACTATCAATCATGGAGACATTTTCAGGATTAGTAAAACGGACATTTGAGGAAAATCCACATTCCGTACAAACGTTCTTATATTTGATTATTTCCGGTTTAGGTCGTTCAAGCCATTCAGTCATCTAAAACCCTCATTAAAAAGCATAGCTAGCGAGTTGCCTTTGTCTACAGGTCAGTAACATTTATAGCCCCTTTTAACTTCTACGACAAGGCTAAGTGCGCCTGCACGCATAGGGTCAAACCCCACGGCTCCCTTCCTCCTCTAGCTATGCAAAGTTAACAATCTTTATATCTCTTAAAAATCATAGTTTCTCCAACATTATTATCAGGCTTAGTTTCCGACGAATCTAAGTCTAAGGAATAAATCTCTAGAGCTTTGATCAGGCATTGTAATGTGGTAAAAGGGTCTTTTAGTCTTGTTTTTTGCTTTTGGAGATTGCTTTTTTTCTTTAATCTTCGTCCGCTCATATAAATCCAGGTATTGTTTTTCTAGGTTTTGCCATCTTGCATAAATTTCAGGAAATTTTCTAAATTTTTCGGACTCTGATTTTATGTAGGCAAACATTTTATGAATTTTTCCAGTTTCATCACCAAATTTGAAGGCATCATGAAACAGTAGCATTCTGTCGAAATATGATTTCATTTCAGGGGGAAAAGCTATGATAGTTTTAGTGCTTAACATATTTCTTCACACTGGTTCAGGTATTTCAATCCAATGAGTTATCTCAGCATATAATTTTGGCTTAATCCAACCGCCATCAGCATATACTTCCTTTGCAGCTCTAAGAATACCATCACTTTGATCTACCTGTTCATATTCAATATTAATAAGAAAATAAATCTTATTTTTTCCTAGTGAGAGCCACGCAGTCATTGGAGCTAATATAGCCTCTGCAATAACCATTTCTCCATTGATAATCACAAGAAGTTTTCCACCTTTCTTAGGGAATGTTTCGGGATATTTATTCCACTCAATCATTTAACACAACTCCACCCAACCAAATGCTCATGAAAAATAGAGCCAAAAAAATCCGCCATTTGATCATCTTGTTTAGGCCCTGTGACATACTCAATCATAAAGTAATAGCATGGTCCACATAAACCCCTAGATTTATGCGCTTTTTCTGAGGTATTACAATATCGGCAGCAATCATATCGTTTTGCCCATTCAGTCATTTTTATTATCTCTATTTTTATAAGGTTGAAGTATTTCTTCTTCTTCTTCTTCATGAGCAAAACGAGAACGAACCCCATATGAAAGAACTCTGAAATTTCCAGTTATGATATTGTGAATAGTTGCTTCATGATCTTTAATCAAAACACATAAATTGCGATAAAGGACTTGTGCTACATCATCCTGTAAATTATTAGAATTCAATCCGAAATGGATAAAATCATTCAAATCCATGCTCTTAGATATTCTTTCTGTCCGCTCGATTCTTTTTTTCTTGAAGTGATTTTTTATAAAACTGAACAATTGGCCCCCGACAGTACTATTATAAATACATGCTTTCCAGCTAAGAGGCTGCATGCTGCCTAAGCAAAGTTCTAGTTTTTTCGATAAGGTTACTCTCAATCAAGCGAGCATAGCTTATATCTCTGTGGCTTGCTCAGTCATCACAGGGGCCGTTACGGAGAGGCCATACACGTCCGCGCTTGGAAATATTTACTCTACATTTTTAAGGCGCCAATACGAAATCGGAGTTTTACGGAACATCTCAAGATCAACCTTTTTAAGCTCAGGGATACTTGAGTAATCTATGGTACCCTTGCGCATATACTTTGATATCTGCATGCCATTACATACGGCATTTGTTAAATTGTTCGATTCGCACATTTCTACTATTATTTTTTTAAGTTCTGCTTCGCGCTTAGTTAAATTGGTTATGTTATCCATAACACTTTTAAGCTCGGCAGTTGCTTTAGTTATTTCTACGTCATTTATTGAGACATAATCTTTAGTAGTCATTTTTGGCGCAACAAAATCTTGCATGCAAACGAAGAATTTTTTCTCTTCAGCTATCATTTCCGTAATAAACTTATCGTCTCTACCTACCTCTACAATCACACCATCTCCGTGATAGTAAGAAAAATAATAGGCCATATCAAGGCCGGTTACTTCCAATTGGTGCTGTAATTGAGGGAAATATTTCTCAGGTATCTTGCCGTTACACGCTACTTCGTGATCTTTAGCTCCTGGATTCTTAATCTCTACGATATGCTTACCTTCTTCATCTATACCATCTAGGCTAGCCATCATCCAGTCAAAGTGCTCGTGAAAGCAAACTTTCGGAAAAACATTCAATCTAGTTTTATCCATAAAGTTTTGGCGAGCTTCTTGCTCTTTGTCTAGGCCTTCTTGCATGGCACGCGTAACCACATTATCGTTTGTTATGCCTACCTTTTCCGACCATAGTTCATATGGCGTTTTCCACGGGCTTACATTCATGATAACAGGGGCATCTGAGGCCCCTATCTTTTTCTTTCGAAGCTCTAGCCAAGCCTCTGTATTTTGTGTTAGCAATTGCATTTGTGACTCTCCACAAGTTCAAGCAGTTTTAATCTGCGTTCAAGATATTTAGTTTTTTCTGTTTGTTTAGATAGCTCATGGGACAATATTTTTATTATTAGATCGTTAGAGTTATCACCGAGCATCTCTAGATGCTCGGAGTATTTTTCCATTATATTAGTTAAATGTTCGGATTTTATCACGCTTCGTTTACCTCATAAAAATCTTCCACTTCTTCAAATTCTGGCGTGTCTTGGTATTTCTTTTTATTTTCCATAGCTCTTTCAAGGGCTAGTTTGTACATGCGCTTAGGCACATCTTGTACATTGTACACAGGAGGCTTACAAAGTTTAAGACCATCCATCACACGCTTTACATACTCAGGATCGCAATCATTTAGGACCGATTGTAAATCATTCGCTTCTTCTAGCGTAATTTTTTCCACAATTTTTTCATCCTTTTTTTCTGGCGCATCTTGATGACATGCCATATCTGATACTTCAGCTTGCGCCATTTCTTCTTGCGTGTATATTCCCGATAGATCACCTGGAAAAGCTTTCCTAAGTGCAAGAGCCTCAGCACATTTAGCAAGTTGGTTATGGCCCATCTTTAGCCAAAACTGATTTGGAGTACCTTCTTTAGTTCGTTGAACATACTCATCAAAAAATGCAGTAGCTGCAATTTCATGCCAAGTACCATCAGCTGTTTGCTTTTTTACATAGGCAGTTGCAGACATTATCTTTCCGTTCTCGTATTGGTAGCTAGGTTCGCGCCCAGGAGCATAACGGCCTGTGCGCTCTGCTATTAGTCTATAACCATCAATACCAGTTTGTACGGTCATTGTGTTCTTTTTGAGCGTACTATCCCAGCGCTTAACCGGAAAGATCTGGCGCAATGCTGGATCTAAGCCGGTCTTTTTGCATACATGCACGAACATCAGAAATTCTTGGTCTGATGAGCCCTTAAAATACATGTCTTTTATCAATTCAACATGTGACGGTGAAAATGGTGCACTTGTTATTTGCTCTTGTTTCTTTTGTACTAGTTGCATGGTCGTATCCTTAGATTGTTTTTTTTGTTACGAATAATGAGTTAACTTCAAGATTTAAAAAGTAATCGCGCATAGGAATAGTTTTTCTACGTTCGATATTCAAAAAGTTTTCGGGGATTCTGATATTAAGAAGCTTGCAGATCCCTTCAAGATGCTCCTCTAGCTCACAACGATCTAATGGGCCGTTGGAGTAGAGGGCCTGTACGATGTCTCGCACATATTCTGTGCAGCCATAAATAAGCTCATCTTTTGGGTTGAAAGGATCTTCGCCTACATCATCGTAGCATAAATCATAGGGACTGTTCATTTTGCTCTCCTGGTTTGTCCTGGCAGGGACGTTTATTTCTAATTTTATTCTATATTAATTTACTTAGCTAATAACAGAATTATTGTTTTTATTCTCTAAATTGCTTGTTATTTATTTCTTATTTTTATAAAGTCACAATATCTCTTTTCATTTGAGATCCCTTGTAGTTTTATTTGTACCGCCCCATGTTCGTACCATGGGGCACCTTTTCGTTAAATCTAATCTTCGTACTAACTGATCCCGTCTCTCTTTAAGCTTTTCAGCTTCTTTGCGTTCTGCCCTGAAGGCGCTAAACGCTTCTCTCCATGTGGTCATTTTTATTCCTCAAAAAGTTTTTGTAAAAAATTCTCTGACTCTTCAAACGAAGTAAAGTTCATTGCAATTAAGATTCTTGTGTTCGTATTGTCTCTACAGTATAAAAACCATCTTCCATCTTCACCTACGTCAGACCAGAAGCCAATTATTTTATCTGTAGCTATTTTGTTACCTTCCACATCATTTATAAATTTTTTAAAGTCTTTTTCTTTTTTGTGTTTCATTTTTGTTTCCTAGTTATAGATTGTTACAACTGTATAGCTATGTGCACCGTACTCTAAATTTAGCTTTTCAGCTCTATTTCTAGCACGCTTACGGCAATTGTATGACTTGCCTACGTTCTGTTGTGTTCTTACGTTGTAGATTTGGTATGTCATCTTATTTCCTTATGTTGTTTTATCTCTACGCTGCTACAACTTGCTCGCTTCTTTCGTTCGAGTCACCAAGGAGACTTGCGCTTTGATGTCCACAAATATAGCAAACGTCCGATTATTGCGCAATCTTTTTCGTATATTTAAATCACGCAACATTCTTTCTTTCACAAAATTCCTCGAATCATATATAGTCTAGCCCACAAAACCATAAGGCAAAAAAATGCACCTTAAAGACTATCTAAAGCGCGAAAAGCTTACGTACATAGAGTTTGCAAAACACTTGGATTGCACCTCAACGACAGTATTTCGGATCATAGCGGGTACGCAATATCCTAAGATGGATCTGGCGATGAGAATAGTGGAGCTAACGGATGGAGAAGTATCATTAGATGATATCTACAGTGATCGACCGAAAAAACCTGTTTGCCCATGTTGTGGACACAAATTAGGAAAAAAATCCCAACTGAAATTAGCGGAAGAAGAATGGAAAAAGAATTAAGGCAAAAAAAAGTAGCAGTGCGAAGAGCCCCACACTGCTACTCCAATTTTTTACGGCTGCCACCAACGCTCACGCGGAAAATTATTTATAAAAAACACGACTTAAGCTATCATCCCTGACCGGCACGAGGAATACCGAACAAGGAACATAAATATATCATTAACAGCACTTAACGCTACTGAACACAGCATTATTTACTTATTATTAAAAACAAAAAAACATCAACCAAAAAAGGACAATGTTAATCATGAATCACACTAACCAAAAAAGGAGAGTATAATCACATGTACTACTATAAAAGCCCCTATGATATTTCACAATATAAAATTCCCTTCCTGAAAACTAAGCCCTCAAAAGCTGTACTAGATTTCATTCCAGGACATTACTGTTTGTTCAATCGTGAATTTGCTCGAAAAGAGACAGTCGCGACAGCAATTATACTAACAGAATTTTTATTGCTTGACGAATTCTACCAAGATGAGCTTATAAGACATCACAAGTACGGAGAAAACTGGTTTCGTGCGCCCGTTGAATTTGTTACCTTGCGCACATGTATTTTGCGAAAAGAGCAGGAAACCTCTGTGGATAAGTTAATTGCGTTAAGATTTGTAGATCAGGCAATTTTCGGATTACCAGCAATGCGACATATAAGAATTAACAAAGACATTATTAAAGAATATTTTGAATCGAATAAAGGAACTTAAAAATGAAAAGAACAAATCCACTATCAATGTTATTACCTAGCAATCACGGCTATTTCTTGCGTGATTTCGCCTATGATATAGGGTGTACCACATCAATACTACTAACCGAGCTCTTGGAGCTCGATGATTACTATGAGAATTCCTATGCGAGTCACGCTAAATATGGGGATGGGTGGTTTTATGCCACCGAGGATAGAATTTTGCGTCGTACTGGCATACGACGCAAACAGCAAGAGTCAGATATAAGGACCTTGAAAGAACTAGAGTTTATCGAAGTCAAGGTTTTTGGTCTACCAGCTTCACGATATTTCAGAATCAATCGCCAAAAAATCATGGAATATTTCGGCATTTCGGGCCCTACCAATCCAGAATGTCTTAAAAGTCATTCCGGTAGTAATAATTTGACTTGTGAACCTCCTCCTAATAGAAAAAATGTGACTTATGTTCAAAAGAAACAGCCAAAAACCGATGAAAAACCTTCAAAAAATCTTTGCACATTGTCTCATGATACATACCAAAATGAATTATGCGACCCTGCTGGTCCTTATAACATAATACATGATCCTAATAAAGATCCAAAAGATAGACATGCACCACCCCCTGTGGTGCATAACTGTACAAATTTTTTGACTTCCGATTCTGGCCCTCCAGTCGAAAAATACAAACCTCACAAAAACATTGAGGTCACGGCCAAGGAGCACCAAAAACTTGTGGAGAAACACGGCATCGAAATTGTCAACGAATGTTACGAATATCTTTCCGACTGGAAGCAAAGTGCGAATCCAAAAATGGTGGCCAAGCACAGCAGCGACTACCTGCGACTTCGAACCTGGGTAGCTACCACAGTGCTAGATCAACGGCAGAAAAACGACCGCATCAAGCAGCAAAGCAATCACAAGAACATTGCCCCTCATCGTCAAGGATCAAAGCTCGTAACGCCAGGAGATGCCGAATATGACGGATCTAGGATTAAGAGGTTGTAACATGGGACAATATATGCCTCAGAATGCCCTTAATTCGCCCGCTGTTGCATTATCTTTACCAAAAGGTGTCAACATAGCACCCCAACAAAGATCGTTGAATGTAGGCCGAAAGAATGCGTGGTTTGAGTTTTGTGAGCTCAATGATGTTTTTCCAAGGTATCGCAATACTTCGATCGAAAAGCTATCAATTCCGCCCAATGAAGATGGTGAATCGTTTAACTCCAAGGCTTTACGATATTTAGATAACATGTCAAGCTTGATACTCATGGGCAAAGCTGGCCGAGGCAAAACGCATTTTATGTTTGCCTTATTGCGTGAAATGTTTTTAACTAAGAACTTACCGCTAGGCGATGTGAGATACTTTGATCACGTTGACCTAGATAGGCGCCTGCAAGAGGCAGTCGTCAAATACAAGACTGCTAGGGGCCTAATAGAGTCCATTTGCGAGGTGCCAATTTTAATCCTAGATGATTTTGGCGTGGATACTGGTACCACTCGACATGAGCGAGATTTCTATGAGATTTTTAATAAGCGATTTGGCAAAGGTTTAATAACAATCATCTCAACCAACATGGACGAGCTGGCTATTTACAAAGCATACGGCGAACGTATTAGTTCTCGTTTTAAAGAGGCACTCGTGTTAGAATTTAATGGACCCGATTTAAGGGGCTAACTAAAAGTTAATTAACATTAATAACAAAAGGAGGATAACTATGCAAACTCAAAGACGATCAAAAAGAGATTCGTTAGTTAGATATCTTAGATTGATTAATTGTATGACAGTTAAACAAGTTGCTTACAAAGCTAAGATAAATAATACGCACTTAAAAGAGATTGAAGCAGGCACACGCGAATGTAGCGAGCTTACGGCGCGTAGGTTATCAACTCTTTTTGGATTAGCTTATGACTGGCAGAAGTTAATAACGAAAGTGGAAGAAGATTAAAATAATTTACTCGGCACGGTGGTGGACACTTTGAAAGATAAATCAACAGTCATGCGAAAGTGCCAAAACTGCGGTGTTTATGATTACAGGTATTCATGTTGGTCATGCAAGTTAGATTCTTGTTATAATTGTTATAGCAAGTGGCATGAAGATCGAATGCTTGATCATCCTTTCGTATGTATTTTACGCGATGGATTAATAAAATTAGTTGAGAAAGAAGATTAACTTTTTACTACACAAATAAATTAAAATGCTTTATCTGGTTGATTAATGAAAATTATCATACCAGGAAAGCCAATAGCAAAACAGCGGCATCGTTACTGTAAACGAGGTCGCTTCGTCACCACATATGACCCTCAAGATAGTTGCAAGCAAGAAGTACGTCGTATAATTACCGCACAATTATCTGAGCAAGCTAATTCTTTAGATAAATACACAATAATTGAATTAGGCAAAATATGTAGCGCAAAAGTTTTTTCAGTTTGTTTCACTTTTTTTCTTCCCATTAATTTATCAGATAGTGTAAGTGTAAAAAACAGAAAGCTTTGGGGCCTAATAAAAGCCTCAACCAAACCAGACTACGACAACTTAGAGAAGTTTTACTTAGACTGTGCAAATGGTGTTCTGTGGGATGACGATGCATCAGTTATTAAAGCAAGTGCAGTGAAACTTTATAGTGAAGAACCGAGGGTGGAAATAGTGGTAAGTGCTGTGCAGGATGTCAGATTCAATCAAAAAGTCGAGCAAGCTATATCCGTATTTTCGCCCTCGGAGTTTAAAGGCCTACAAGATCATGCTAAACAAATTGCGCAGATTACTCAACCGGATCTGGAGACGCTTAATGATACTAATCTCGAAGAGTGGATTATTTCGACCGCCGTACTGCTAAGCGACTTTGCTATGACATACGCACCAAAACTTACGAAAATCGCCAAACTAGGGGACATAAAAAGTGAAATCGACAATTACCAAGCACTCAAACTTGCACTCGAAGCTTAAGACTGCTAATGTTGGAAAACCTAACAATACAAAGCCAAAAGAAACAAAGAAACCGCAAATAAAAGTAGAACAAAACTCTTTCTTGAAGCAGTTTTTTTACCTAATCGGCGTAACTATAATGCTGATAGCCTTAGCTCTCATCATGCTTGTATCGATCACCTCATGCACATACAGCATCAACCAAGTACATACCAGCGGCGAAGCAAGCGACGTTGTAGACGAGACAGAAAACGTTGATCCAACTATCGACCCAACTTTAAATATTCCTAGTGTGTGAGTTTATATGACAAAAGCAAAAGCAACTAAGAAAGTCAAGAAAGTGATGACAGAATTTAAAGCAGGTCAACTTCATTCAGGGTCTAAAAAAGGCCCTGTAGTGAAGAATCCTAAGCAAGCAGTAGCGATTGCTCTATCAGAAGCGAAAAAAGAGAAGAGCAAGAAATGAAATACGACGCAATAGCCACACTTACTAATGAGCAATCGCTAGTGTTTGAGTTAGAGGACTATCAAGTTGATGATTTTATGTTTGCCGTTGCTAACGAGCGACCATACAAAGACTCAAGAACAGGTGTAATATCATGGCTGCCACCAAGACATCTACA
>Ga0070717_10000261_pt1 | contig 36061 bp, 29 predicted proteins | sample LARL113metaG_FD_71366 | JGI IMG/M metagenome (GOLD analysis project Ga0070717, IMG submission 71366) | Corn, switchgrass and miscanthus rhizosphere microbial communities from Kellogg Biological Station, Michigan, USA - LAR L11-3 metaG | ecosystem: Host-associated > Plants > Roots > Rhizosphere ...
ATTCCTAAGGGCACATCTGTTATCGACGTGACTGGTCAGCAGGTAGTGACCGATAGGGATGTTCTCGTTCCACCAGATCCTATTATACCAGGTGTTGCTTCTGTGCCTGCACATGCTGTAAAAGTAGGGATAGGCGGTAATATCCGAGCAATGAGCATCAATCAGCCATGCTGCTTCGCTGGAATCGATGTGCTAAACAAGTCAGATTTTAGTGGTGGTGTGGATGACTCCTCTGTGCAACAGAGCGATATCGATAGCGTCGCGAAGCCCCTGGAGACCTCGCTCATGCAGAAAGGACAGAGTGACATTCAGTCGCAGCTCAAGTCAGGCGAACAACTTGTTAATGCCACTCCTCCATGTTCTCCGCCGATAGTCGCCTCGAATCCTGGAGTTGGTACCATCGCCGCAAACTTTACCGTCACTGTCTCGCTGAGATGTTCAGATTCAGCTTATATTCCACAAACAGCCCTCCCCCAGGCGGTGGATATGCTGAAACAAGAGGCCACTCAACAATTTGGTCCCGGCTTTATCCTGGTTGGCAACATCACTACCAAGATCGAGCAGGCAACACCAGGTAAGAATGGAAACGTCAATGTGTCGGTCTTGGCAAGCGGAACATGGAAATACCACTTCACCGCTGCCCAGAAGTTGAACATGGCAAAGCTTATCATGGGAGCAACAATAGGTGAGGCGAAAGCCAGGCTCTTGCAGCAGACAGGAGTCGCAGATGCCTCGATCTCGGTCTCCGGTCCGATCTTTAACCTGGTTGGGAATAGAATCACAGATGACCTCGAGCGTATCACTATCAACGGCTAGTGTTGGCTGTCGAGAGATAGTTCAGGGGAGGTCGCGAGGGGACCAAAGTGACCTTCGCGGTCGCCCTCAAGTGAGTGTTCTACGGAAAATCTGGTTATCGCATTGGTAACCAGTCAGACTCAGAACAAAGGAGGAAAACTATGTCTGAGAATGCTTACAGTTCTGTTACTGGACCCCAGGATATCCCCGACAACCTGAAGGTACCGTCGGGAAATGTCTTGCTCTTGCAAGCATTTGGCAAGGGGACTCAAAAGTACGCCTGTCCCGCTAGTGCTACCTCGAAAGCAACACCGCATGCGATCCTGCTCAAAGACGACAGGGACGAAGGGGATCTTGTCGCTATCCATTTCGGGGGACCCACTTGGGAAGCTTTGGATGGTAGCTCGGTTGTGGGTGATGCCGCGAAGGCGCAGCATTTTAAAGCTCCAGACCCGGATGGCGTTGACTGGTTATTGCTCCCTGCTAAATCGAATGCAGGCAAGGGTTTGTTTAGCCAGGTCACCTACATTCAACGGCTCTTTACGGACGGAGGTCAAGCCCCTGCGGGCGGCTGCGACCAGGCGCACGAACAGTCCGAGGTACTGGTGGAGTATTCTGCGCAGTACTTTTTCTACGGCCCTGCAACCAAACAGCAGTAGCACTGCGGCACTGACGAGGGCGTACTGTTTGTCTGGATAGTAGCTGTATCAACCACCGTAGCCACAATTCAGTAAGCTCTACCAGTGATCATCCTGACCATCAGTGAACTCCACAGCGATCATGATGATCATTGGTAACCTGCGTACATACCATGCTCTTTGGAAATGACTGGTATTTGAGTGCACTTGGGTAAGCGCCCTGCAATCATCTCCCGATCTCTATACCTATCTTGGAGGGATAGATGGATTCACCACTTTCACCAGAACGGGATACTCTCATTGTTGCATCTGAAACCTCCTCCCCTGGCCGCTTACTCGAATCCGGATTTCTCTATGTTCGACAAGGACGCTACGTTGAGGGATTAGCCTTTTTTGCACTTGCCCGCGAAAGACTCTCTCCCGATCAGACTCACCTTGCTGCTGTACTAGATGCATTCATACAGAGTCATAAGACATACTCACAGGCTCAGGAAGAACTGCTTCAAGCGAGCAAGCACTTTGCGAGGGCAGACTCCGAGCAGCAGGTGCGGTTAGCTGCTCTCGAAAACCTTCTGTCAATCTTGCTGGAAGAGACGAATAAGGTAACCCCTAATGTAGACGGACTACAGCACAATGCCAGGAGTAACCGGTTGTTGCATGTACTTCGGCCATCGCCTGAAGACCTCAACAGTAATCTATCGTCAACGCTGTTACCACAAAGAACTGCTGAGGACAGTAGGGGGTATCAACTTTTACCACCATCACCCTATGAAGAGAGTACTATTCTACCCGCCCTTTACATCACCTGCTTTGGACATTTTGAGGTTAAACGGCTAGGTACACCTGTCGTTCTCTGCTCAAATCGCCATGCGCAGACCGTCCTGCGTTATTTGGTAGCTCAAGCGGAACACTGTGCAACAAGTGATACGCTCATGACATTGTTATGGCCGGAAGATGAGCCGGAAGTAGTCCAGCCCAGATTGCACACGACTATCTGTGCCCTGCGCCGCTCACTCAATCATGGCTATAGCTGTGAGCCAGGCGGTGGGTATATTGTAAGCAAAAATCGCACCTACTCTCTCAGCACAACCATCCCGATCCAAACCGATGTAGACCAGTTTCTGCACTATTACCAGGCGGGACGGCAGACAAACGCAGAGAGAGTGGTTCTCTATGAGAAAGCCTGTCACCTGTACAGCGGTCCCTTCTTACCAGAGGATAAATATGCCGACTGGTCATTTCTTCAGCGGGAGCACTTGAGCCGGGTCTACATTGACATGTGTAGAGTGCTTTCCGACTACTATCTGAAGACGAAATGCTATGAAGATGCCGCGAAATGGGCTACAGCGATACTTAAGGTAAACCGTTGCGACGAACAGGCTCATCGACAACTCATCCAGGTCTATGGCGCTCAAGGTCGTCGCCTTGAGGCACTACAACAGTATCAACGCTGCGAGTCCTTACTACGCGAAGAATTGGGAGTGACCCCATTGCCTGAAACAACACAAGTATTTCAGAAGCTCCTCACAGGCGCACCTTTCTTCGCTAATACAGCGAAAATACAGTGAAAATTTAGCGAAAATACAGCCCCTCATGATACTCTTCTTCCAGAGTCAGCTTAGCTAGCATTAGAAAGTAAGGAAATGGCACATCTCGCCCTTCCGTTCGCGTGTTACATTGCACCGTGCAGGCAAAGATGCGATGGACAATGAAGAAGTTTCCATCATCATCTGGTGCTGGCATGACCCACAGACTGATATTACGCAGTTACGACTGGTGCGTGTTGATACAAGTGAAGAGGTACCTCTCAAGGAAGGCGCCTTCCTTGTGCGTATCTCGACAGATGCAAAAACTTCGGTGGTGCGCTGCTTTATTCGCCACATTGCAAGTGGGAGAGAAGCCTATGTGCAAGGTGGTCCAAACCTGCGTGCTTTTGTCAAAAACTGTTTGCTAAGGAGTGGTGAAACTTAAGCAGCCTGGTTTCTGCTCTCTCCAGGAACTGTGCTTGCGGTTACCGGGCCCTACCTGGGCTCGAACATTAAATCAAATCGAGAAGGTCAACTGAAAACGGAGGATTTCTCATGCCAGGCAACCCGAATTCCCCAACTTTTCCGGGAGTTTACATCAAAGAAATCCCCAGTGGTGTGCGTACCATCACTGGGGTGGCTACCTCAATAACCGCTTTCATAGGGCGTACGTTGCGTGGGCCAGACAATCAGCCAGTAACTATCAATAGTTTTAGCGACTATGTACGCCAATTTGGTGGATTATCGCTCGATAGCTCCCTTGGCTATGCTGTGAACGACTTTTTCCTGAATGGCGGTAGCCAGGCTATCATCGTGCGTCTTGTCCAAACAGTGACGCAAGCTGCCGTGGCTGCCGTGGCTGCCGTGGCTGCAACGGCTACTACACCTGCTACACCTGCTACGCCTGCTACACCTGCTTTGACTGCAGCAGCACCTGCTGAGATCGATCTTGCTACTCCTGCAGGTAGTGGAGAAGGTAATATTCTTCCTCTTGTCGCTGCTAGCAAAGGCACTTGGGGAAACAATCTGAGTGCCGCTGTGAATCACCTTACTAAGGGGGCAATTGGAGGAAAGCCTGACCCTGATACGTCGCTTTTCAACCTCACCATCTTTGAAAAAGACCCTGTAACGGGGAGTATAGCCAATGTCGAGAAGTTTCTCAATGTCTCCATCGACGATAAAAATGCTCGCTACGTGCCACGCGTTCTAAAGCAGAGTTCACAGCTTGTACGCGTGAAAAGAAATTCTGACAATACCGATTGGATTGTACCGCCTCAGACACCGTCAGACATATCGGCAGATGATGCCAGTCAATTCAAACCCGCTACTCTGTTCAAAAATGGGTCGGATGGTAGTCCACTGACCGCTGGTCTGTTTACGGATACGAGCAAGCCTAAAAGAGGCATTTTTGCACTTGATAATGCTGATCTTTTCAATATCCTCTGCATTCCCCCTTTCACAGATGACGGTGATGTTGATGTTAGTGTGATGGGGATCGCAGCCGCATACTGTAAAGGTCGTCGTGCGATTCTACTGATCGACCCGCCACTGAGTTGGACTGATCCCGGCCAGGTTCAACTGAATCTTGGGGCTCTTACTAACGAAGTTGGCAGTGATAGTGAAACGAACGCGGCGGTCTTCTTCCCTCGTCTCACCAAAGTCAATCCTTTACGCGAGAATCAGTTAGACACCTTTACCCCTAGTGGCTCTGTGGCTGGCATTTTCGCACGCACTGACGCGCAGCGCGGGGTATGGAAAGCTCCAGCGGGTCTGGATGCAAGCCTGGTGGGCATATCAGCACTGAGTGTGCTCCTAAACGATGACGACAACGGCGAGCTAAATCCGCTAGGTGTCAACTGTCTGCGCACCTTTCCGGCATCCGGTTCGGTCGTCTGGGGTTCGCGCACTCTAGCAGGGAATGATCGTCTCGCCTCCGAATGGAAGTACATCCCCGTCCGTCGCACAGCCCTTTTCATCGAAGAAAGCCTCTACCGCGGCACACAATGGGTCGTCTTCGAGCCCAACGATGAGCCGCTCTGGGCCCAGATCCGCTTAAATGTGGGCGCTTTCATGCACACCCTCTTCGTGAAGGGCGCGTTCCAGGGCAAGACGCCACGCGATGCCTACTTTGTCAAGTGTGACAGTGAGTCTACCACCCAGAACGATATCGACAATGGCATCGTCAACATTATCGTAGGTTTTGCGCCACTCAAACCGGCAGAGTTCGTGATCATCTCGATTCAGCAGATGGCCGGTCAGATTCAGGTATAAAGGGGGGTGCTATGACACAGTTTACTGTGAACGCACAGCGCTTTGATCCGTATAAAAACTTCAAGTTCCGTGTCAAGTGGAACGGCAATTACGTCGCCGGAATCAGCAAGGTGGGTATGCTCAAGCGTACCACCGAAGTCGTCAAGCACCGCGAGGGTGGCGACCCGAGCAGCAGCCGCAAGTCGCCAGGTCGTACCGAGTTCGATGCAATCACCCTGGAACGAGGCGTCACCCACGATCTTGAGTTCGAGCAGTGGGCAAACAAGGTCTGGCACATCAACTCGGGTGTGGAGGTCTCGCTGCAGGATTTTCGCAGGGACATGATTATCGAAGTTTACAACGAGGCCAATCAGAAGGTGCTGGCCTATAATGTGTACCGCTGTTGGGTCTCTGAATATCAGGCTCTGCCCGACCTCGATGCCAATGCCAATGCCGTGGCCATCCAGCATGTCAAGCTGGAGAATGAAGGGTGGGAGCGCGACCTGTCGGTGACTGAGCCGACCGAGCCGACCTTCACTGAACCCCCGGCGTAAACAATGATGCATGCCCTGTCTGCACAAGAGATACTACGCATCTGGGAGATCGGCTCGGGACAACATCCCGTTGACCGTGCTCTGACCATACTGGCAACCGCTTTCCCAGAGCTTCCACGGGAGAGCCTGGTTGCCTTGAGCGTAGGGCAGCGCGATACATACTTGCTCGATGTGCGCAAATACACGTTCGGTACACGGCTGGCCTGCTTCACCGAATGCCTCAAGTGTCGCGAACGGCTGGAGTTCGAACTTGATGTGACCGACATCCAGGTGGAACAGAGCGAGGCTTACCCAGCTCCTCCTGAAGTGTACCGCGCATACACCTCGCAGAGCGAGCGCTATGAGTTGCGCTTTCGTTTGCCTACAAGTTTAGATCTCGCCGCGATTGCTGTATGTTCTGACATCGTCGCGGCTCGTAATCTGTTAGTGCAACGTTGCCTGTTGCAGGTAATGTCCGTCGGTGTGGAGGTGGATGTGAAGGCTGTACCGGAGGCCGTGATCGCCACGCTCGCAACGCAGATGGGCGAGCGCGACCCCCAGGCCGAGGTGCAAATTGACCTGGCCTGTCCCGCGTGTGACTATCGCTGGCCAGTGCTGTTTGATATCGTCGTGTTTCTGTGGAAAGAAATTTGTGTACAGGCGAAGCGTTTACTGCGTGAAATTCATACACTGGCATGGGCCTATGGATGGCGTGAGGCGGATATTCTCTCCCTCAGCCCTGCTCGTCGGCAATTTTACCTGGAGATGGTGACCAATGGCTGACTTTCTCTCGCGCTTAGCAGCAAGAACACTGGGAGTGGCCCCAACGGCTCAGCCGAGCATTGCGCCGATGTTCGCCCAGGAGCGCATGCAGGCCGAACATGACTCTCTTGAGTCGTGGGTGGAAAGTGAGTCACCTGGCGCTTGGGAGCCGCAACCTGTTACCTTCGCGCAGAACGTCAGGCCCCCTCTTGTGCGGCAGGTGCCTCCATCTCTGCCGCTCGTGGCACAACGAGGCCCGTCACCATCGTTACCGGCGCTGCCTTCCGCTGATTCCTATAGCAGTGCAGACGTTAGTAATATTAATGTTAGTAATGTAGATGTGATTGTAGAAACTACCCATCCCCGGCATGCCGTCTTTGCGACTTCATCTGTGGAGCAGGGTGCGTCTGTGCCCTCTCTGCTGGTGACCGGGCGGAATGATGTGGTACCGACCACTGCGGCAGCGCGGGTCATTGCTGAAGAAGGTGGGCTGGCCGTCCCTCTCGAACAACCTCAGCTTATGCACTCAACAGAACATGTCTCCCCGCGCAACCGGCGGCGTGTAACCGGAAGCTCTCCTGCTGTACGCACAGATGAGGCAATGCTGCTCGCAAACCCTCTCGTGTCTCTCCAGAGTATGCCTGGCGATCGACGGGGGGTTCCCATAAAGTCCAGCAATCGCCAGCGCAGGCGTTATACCGCTCTGGCTAACAATAGGCACACTATCAACGCTCTACAAGAAATCCAGGTAGAACAAGACAGCGCCAGGCCACTTGTATCTACCGCGCCCGGTATACAGGCGAGCAATGTAGGGGCCGCACCCAGTGCCCACCAATTCATTGCGCCCTCGCGTGCCAACGCTTCAGACGTACTACCATCTGCGGCTCTCTCACCACGGTCAATCACGGCGGGGGGAGCGCATGCGCAGTCGGCTATTAATAACCAGCAGGTCATAGAAGCCCAGTTGATCGAGCAACCTGCACCGGCACCCACCATTCAGGTGACTATTGGTCGCATAGAGGTACGGGCCACGCCCCCTCCTCCTGCGCCATCTCAGAGCCAGCAACGCTCGACACCGTCGATCATGAGCCTGGATCAATACCTGCAACAACGTTCTAAAGGAGGTGACCGATGAGTAACGCATTGGCCATCGCCGCCGTCACTACCACGCTGCGTAACTTGATCGATAAAGGTTTCCGCGACGATCTGACGTTACCTGGTGGTATTCCGATCACAGCGTTGCCGCCAGATAAGGCACGCGGTACGATCGAGGGCAACCAGGTCAATCTCTTTCTCTATCAAACCACGGTCAATGCCGCCTGGCGCAATATGGACATCCCCAACCAGGTGAGGCAAGGCGAAAGCGGCATGCCGCCGCTCGCCTTGAACCTCTATTATCTGGTGACGGCCTACAGCCAGGAGACACCCGACGATAACGCCATCATCAGCCATCACTTATTGGGACGTGCCATGGGCGTTTTGCACGATCATCCTTTGCTCGGCACCGTTGAGATCGAACAGGCACTCGTGGGCAGCGGCCTGGGTAATCAGATCGAACGTGTACGCATTACCCCTCAGCCGATGTCGTTGGAGGAGATATCGAAGTTGTGGATGGTCTTTCAAACGCAATACCGCATCTCGGCTGCCTATGAAGTCGCGGTTGTGCTGATCGACAGTCGCTTGCCGGTCAGAACCCCGCTGCCGGTGCTCAGGCGCGGACGCGACGGCAAGGGTCCAACTGTGCTGGCAGACATAATACCCTTCCCAACGCTTTTTTCGCTGCGACTGAAGCAACAGCCACTACAGCCACCAATGCAGCCCGGTCCCGTTGCGGTACCAAACATCACTATAACACCTGCGGCTCGCCTGAAGGATACCCTGGTGATCGGTGGGCATCACCTCGATGGTGTCACCGGCCAAAACGCTAGCACGCCCTTCGTGCGCTTCACCAATCAGCGCCTGGGCTTCACGCGGGAAATCTCACCTGATGCGGGAGCGACTGCGGATGAGATCCAGGTCACCCTGCCCGACAACGACCATGTGAACCTGAAAAATCCGAGCAACTTTGCGGCTGGTTTCTATACCCTGGCGGTCGTCTTCCGCGAGAGTAATGCCGGCGTGGCGGACCCACAAGGGATTGTGGTAGGGGAGACCAACGAGCTAGCGTTGTCCCTGGTACCCCAGATCATAAACATCAACCCAACGACGGCACCAAGGGGTGATGTGATTTTCACCATTACCTGTAACCCGGCGGTGCAGCCAGGGCAGCGTGTCTCGCTCCTGTTCAGTGATCAGGAGATTCTCTTCGCGCCCGAACCGCCCATTACATCACCTGTAGAGCAGCTCACGTTTGTGGTGAAAGCTGCCGCTCCAGGTATTTATTATCTACGTCTACGCATGGATGGTATTGACAGCCTGCTGGTTGACCCGGCGGTTGACCCAATAACCACACCACCGGTTTTCGACCCGAATATGCAGGTGACGATTACATGAACGACCTGGATCAGACACGTCTCGACCAATGGCGGAAAAACAACGATGCCTACCTGGAGGCAGCGCTCTCCTGGCTGCGTCTGCGTTTAGAGCAGAAAGCAGGGCCGCTCGCCCCTGCCTCGCCAGCCGCGCTGCCCCCGCGTGGTCGTTTCTTCGAGCGTAGAATGTCCACGCCAGCCAGTTCGTTCGATGCAATCCCTTCGCCCAAACGTATAACCGATGCAGATATTGCTAAAGCCGCCGATGCTATGAAGGCTGCTGAAGCGCCTCAGCCAGCAGGGCCCACGGGCTCTTTGCCTCCACCGGCGCTCATCACGTTGAGCCAGCAACTCGGGCTGTCACATTTTGAGCGCTACATGTTGCTGCTCTGTATCGCCATGGAATTAGACCCCCGCATGGCGACCCTGTGCGCCCGCGTCCATGGCGATGCGAACCGCGCCTATCCCACCTTCGCGCTCGCCCTCTCTGTCTTCGTTGAAGAGCGCAGTTGGGACATCGTATCACCGGAGCGGCCTCTGCGTCATTGGCGCTTGATTGAGATCAACCAGCCGGGCGCGCTGCCCCTGACTACCAGTCCGTTGCGTGCCGATGAGCGCATCGTCAACCATGTGAAAGGACTGCATTACCTTGATGACAGGCTCGCGTCCCTGGCAATGCCGCTCGCGGGCGATGACGGGCTGACAAAGCTGCCCGCCTCACAGCAGGAGATCGTCGATGCAATCGTTGCTCGCTGGCAACAGGCCAGGTCTCTGGCGGCCTTGCCCGTCGTTCAACTGGTAGGGCCAGATGCGCCCGGTAAGCAACTGATAGCCCGTCAGGCCGTTACCGGGCTGGGTTTGCACCTGTACCGTATGCCTATCGAGATGTTGCCAACCCATGCCGCTGACCTGGAAACGTTTGCCCGCCTGTGGCAACGCGAAAGTATCCTCCTGCCGGTGGCCCTCTACCTGGATGCCCAGGAAGCTGATAGCAGCACTGCCGCCGAGGGCCAGGGTGTCACGCCGGCGAACATGGCCTTGACGCGTTTCCTGATGCGCAGTGAAGGATTTTTCTACGTCAGTACGCGTGAGATGTGGCCAAATCTGGGTCGACCTCACGCAGCGCTAGACGTGACCATGCCCACCACGGCGGAGCAGAAGATGACCTGGGCAACATTACTGGGGTCATCGGCGGAAGAGGATACGCCCGGCCTGCTATCCAGCCAATTCAATCTCAACCTGGTCACTATTCAGCAAATAGCACAGGCAGCACTAAGTGCAAAGCCCGCCGATGCACAAGCCTTAACGGACATGCTCTGGGACGCCTGCCGCGTCAGCGCCCGCCCGCGCCTGGACACCCTCGCGCAGCGCCTGGAGCCCAAAGCGACCTGGCAGGACCTGGTCTTGCCCGACGAAGAGACGCAGACCTTGCGCCAGGTTGTGGACCAGGTCAGGCAACGAAATAAGGTCTACCAGGAGTGGGGCTTTGCTGCTAAAATGAACCGGGGCCTGGGCATCAGCGCCTTGTTTGCCGGCGAAAGTGGCACGGGCAAGACCATGGCCGCAGAGGTCATGGCAAACCACCTGCGCCTCAACCTCTATCGCATCGATCTCTCGGCGGTCGTGAGCAAGTACATCGGTGAGACCGAGAAAAATCTGCGCCGTCTCTTCGATGCCGCCGAGTATGGTGGGGCGATCCTCTTCTTTGACGAGGCCGACGCCCTTTTCGGCAAGCGCAGCGAGGTGAAGGATAGCCATGACCGCTACGCCAACATCGAGATCAACTACCTGTTGCAGCGTATGGAGGCCTATCGCGGCCTGGCGATCCTGGCCACGAACATGAAGAGCGCTCTTGATCCCGCCTTCATGCGCCGCCTGCGTTTCATCGTCAACTTCCCATTCCCTGGTCCAGCGGAACGCAAGCGCATGTGGCAGAAAGTGTATCCTGCCGATACACCCACCAACGGTCTGGACTACGACTGGCTGGCCCGCCTGAACCTGACCGGCGGCAGTATCCACAACATTGCTCTCAATGCCGCGTTTCTCGCGGCCCAGGCAGGTTCAAAGGTGACTATGCCACTGCTATTAGAGGCGGCCCGCACCGAACTACGCAAGATCGGACGACCCGTCAATGAAGCTGAACTGCGCTGGCAGGCACTGCAAGGAGCAGGAGTATGAACATCAATGTACATATCGAACGCTTGATCATGGATGGGATACCCATCCCCCACCGGGAACGGCCACTGCTGCAGGCGGCTGTGGAGGCCGAACTGGCCCGCCTGCTTACCAATGAAGGATTAGCTCCTCATTTATTAGAAGGTGGAGCTGTGCCGCGTCTGCAAGGTAGCAATATCCAGCTTGCGCGTGAAGGCGACTCGGGTCAATTAGGATGGCAGATTGCGCAGTCTCTACACATACATAGAGGAGAAGGTTGATGGGTCAATACGATGCAATTCATAAACAGAAAAAGGTCAAAGCTCCATCTTCTCAAATCAAGAGTGATTTGCAACATGCTGCTGTCAAGTCCACGCCAGAGAATACTGTGTCGCCAGTTGTACATGATACGTTAAATTCATCCGGTCAGCCGCTTGATAGCGATACCCGTGCTTTTATGGAACCACGTTTCGAGCACGACTTCAGTCAGGTACGCGTGCATACTGATGCAGAGGCAGCAGAATCAGCGCAAGCAGTGAATGCTCTGGCTTATGCCGTAGGGCGAGATGTAGTATTTGGGGAAGGGCAGTACGCACCGGAGACGAGCGAGGGAAGAGAGTTGTTGGCTCATGAGTTGACACATGTAGTGCAGCAGGCTCACAAAACTGGGGCTAGTGTGAGCAGCATCCAATTAGGCGATGCGAACACTCCGCAGGAACATCAAGCCGCCAGCTTTGGCCATCTTGCCTTATCTACCGATCCCCAAGCGATTTCGGAAAAGGTGACCTCGCTAGAAACCTCACACGCTGTGTTGCAGCGTCAGCCGAATTTGCCGGGGCCACCTCCCTCTCTAGGACAGATCAATTTGTCTATTGACGATAAAGGAAAAGTTGATATAACTGTATCTGGTCCAGAGCAAACACCCATCGTCTCAAAGCCAACTATAGGAATCCGTCGCGATCCGGATGGAAAGTACCATATGTTAGTAGGTGGTAAGGATAAGGTCGTATCTGTGGATCAGATTCCCGATATGCTGCGAGGTGCGCTAGGAGACAAGGGACAACCCGGCACTACACCGCCTTCTGGCACACTATATGTCCCCACCTGTGATCAATTAGGCCGCTTTAAGACCTTTCTGGATTATAAGGTCAGTCAGATTCTGAGTGCAAACCTGTTGCCCTTGACACCTGAGTTATATGATGCACTGATCGAAATTTGTACTCCTAAGCTCCCCAGTGTGCCGGAGTTCAAACTAGAAGCACCGCCCATCCAATTTGGCACAATAGAATCGACGACTCTTGACCATTTTGCTGTTGACGGCAACGAAGTTCCAAGCCGTTTTGACAAGGACCTTACCCATCTGGCAGACCTACTCAAGATTTATAAAGATGCGGAGGTCCACATTGAAGGGCATACCGATAGCACATATACCGCTGAGTACAATCAAGGCCTATCGGAACGCCGAGCACACTCAGTTGAGAAGGCCTTGAGGGATCGAGGAGTTGGAACCCCTTTCATAGTCGAGGGCTTTGGTGAGGAGCGCTTACTCTTCCCCAAGGAACAAAACGAAGAGGAGAAAGCCAGCAACCGACGCGTGGAAATATGGTTCTACACGCCGCCATCCCAGAAAATTGGCGAAGAACTGCAATTACATCCTGAATCTATGACCGCACCTTAGCATTGTGAAAAGTATAGAGGAAATTGATGAGATGAACGTACAACAGAGTACTCAAACAAAAGCTGTACCGCAGCCATCATTCACGCCGGTACAGACCGGGCTCCTACAGCGTAAATGTGCCTGCGGTCAGCATACAGTTGCAGGTGGTGAGTGTGCAGAGTGTCGGCAGAAGCGCGAGGAAACGCTGCAACGGGCTGCTGTGAGTTCTGCTCCTGTGACTACTGTGCCACCTGTTGTGCATGATGCGCTTAATTCTCCTGGTCAACCACTTGATGCTGGCACCAGGGCTTTCATGGAACCACGCTTTGGACATGACTTTAGTCAGGTGCGGGTGCATACTGACGCGAAAGCGGCGGAGTCGGCACAGGCAGTGAATGCGCTGGCATATACTGTTGGGCGAGATATAGTGTTTGGAGAGGGAGAGTATGCGCTAGGAACGGGTAAGGGGAGAAGGTTGATGGCGCATGAGTTGACGCACACTATTCAGCAATCGCAAAGGCAAGTAACGGGCATGTTGATGGCTGATACCTTGCAGGTTAATGACCCAGGTGATAGGCACGAGCAGGAGGCTAACCGTGTGGCTGATGTTGTAACGCAGAATAGAGTGTTTGAACCTAAAGAGCAAACCTGGGGGAAACTCCATAAGGCCCCTGTTCTTCAGCGACAGGCCTCTTCTGTCCTTCCAGCCCCACAACCGAGCAGCCAAACATCTTCATCAACCTCTGGTGCCTGGCAGAACTGTCCTTCTAACAATATCAATGAATTGAATAGCGAGCTTGCTGATGCTGTTAGTTGGGTGGGTCAGGCTATTACTGATCTACAAAATAAAGATAAACCTGCTCGAACCACGGGTGCTCTCAGTCGATATCTATCGACTGATTCGGCAGACATCACTAACACGATTCTTCCTAAACTTCAAGCGATTCTGGCTGATTTCAATCAAGGTCCTTCCAATTTTCGCTGCCAAACGGAGGCAGAATGCATAGCTGTGTTTCCAAAGGGTGCTATCGCCTACTCAGGAGATCCTATCACACTGTGTCCTGGATACCTTGGCCAGGGACCACTTGATCGAAGGACAACATTAATTCATGAAGCTGGACACAACGCAGGGTTAGCGGGTAACGTTATTGAGTGGCAATGGCCTTTCCCTGGTCTAAGCGTAAGTACAAGGCTGGGCAACACCGAGTCGTACGCTGCATTTGTTCGCAGCAACCGCTATCCAGAACTCGCACCTTACCAACAAAGTTTTGGCTCCCAAGTAGGAGTGGGCGCATTATTCTCAGGCTCAACCGCCTCACCTCGATTCCTGGTTACCGCCGAGTTTGACGTAGTATTGGCACAACGCGTCTTTCATTTCCTTGACTTGCACGAGGGAGCGAGGATAGATGTGGACTCTTCAGGGACGTTTATTGGATCACTCTCACTGGGCACTCGTCTATTTAGCCCTACCTCCCTATCGCGTGTCCCTTTCTTTCTGGATTTGAAGGTAGGTGCTGCTCTTGGAGGTGTGGGAGGCACTGGTAGTCAAGACAACTTGTTGTTTGGTCCATCGGGAGAGGTCCGAGTTGGTATTCTCAGCGGCAATTTCGGGGGGAGCATCGGCTACCGCCAAATTTGGAACGTGCTGAAAGACAATTCAGATATTCGTGAGCTAACCGTCAATGGAGAAATCCGCTTCTAGTTGGGGCAGGCAGGAATGATCAGATGAACGCACAACTACAAACTCAGACAAAAGTTGTACCACAGTCATCTTTCACATTGGCGCAAGCAGGAGTCTTGCAACGCCAGTGTGCCTGCGGTCAGCACACCGTTGCCGGTGGTGAGTGTGAAGCATGTCGCCAGCGACGCGAGGGATTGACCCAACAAGCATATGCCGTGCCGCCTATTGTACACACTGTGCTCAGTTCGCCTGGTCAATCTCTTGATACCAATACCCGTGCCTTCATGGAACCCCGCTTCGGCCATGACTTCAGTCAGGTGCGAGTGCATACAGATGCTAGAGCCGCAGAATCAGCGTGGGCGGTGAATGCACTGGCCTATACAGCAGGACAAAGTCTGGTATTTGGGAAAGATCAGTATGCCCCAGGAACAACCGAGGGAAAGAAATTAATAGCACATGAGTTGACGCACGTAGTACAGCAGTCTGGTACGATAGGCCCGTCGTTGGCAAGGTCTACTCGGGTGGCAGATAGTAGCAATGCGGCGGAACGAGAAGCAGAAACGGTAGCAACGCAGGTGCTCAACAGTGATATCATATCGAGTATTCATACAACATCTTCAGCAATACAGCGAGCAGAAGCACCTTATATCAACAAAGTTACTGTAGACCTGTCGGCCCAAAGTGTTTCGCTCACATGGAAGGGTCAGCCACCTGCAAAGCCAGGCAGCGACAGCTTCACCTGTTCGACAGGAAAGGGCTATAGTAATCCTGGAGATGATCCTGGTACCTGTACACGTGATTGCTGTAGTGGAGCAGATGTACAATGTGCGCCTCCCTTTGACAAACCAGGCGCGGTAGGTTCATGCTGCACACCCATTGGTAGCAGTTTTTGGACTGGGAGGCCACGAAGTGTGCATAACGGCTGGAATTACTGGACCCCTGTTGAGCCGTTACATACGGCCATGAATCGAGGTATCGCTCTGCATCAGCACAATGAGGTAGCAGGAAAGGCTATTGGACATGGTTGCATTCGTATGGAAGAGTCCAACGCCGAGCGGATTTTCCGTTACTCTCGTGGGAGAGCTACGAACGTAACGATCAGTGGAAAAGCCACTGTTGAATGCCCAGATGATCGGCAATGTGCTGCCACAACGCAGCCAACACCAGGCAAAAAGGCAGAGCTTCAAATTACTAATCCTGATGCAGAAAATCCTGGCAGTGGGGGCGGTGGTGATGCGGTAGTATCTTTGCCGGTTGCAGGCCAGGAGGAAGAGCTAGTATGAGTACTCATGCCATACTACAAAATAAATCGAAACCAAATTTTATGCCGGTGCCATCACCTATACTCCAGCGCCAGTGTGCCTGTGGGCAACATACCGTTGTCGGTAGCGAGTGCGCCGAGTGCCGCCAGAAGCGCGAGGGAACGATGCAACGTGCGTCTGTGAATACGACTGCTGCGAACGTTGTACCGCAGATTGTGCATGATGTGCTCAGTTCGCCAGGTCAACCGCTTGATACCGATGCCCGTTCTTTCATGGAACCACGCTTCGGTCATGACTTTAGTCAAGTACGAGTACATACGGATGCGAAAGCAGCAGAATCAGCGCGGGCGGTGAATGCTCTGGCTTATACAGTAGGACGGGATGTGGTGTTTGGAGCAGGACAATATACTCCGCAGAAAACTGAAGGTAAGAGATTAACAGCGCACGAATTGGTACATACTATTCAACAAGGATCTGGCTTACAACGAGTACCGGCAACATTAGAAACGAGCAACCCAGAGGATGTGGCAGAGAAGGAAGCCCAGGCTGCCGCAGATGCTGTGGTGCAAGGCCGGTCATTTGCTCCCAGAGCACTTCAAGCTCCGCTGATTGCGCGTGAGCCACCTCCGTCTACTCCGCCAGCGCCGCCAGTAGCAACTTCGGCTGCACCAGCCTCGGCTTCTACTGCTATCAAAACTGTAAAGGTGTGGTTGAATGCATTCATTCCAGACTCTGTGCCTGGCAAAACGAAACCTGCCCCAGGACCTCTTGCGGGCAAAACTATGTTAGATGGCCCAATTTTTTCAGAATGTTATCTTACTGACAATCGATCCTTCGACTCAGATATCCATGCTTCTTCACGAATGCACTCGGAGATTGAGATAGATGTCTCAGGACCATCCGAGACATTTCATTGGCATCATTGTGATGAAACACACGAAGTTAACTGTACCACGGGTGCGGCGGTATGTACAAAATCGGGCCGTACATCGGATATGGCATTTACTGGTTTGCGTGGCTCATCCGCATCTACTATTCAGGTCGATTTGAAAGGTGCGTCGAATAATCCATGTTATAGCGGTTCACCTGATATTGATTATGAAGGAGCGGTTACAATCAATGTTGGTAGTAGAACCGTTGAATTCGATGGGAAGATTGATGAATTCCCGGCGTTCGAAATGTATGCCACTGCGAATGGCGGTGCAGGTGTGACAATGTTCAATACCAGGCCGCTTCCAGGCAAGGACCCCTGGAATCTTATGGGAGCCGCGAACCGGGTACAGACAGGCACGGCAAAGATCTAGGCATTCACAGAAAGGGACGGAAATGATGAACGGACGTATATTGGTGCAGGAGCCTGGAACAGCTAGATTTGCACAAATCTTGACCCCGGCACATCATGGCCTTCTTCAGCGTGCATGTGCCTGCGGTCAGCACACCGTTGCCGGCGGCGAGTGTGCAGCGTGCCGTGAGAAGCGCGAAGGAATGCAACGGGCGGCTGTGAACTCTGCACCTGTGAATGCTATTCCACCGATTGTGCATGATGTGCTCACTTCATCCGGTCAACCCCTTGATGCTGGCACACGAGCGTTTATGGAGCCGCGCTTTGGGCATGATTTCAGTCAAGTACGGGTACATACCGATGCAAGGGCAGCGGAGTCAGCGCGAGCTGTAAACGCGCTGGCTTATACGGTGGGGCGGGATATGGTGTTTGGGGCGGGACAGTATGAACCGAGGGCAAATGAGGGGAAAAGGCTATTAGCACATGAGTTGACGCATGTGGTGCAACAGAAAAGTATTAATGCCAAAGGTCAATTGACAGTTGGTTCTCCTAATGATGATCTTGAGAGAGAAGCAGCAACATCTGCATCCCAAGTGGTACGTGGTAAATATGTGAATATAGGGATGTCTTTGGCTGATTCTGCCGGGAAAACTATTCAACGTGATCTTGCTACACCGCCTCCAGATACACCAGTTCCAGCGCAGCCTGACTTGACAGATGAGCAAATACGTAATGCTATCGTATTCAATCGTGCTCGTTACGATGAACCAAATACCAAGCTGATACAGAATCTTCTCGGTGGGCCTGTTACGGGAGTATGGACAGAAGAAAATATCGTGGCGATAGCAGCAACGCAAGAACAATATGGTCTAGCCAAAGATGGCATGGTAGGGTTTGAGACCTTCCGATTTTTGAATAACGAGGAACGCCAGGAAGGTCTAACAACAAGCACTGCAAATTGTCTCACCTCATTTAGAGTGATTGGACCAGACACGTCAACTTTCGTACGAGATACTCCCACTCAATGTACATTGGGCGGACACTTCCGCACTGCTTCACAATTCTCAAATCGCTGCAACTGTTCACAGTTTCAGTATAGACAGTTCATTCGTGGTCATTTTAGACTCGAACGTGGGGGCGTAGTGACTGATCTTAATGGCATTTTCTCTAGTCTTCCTTCTGGTAACCTAACTCCTGCATTCCAGGAAGATGGAGATACCACAGATTTTCCTGTCAATTACGGGCATCGTGATCAACCAGCAGACGCGGATCCAGAGGATCATTATATTGATGACAGGCTTGCCGACAATCAAGCAAATGGTTGCCGCTATAGGAACGAGGACTCCCCAGATGCAACGCTTACCGACTGTCAACCTGGAGATGTCTACGATGCGGATATTAATTTTAGAGGTGAGATTCAACGCAATGGCCTACCTATTGAAAGTAAGTTTTGGACCGCAGTTCGTGGTAGGTTTGTTGCGCCGTAATTTGAGAATGAGGAAAGAGTAACAAAATTATGAGCAGTTTTCCAGGTTCCCCGCGCCTTCTCAAAGGCGCGATCATCGGGCTCGACCCGTTGAACCCGCTGGCAAGCGTGATCGTCTTCCAGTACAACCCGGATAGCATGACGCGCAAAATCGATGCGCGTACATCAGGCGCTCAAGGGGGTACCGACAAATCGGAGGCCTTTCGTCTGACCGGGCCGCCCAAAGAGACCATCACTATTCACGTCGAGATCGACGCGGCGGACCAGTTGGAGACCGGCGATCCCTTGACGACCGCCGTGGGCATCTACCCGGTGCTCTCCGCCCTGGAGATGCTCCTGTACCCCAAGAGCATCTTCGTCATCGCCAACACGATCCTGGCACAGGTCGGCAACCTGGAGCTCATTCCGCCGGAAGCGCCGCTGACTCTCTTCGTCTGGGGGCCGCAACGTGTGCTACCCGTGCGCCTCACCAGCTTCAGCATCACCGAGGAGGCTTATGATCCTATACTCAATCCCATCCGCGCCAAGGTCGACTTGAGTTTGTACGTGCTGAGCTACGCTGACCTGAAGATCAGCAATCCGGGCTACTCCATCTTCCTGGCGTACCAGATCGTCAAAGAAGCCATGGCGACCAGCAACGTCTTGAACAGCATTCAAAATACCGGCGTCTCATTAAAACTCTTTTGAGGTGTGCAATGTTTCCTGTCACCAGCCGTTATTACGGCATCGCAACCGCCACGTTCGTCACCGCCGATGGTCGCACCGTGACTTACCTGCTGCGCCGCTTCGTGCCTGATCGCACCAATGCTGTGGCGCTGGCCGAGCACGTTGTGGTGCAGGGTGATCGCCTGGATAATGTTACCGCACGTTACCTGGGCGACCCGGAGCAATTCTGGCGCTTGTGCGACGCCAATAACGCCATGCAGCCCGAGGAACTTACGGCTGACTCACGCATCGGTCGTATCGTACGCGTTCCATTGCCACAGGGAGGGTAAACCGACATGCCAGACCCCGGTATACGCCTGCAACTCTTTCTAGGCCCGACGGTACCCGTGCCCGCCCCCTTTGGGGTGGTGGACGCGCTGATGAGCATGGAGGTCACCAATAAAGACCAGGACCGCGACGGCTTTCAAATGGCCTTCAGCCTGGGCAAAGATACATTACTCGACTACAGCCTGCTGTCGAGCGGCATCTTCGACCCGCCCAGCCGCGTCATTATCATGGTCACGATTGGCGTCTTGCCCCAGGTGCTCATCGACGGCATTATCACCACGCACCAGGTGGTACCGAGCAATGAACCGGGAAAGTCCACGCTGCACGTCACCGGCGAGGACATCACGCTGAAGCTCGACCTAGAGCAGAAGAGCGAGACCTTTCCAAATCAGCCCGATTTCCTGATTGTGACCAGGCTGCTCGCCTCGTATGCAACCCTGGGCCTGGTGCCGCAAGTCACACCGACCACCGACGTGCCTATTCAGTTGGACCGTATCCCAACGCAGCAGGGGACCGACCTGGCATATATTCGGCAATTAGCCAGCAACAACGGCTTCGTCTTTTACATAGAACCGACGATCGTTCCCGGTGTGAATACCGCATATTGGGGATTGGATAATCGGCTGGGGCTGCCCCAATCTGCCCTGACGATGAATATGGGGCCGAATACAAACGTGGACTCGTCAATCACTTTCAGTTTCAACGCCCTGGGCCCAGCCGCGCCGGTTGTGTCTATTATCGAGCCCTTGACCAAGGTAGCGATCTCGATCCCATTGCCGAGCAGTCTCCATCCACCATTGGCGAGGAGTGCGACGCCATCGTTGCGCAAGACCATCCTGCGCAATACCGCGAACCTCAACCCGATGCAGGCGGCATTACGTGCAATCGCAACCTCGAGTCAGACCTCGGATTCCGTCACTGCTACAGGGGAGGTCGATGCTGTGCGCTATGGACAGGCCCTGCGTTCCCGCAGACTCGTGGGGGTACGAGGCGTCGGTGATAGTTATGATGGTATTTACTACGTCAAGCAGGTCACGCACCGCATCAAACCGGGCGAGTACAAGCAGAGCTTCACGCTCACCCGTGAGGGGCTTGGCGCGTTAACGCCCCTGGTGGTGCCGTGACCTATCGCGCCGTGATATAGAGGCCCGATTTATCGCGCCCAAAGGAGGAGCAATGAACGGACAGGGACCGCCATTTTATGGCAGATATAGAGGAGTTGTGACCGACAATCGCGATCCGCTCATGTTGGGGCGCATTCGCGCCAAAGTGCTCGACGTGCTTGGTGACCAGGAGAGCGGCTGGGCTCTGCCCAGCGTGCCCTATGCCGGCAGCGGTGTGGGTCTGTTTCTGATCCCACCCACGAATACCTCCGTCTGGATCGAGTTCGAGCACGGCGAGCCGGATTTCCCTGTCTGGGTGGGCTGCTTCTGGGCGCAGGGCGAGCTGCCCGCGACCCCCGCCATTGCCGAAATGAAGGTGCTCAAAACCGATCTCAGCACCATCACCCTGAATGATATACAGGGTGCCGGGGGCATCACCATCGAGACCACGATTGGCACCGGGGCGAAGATCGTGATGAACGTGGAAGGGATCGAGATCAGCAGTGGACTGGGCGATATCAAGCTCAGTACGACGGGCGTCTCCGTCAACAATGGCGCTCTGGAGGTGATGTGATGCCAGGATTTCTCTTACATGAAGGGGCGACGGTCCTCTGTTTGCATGCCGGGCAGGCCCAGCCGACGGTGCCCAACCCACGCGTCACCGTCAGTAACCAGCCGATTGTGACACTTGAGAGCCCGTACGTCGTTGCAGGCTGCACGTTGCCGCCACCTCCTGCCGCCAATGGGCCGTGCGTAACCGCCCAGTTCATCACTGCCGCCACGCGCATTCAGGTGGGAGGGACGCCAGTGTTGTTGCAAGATAGCCAGGCCATCTGCGCTCCCAGCGGCACGCCCTTGAATATTATACTGACGCAGGTGCGCGTAAAGGGAGAATAACTATGAATATCGACTTTCCGTTTCACTTTGACGATCGTGGCCGCTCGGCCTCGGTCGACGATGAGAAACATATCAGGGAGATGATAGAGCAACTTCTCTTCACCAATCCAGGCGAGCGAGTCAATCGGCCCGATTTTGGCAGTGGGCTGGCGCAGTTGATCTTCGGACCCAATAGCCCCGAACTGGCGACGGCCCTACAATTTACCATGCAGGCCACCATCCAGCGCTGGATGGGTGACCTGATCCAATTGCAATCATTGGAGGTCACCAGTGAAGACTCGTCTCTGAGTATCCTTATACAGTACGTTGTGCGAGGCAAAAATCAGCCTCAAGTCGCGCTATTGACACGGGCGGTGTAAGATCATGACAATAACCACCATTTGCCAGGACAAACGCATACGGCGGCGCGAGATACGCAAACGCAACGCGGCGGCGAAAGATAAAGTCTACGCGCTAGACTATGTAGATGTAGGCGATGACTACCGCACACTGACCGTCTACTTTCTGGGCAAGGCGCCGCAAGCACCCAACGCCATACAAAAAGAAAATGTGCGCATCGAGGGTGGACGGCGTATCCGCGACATCACGGTCGTGAGTTTTAACGTGCATCACGAGAGCGGGCCCGAGAGAGACGACTATATGGAGGTGAGGCTCGATAAATTCGGCGACAACACCACATACACCCTGCGCCTCGTCACACAAACGAAGGATCAACACGGCCATATCGTTGAAACGCCCTTTGCAGGCTTCGATAGCCGTTACGCACAGGTAGATTTTACGTTTACGGCAGGATGCAACAACGACCTTGATTGCTTGCCCCAGGATACCTGTCCGCCGCCAGCCCTCGACGAGCCGGATATCTCCTACCTGGCCAAGGATTACGCCAGTTTGCGCCAACTGATCCTGGATCGCCTGGCGCTGGTCATGCCGGATTGGAGCGAGCGCCATGTACCCGACATCGGCATCACCCTCGTGGAGATACTGGCTTATGCCGGCGACTATCTCAGCTACTACCAGGATGCTGTCTCCACCGAGGCTTACCTGGAGACCGCTCGCCAGCGCATCTCCGTGCGTCGTCATGTGCGACTGGTCGATTATGCCATGCACGAAGGGTGTAACGCACGGACGTGGGTCAATGTGAAGGTGGGCGATGATCTTACCGGCAAAACAAATGCGCTCGATCCCAACGGCATCTACTTTATCACCGGTACGAATGATACACTGGGGGTGAGTAGGACTGTACTGACCGATAACGACGTGCAGAGCATTCCTGCCAGCTCCTACGAGGTCTTTGAACCACTCACGAAAAGTTCCATCAACCTTTATAAAGCGCACAATATCATAGACTTTTACACCTGGAATGACAAGGAGTGCTGCCTGCCGCGTGGCGCTACATCAGCAACCCTGAGAGACCACTGGGTGCCGCAGCAGACTTCATCAGAAGGTGCATCGGGGGGAACCACTACCTCCGGCCAGGCGATGCAGCATGCAGAGACTCAGGGTGGTAATAGCGGAACAACCCCACGGCCCCGCAGACTGCACCTGCAGCCGGGTGACTTCCTCATTTTCGAGGAGCGCATCGGCCCCAAAACCGGTCTCCCTGCCGATGCAGACCCCAGGCATCGCCATGTGGTGCGCCTCACCGCGGTTACAAAAGACGTTGACGCGTTATACGACCGCCCGGTGCTTGAGATCGCATGGGGGCAGGAGGATGCCCTGCCATTTCCGCTCTGCCTCTCTGCTATCGGGCAGGCCCCCGATTGCAAGCTCCTTGAAGAGATCAGCATCGCCCGTGGCAATGTTATCCTCGTCGATCACGGTGGGCGGGTCAGCAAGGAGAAGCTATGCGATGGGACGTTGTGTATGGTGGATGAGGAGGAGACGACACCCCTGTGCGAAGGCACAGGTCACCCGGCAGAAAGCGCAACCGTGCCCGCCCCGTTTAATCCCGGCCTGGCAAAAGCTCCACTCACGTTCAGCCAGCCGCTCTCAGGAGGTATCAAGGTCTCCGCAGCGCAACTACTCGTACAGGACCCCCGTAAGGCGCTGCCCCAGATACTGGTCACCGGTACGCGTGAGATCGCGGACAAACCCGTTGAGGAATTGTGGACGCCTCAAAGCGACCTTCTAGGGAGCAACAGCCTGGATCGATACTTTGTGGTGGAAGTGGATAATGACGGCTTTGCCCACCTGCGCTTCGGCGATGGCGACCTCGGCCATATGCCGGAGGTTGGCACAACCTTCACGGCCGCGTATCGTGTGGGTAACGGACCCGTTGGCGACGTAGGTGCTGGCACGATTACGCATATAGTCTTCCGCACGGGCACACCGGTACCAAATGGCGTTACGCTGGAACCGTACAATCCCTTGCCTGCCAGTGGTGGGATAGCGCCCGAACCGCTAGAGGAAGTCAGATTGTTCGCGCCGGGAGCTTTTCGCACGGATCTGCAGCGAGCCATCACCCCCGATGACTACGCCCGCCTGGCCGAGCGCAACCCCTTGGTGCAGCGGGCGGCCGCTCTATTGTCCTGGACCGGTGGTTGGTACGAGGTCGTAGTCGCCATCGATCCTTTGGGAGGAGAGAACGCCTCTCCAGTATTGTTGCGCCAGATTAAGGAGTACTTATTTCGCTACCGCCGTATCGGCCACGATGTGATCGTGATCCCCGCGACCTATGTCCCGCTCAATATCAAGATCACCGTCTGCGTCGACCCCCACTACTTGCGCGGCCATGTCAAAGCAGCCCTGCTTGCCTTGCTCGGCAATCGTGTGTTGCCCAATGGGCAACGCGGCTTCTTTCACCCCGATAACCTGACCTTTGGCCAGGGCATTGCGCTGAGCAAGCTAATCGCCCTTGTGCAGTCAGTGCAGGGCGTGCAGAACGTCAAATTCGACACCTTTGAACGGCTCTTCGATGGGCCGAAACACGAACTACAGAACGAATTTCTGCCCATCGGGCCAATGGAGATTGCCCAGTTGGACAACGACCCGAGTTTTCCTGAGCATGGCAAATTCGTACTAGATATGCGAGGTGGACGATGAACGAAACATGCGGCTGCTGTGAGGGTATTGAAAAAATCACACCGATAGCGATTGCCAACCGGCCAGGTCTGAGCGTATTGGTCTATCGCGTCGGTACCCATGCCAGCTTTCTCGAAACAATGGAGGCTCGTCTATCGAACCTGAGTATCCCTCTGGCGGACCTGGGCATCTCGTCAGGCGCGTCGAATGCAGGGGATCAGCAGCTCTATCCCCTGCGCCTGCTGACTACGCGTGCGCCATACGACCCGGCCATCGCCCTGCTCGATGCCTGGGCCACCGTGGCCGATGTGCTCACCTTTTACCAGGAACGCATCGCCAACGAGGGCTACCTGCGCACGGCCACCGAGCGCCGCTCGATCCTCGAGTTGGCCCGCCTGGTGGGCTACACGCTGCGCCCCGGCGTCTCCGCCAGCGTCTACCTGGCTTATACGATGGAGGTAACTTCCACCCCAACCACCATAGCTATCGGCAACCGTGCGCAGAGCCTGCCCGATCCCGGCCAGCAGCCCCAGCCCTTCGAGACGTCTGACCCACTGTATGCCAGCCCTCAATGGAATAACCTCCAACCACGCCTGACGCGCCCCCAGTTCATCACACAAGGCAAAGCCGATACACCAGGCAACGTCGATACGCAGCGCAATGCCGATATCATTGATACGTTGTACCTTCAGGGCGCGGCGACGGGCCTGAAGCCAAATGATCCCGTCCTGCTCATCTTTACTGATAATACCGATCCTGCCGCCAACCCACCTGGACAATTTGTGCGCTTCGTCGCAGCCGTCGAGCCACAGGCCGCACAGAATCGTACCAAAGTCACGCTGCAGGACGTTGTGACGGTCAATACCCTGTGCAGAGCCATTCTGCAAACCATACAGCACTACCTTGATCTACCGGCGTTTTGTGTTTCTGCCAAAGATCCACTTGCCGACGAGGTAATGACTATTCTGATACCACCACCTGGTGTACAGCCATCGCAATCGCATGACCTCATGTCGGATATAGGCCGTTACTTAAACGACTCATCGGTAGATGTGACGACAGTGACCGATAGGCTCATCCTGGCCCTCAATGGAGGTGGGGGCACACAAGGGTTGCAAGACATACGCGCCCAGGCCAGTGGCGCTGGCGACGCTGGCGACGCGTCAGTCGCGAACTGGCTGGACGGGTTAATCAATGACCTGGAAAAGGTCTTGAACCGGGTGATTGTATCCAAGACTGCTACCGGTATGGCGAAGATGTCTTTCGCTATCGTTCCCGCCTGGAAAACCCGCTTACTCGTTCCCGCTCTACAGGCGTTCGGAAGAAGCCCACGGTCATCAATTGCGCTGGATGGTCCACCGCCAGCGAATAGCGGTCTGGGGCTCAGCCTACCGGGCCTGGTTGCATCTCTCTCGAAACCCGTGTCGCAGCAACCGGCCAACAGCCAGAACCTGGCCCGCTCGGTGCGCCAATCCTTCAGCCCGCAGTCGGATATCCTGCCACAACTGCTGACCACGCTGAATCCCGCGCTGCAGCCCACGTTCTATCCCACGATCTCTAACGCCGTGGTCACCCTACCCTCCGACCTGCAAAGCGCTCTGGCGCTGCGTGTGAAGTCCACGCCTTTCGGCAGCAATGCACCGCTGCGGCCAGTTACGAATGACAAGGGCATCGTGGTGGATCACACCGAGTGGCCGATTGCAGGCACAACTGCCGTCGAAGTGGAACTGCGCTCACCCGTTTCCGAAAAAAATGCCGTGACGAGAATTACCGCATTCTCGAATGCGCTTGCACGGGCAGCGTTTGGGACTCTTCCTGAAGCGCTTATCTCTATCAAACAAAATGAGCAGACGCTGAGTGGCCAGGTGGCGCTTGATAAGCCGAATATCCAGACGGCGATAGGTGGGATACCGGTCAATATCTCTATCATTGTCACTCGCCTTCGTTTCGTCAATGCCTTGTCGGATGTAGAGGCAGTGGATATTTACATCGATGGGCAACAGGTTGCGCAGAATCTCTCCTTCGGCGAAGTCGGCAGGTACGTAGCCATTGAGCCCGGGGTTTATAGTTTGCAAGATACTACAGACTCTAGCAAACATCGCTTGAAGTTCATGAAAGCTGGCTCAACAAAGCCAGAAGATGAAGTGATTTTTACCGGTGACCCTTTGACAATTGAGCTTACTGCTAATACCCTGGTTGCAGCGGGAAAAGACGTAGATAGTAGGAAACTCCAACCTTTGGACGACAATTTATCCCCTACGCAAACTGACCGGGCGCGTTTGCGTTTCGTACATGCCTCGACACTTGGGAATCTCACTGTGAACTTCAGCGGCGAACCCCAGCCGGTACTAGTAGAGATAGGAAGTACTAGCAGTCTGGATATCAAGGCGGGCACATATAGTCTCACTGTGACACCTCAAGGCGATAATAAGGTTCTGCTGACCCTAAGCAACTTCAACCTGGCAGCTGGGAAGATTTACGACATTTTCCTGATTGATGACGGAACGGGTTCATTATCGGCACAATTTGCACAGCCCATCGAGGTGCCAGGCCTTTTCCCTGGCGAACGGTTCAGACTGCTCTTCGCATTTCCACAGCAGAATCGAAAGTTCAAAGTCATAGTAGCTGTGGGAGGTTCTGCGACAGTAGCGCAGCCTGTTCTGCTTATCGTGCAAGTTGCCGATGATGGTGATAGCGATGATGACGACGATAGCCTGGTGCTTACCCAGATGTTCACCAAAGCTCCGCAAACGCAGGTCAATTCAATAGCGGGACGTAATATTGTGATTAATGTAGGCGAGAATAATCTCCCCCTCTCAATCTCAGATGAGTCACTCGAACCAGTACCGCAAGACCAGTGGAACGTTGTGGCCCTGGATGCCAAATTCGACCAGGTGATACCGGGCAGTTGGGTGGTGATTGAACGCCCTGACAAGGGCAAGACCATCATCAGCAGGGTAGTGAGTACACAGCAGGTTGCCAAAGCGGACTATGGCGTCACCGGCAATGTCACGCAGCTCACATTAGATCAGCCATGGCTGGACGACAAGGACGTCTCGCTCGCCACGTTGCGCCAGGTGACCGTTTACGCCCAGAGCGTAGCACAGAACCTGGCAGACGAAACGATCGATCCCGTCAAAGAGGCAGTGTGTGGCGAACAGGTCGAACTGGACGCTGTCTACAACGGCTTGCATACCGGGCGCTGGCTCATCGTCAGCGGTGAGCGCACGGATATTCTGGGCGCGAGCGGCATCCAGGGCGCTGAACTGGTGATGCTGGCTGGTGTCAAGCAGGCAGTCCACCAGGTGCTGGTCAGTGGGTCGGTGGCTACAAGCGATGCGAACACCATAGACCTGCCCGGCGACAAGACCCACACCTTTCTCACGCTCGCGAATGCCCTGGCCTACAGCTACAAGCGGGATACCGTGACCATCTATGGCAACGTTGTGCGAGCCACGCACGGCCAGACCCAAGGCGAAGTGCTCGGCAGTGGAGACGGGAGCAAAATGCTGCAACAGTTCGCACTGCGCCAATCGCCTCTCACCTACCTGTCTGCGCCGACTCCTGCGGGGGCTGCGAGCACACTCAAAGTTTATGTGAACAATATTGAATGGCACGAGGTGGATAGCCTGGCCAGTCTGGGACCGTCCGACCACGAGTTCATCACCCAGACGGATGACGACGCAAAAACGTCCGTCATCTTTGGCAACGGCCAGCATGGCGCACGCCTGCCTACGGGCGTCGAGAACGTCACGGCAACGTATCGTACCGGCATCGGCAAACCCGGCAATGTGCATGCCCGCCAAATAAGTCTGCTCGCAACGCGGCCATTGGGGGTGAAAGGCGTCATCAATCCGCTCCCGGCCAGCGGGGGTGCCGACAAAGAGAGCCGCGACCAGGCACGACGGAATGTGCCCGTAGCCGTGCTGGCCCTGGACCGCCTGGTTTCCGTCCAGGACTACGCTGACTTCGCTCGTACCTATGCCGGTATTGGCAAGGCCAGCGCCCGCGCTATCCCCAATGGTCGTCGTCAACTGGTACATCTCACTATTGCTGGGGCAGATAATATCCCCATTGATATCGATTCTGATCTCTACCGTAATCTCTACCAGGCCTTGCGCCAGTCGGGTGACCCCAATGTGCCTTTGCAAGTAGCCGTCTGCGAGGTCCTGCTGCTGCTCATCCAGGCCAGGGTACACATATTGCCGGATTACCAATGGGAGTTCGTTGAGTCTACTCTGCGTGCGGCTTTGCTGGATGCCTTCAGCTTCGAGCAGCGCGAACTGGGGCAGCCGGTGTTCCAGAGCGAGGTGATCAGCGTCATGCAGGGGGTTGCCGGGGTGGACTATGTTGACCTGGAGATCATGGGGGCGATAGGTCAGAGCACGCTGCTGAGCGCCGTCAGAAAACTGGCAGGGAAGAATCCGCCGGACCCACAGGACCCATCTGAGCCATTTGAGCCATCTGAGACAGAGGCCAATGAACTGCTTGAACTGCTCAATTTGACCGACCACAACGACGTGTTTGTGAACCTGGCTGAGTTTAACCCAACAACGGATGACCCAAATAATATCAATCCGGCCCAGCTCGTGTTCTTGAGCCCGGACGTACCTGATACGCTTATTCTTACGGAGCTAACAGATGCATAAAAATTTTGATCGCCTTTACGAGCTGTTGCCAACCGTCTATCGACAGCGCGATGCAGACCAGCAGTGGCAACTGCGGGCCCTCCTGCGCGTCATCGCGGAACAGGTGAACACCGTCGAGGACGATATCACCCAGCTCTACGAAAACTGGTTTATAGAAACCTGCCAGGATTGGGTGGTTCCTTACATCGGTGATCTCATTGGCTACGAGGTCGTCCACGATGCAGGGGAGCCGGTAGATGTAGCCACCGCCGAGGGGCGACAGCTTGATAAAATCCTGATCCCACGCCGTGATGTTGCCAACACGATCCGTTACCGACGCCGCAAGGGAGCGCTAGCACTGCTCGACCAGTTGGCTCACGATGTGGCTGGCTGGCCTGCGCGAGCCGTGGAGTTCTACACGCTGCTCGCTGTCACCCAAAACATCAATGCCCGCCACCTGGGGCGAGGGAGAACTGTGGACCTGCGCGACGGTGACGATCTCGATCTCCTGGATAGCCCCTTTGAGCGCCTGCCGCATACAGTGGACGTGCGCCGTCCGATCTCACAGCATAGTCGTGGACTCTACAATATCCCCGATGTCGGCGTTTTCGTCTGGCGGCTGAGAACCTACCCGGTGACGTTTACCCAGGCCTATAACGCCGAACGGGCCGGTCCCCAGTTTTTTACCTTCAGTGTGCTGGGAAACGATAGCCCTCTCTATACCTCGGCCATTCCGGAAGCGGAGCCAACGGACAGCGCCGGAGAGCTGAACCTGCCTGTACCCATCCGGCGGCGGCCCCTGCAAGACCATAAGACACGCTACTATGGCGAGGGCAAAAGTCTCCAGATTTGGAAGGGCGTGTCACAGCGCGATTCCGTGACGCACAAACAGGTGATCGATCAGCGCCTGGTTGAGCCGCACGAGATTCAAGTAGCCGATCTGAGCGACTGGAGGTATATACCCGACCGCGAGCACATAGCAGTCGACCCGGTACTGGGACGTATCGCCTTTCCGCCCGACCGCTTGCCCAAAGGTGTCTGGGTCTCCTACTACTATGGCTTCAGTGCTGACATCGGAGGCGGTGCATACAATCGGCCCATCCTGCAACCTGCCCAGTTTTCGCCTTACCAGGTGGGCGAAGGCGCTAACCTGTTCCCCAGTATTCAGAGTGCATTAGATCAGTGGAAGAAAGACAAGCAGGATGCTGCCCAGAAGTTGGAGGGCAGTGAGAGCGACGAGGAAGGCGAGAGTAAAAGTAAGGAGCGAAGGGAGCGCATGAAGGCCGAGAATCCGCGTCTCCTCCATGCCGTCATTGAGATTACCGATAACGGAGTGTACACGGAACCGCTCAATATTGCGTTAGAAGAGCACGAAAGCCTGCAAATCCGTGCGGCTAACTACGCACGCCCCATCATTCGCCTCCTGGATTGGAGGACGAACCGTCCCGATTCGTTGAATGTGTCGGGCGAGTCCGGCAGTCGCTTTACCCTGGACGGCCTGCTCATCACCGGGCGCGGCGTCCAGGTGGATGGCAATCTTGCCGAAGTCTCTATCCGTCACTGCACCCTGGTACCCGGTTGGGAACTGAATAGCGATTGCACACCACATCGCCCGGCTGGAGCGAGCCTGGAGTTGTTCAACACCTCCTCGCTCGTCGTCATCGAGCACAGTATTATTGGCTCCATCGAGGTCAACCAGGATGAGGCACGCATGGACCCGGTACGTATCCGTATCAGCGACAGTGTTCTGGATGCCACAAGTCCTACGCTCGAGGCACTGCATGGACCCGGTTGTCCTGTCGCGCCCGCCGTGCTCACGTTTGTGCGCACGACCGTTTTCGGGCTGGTGAAGGTGCATGCCATTGACCTGGCCGAGAATAGCATCTTTTACGGGCCGATCACCGTTGCCCGGCGGCAGGAGGGCTGCGTGCGCTTCTGCTACGTCATGCCCGGTTCGCGTACCCCGCGCCGCTATAACTGCCAGCCCGACCTGGTGGAGCAGGCAGTGGACGAGGATACCAGCATCACCGACAAGGATGGTGCCAAGGAACGAGAGGATGATCGCGTACGACCTCTGTTCAACAGTACCCGCTATGGAGCACCTACCTACTGTCAACTCGCCGATGCCTGCGCCAGCGAAATCAAAGGTGGGGCAGATGACGAGTCCGAGATGGGTGTTTTCCACGATTTGTTTCAACCGCAGCGAGCCGCAAATCTGCGTGCTCGCCTCGACGAATATACGCCCGCCAGTATGGAAGCAGGCATCATCTACGTTAGCTAACTAGCCAGGAGAAAAACATGAATGGCGATTTCAAAGGGGATTTTACCCGCGACACATTTTCCAGCCTCAATCACTACTCCCGTGTGCTGATGCAGCAAGGGCGCGTGCAGCTCGACGCCGACTGGAACGAACAGATAGACATTCTCTTGTACTATCTGCGGACACTGACGCGAGACCTGGTTGGCCAGCGTGCCGTACGGGGCGATGGTTTCCTGGTTGCCCCATATGTATCTGCACAGGCTACTACAGCGACCAGGGCCAGAACGAGAGGAGCCAGGGCCAGCAGAACTGATTTAGCATCTTCCACGCCCGATATCTCCATCGCCAGGGGCCATTATTACGTCGATGGCATCCTGGTCGAGAATGATAGCGATTTTCCCTATCCATTTAATATAGATGACGCGCAGCGACAGAAAGATCCAACGCTCCTCGTCTATCTGGACGTGTGGGAGCGTCAGGTTACCTACATCGAGAATAAATATATCCGCGAGGTCGCGCTGGGCACACTGGGACCAGATACGGCTACACGAGGCGTGGTAGTAAGGCAGGTGAGAACTACAAGTAATATGCCAGACGGTAAAGGCGGCTCTGTAGCAATACCAAATCCTCCACCTCCTGACGTGCCTAAACAGTCCCCAGACCTGCATAAACAGTTCATCCAAAATATTGACGACAACTGGCTTAAAACATGGATACCGATGTTAGAGTCTCCCAATCGTGGTTCCCTCAAAGCCAAGGGTAGAGAAGCCTCCAAGCAAGACACCACCCCATGCATCATCTCGCCCGAGTCACGTTATCGCGGCGCGGAGAATCAGCTCTATCGCGTGGAGGTCCACGACGGGGGAGCTGCTGATGGAACGGCAACCTTCAAATGGTCGCGTGAGAATGGTGCCGTCGTTTTCCCTATTAGCAAACTGGCCGGAAAAGTGGTCACATTGGATACCCTGGGACATGACAAACGCTTCGGGTTGAAGCCCGATGCCTGGGTGGAGATCGTGGATGATGACTATGTGCTGCAAGACAGCCCAAATCCCCTACTACAGATCGATACAATCGATACCGTCAATATGCAGGTGACCTTAAAAGATGCACCGGCTACTACTGTTGGACAATACCAGGATAAACATCCTTTCTTGCGCCGCTGGGACCAGCACGCGGGAGAACATATCGACGGCAGCGAGGTAACGCTCACTGAAGGTGCCATAGTGATCCAGGAGAGCAGTGAAGACACGAATTGGATCACCTTGGAAGACAATGTGCAAATCCAGTTCCAGGCACCTGCTAAAACGGATCCAGCCAACACCTATCGCAGTGGTGACTACTGGCTGATACCCGCTCGTACCATCACCGGCGATGTGGAGTGGCCCACTGACAGCAAGGGCGATCCCCTGGCTCAAGGGCCGCATGGTGTGGAGCATCACTACGCGCCACTCGCGCTGATCTCTCTCCAGAACGGCAAGGTCGATCCCAAAGGAGTGGGCGTATGCGATCTCAGGCGTAAGCTGATAACGCTGTGGGACGGTCCGGCTGGTTGTCCTGCTCCGACAAAATAGTGACCAGAGTTCAGAAAGGGCGCTTCACTTCCAAGGCCAAGGACGACCTGTGGAGTGAGTACTTTGATAAGTTGCGGTGCTTGCCGAGGCAGGTAATTCAGCATGATTAGTAGTACGCATCCTACATTATCAGGGTATGAATGTTGAGCATAAGGAGGAAAAATGGAAATCGTTCATCTCTTTGAAACGACCATTGCAATGCGCGAGCGGGGACCTGTCGTAAAGTTCCTCGTCTTACCAAAAAATACCATCACCACGGAAAACTTCCTTTAGAAAACCCCGCCCAGGTATCGCAAACATTTGGACTGAGTTTCTTCAGGCAATGCCCTCTCCGTCTTTCCTTCCACAGATTATCACATCAATGATCTTGGAGGAAGATGCCACTGCTGTGTTAGAGCAATTGAAGAGGCTACTCGCAACTTCTCCGAGTATAGTGGGTGGCATACTACAAGGAACTGGGATTCAAGATCCAGAGGGGAAGATAAAGGCGCTTGAAGAGAGGATAAAGGCGCTCGAGAAGAGGGCTGAAATGCCGTCTCGGGAAGCCTTGATCACTAGCTTATCTGATATACAGAGCTTTGCAGAGCACATCGCTTTCCAAAAGATGGTTCCTGTCGAGGAATCTCCATTGACCTCAGTCAGAGGCATTGGCAAGTATACCCATATCAGCTCAAATAGCTCTGATGGCAGTCACAGGAAATCCAGTCCTGCTTGTGCTCACCACTATTACTATCATACTGCTCGCGGTGGCTAAAGGCGCAGGCAAAGTGGTCGAGACCGCAGGCGAAGGATTCGCAGAGGTCGTCAAAGACTGCATTCACAAAAGTTTTATGGTAGAAATGGCACAGAAGAAGGCGACAAACGTATCAAGGCTATGGAAGAGCGCCTTAAAAAGCTGGAGGCGGGTTCCAATCCGAAGAGTTGAATGGAAAAATTACCGGAGATGAATAATCGCCTTGATAAACTTGAAGAACTCCTCAAGAAGCTGGAAGAAACTCGGTCAGGAGAGGATGCTGTCTAGCAAAACGGCTATATAGAGCCGCTGATGCGAACGATCGAAGAGAAAGCCATTCATCTTATGACAGCAAAGTTGACAGCTAAACCGGCGGACAACAGTAAATAACCACACACCCTGGGGGACAACAACACCAGGAAATAAGGACAGGGAGGACGTTGGTAAACAACCACAAACAAGCTCTAGCGAGTCCCCCCCTTCGGCACTAATGAACAACTGCTTAAAATAATTTTCAATGTTCATCGAACTGATGAAGAGTTTTGAAATAGTTCATTTAATCAAACTTTTGTCCTGTTGAGATTGTCGAGGCAACTGATGTTGACAGTTTATTTGTAGTTTTTCGCTTGTAAGTATCTGAACTAGCCGATCAAAGACGCATAATGAAGACCACATGCTTTGATCATGACAGCACAAGAGAAGCGCTATCAGCTCGATCAAGCGAGCACTGATAGTAAGAGACAGGCCCATAATGATGTATTACAGGCATCACTGATTGTTTGTGCGGTGAGTATGAGTCTATTAAGCCAATCTACTCACGAAGATTTAATATTGTATTTTATCCATTTAGATTCTCACCATAAACTTTAAATCTTGCGACACTTCATTTTATGAGATATAATGTTTCAAGGTTGAGTTTTGATGCTTTTTGATGGAGAGATGAATGCTCTCATTAAACAAGCAGCTCGTGACCTGATTTACTCTATGAGTAATGTGATCACAAAGATATGTCGAGGTCTATTCAGTACTGATATGGTTAGACCTGATAGAAGCTGTCGCTCAGAGTAATTTCTCTCATTTTATTCTTATCATTTTGAGGAATGCTAAGGCCACGTTATTCACTGTCTGCGTATCTAATTGGCATGCAAGGGTTATTGCCTCAATAGTGAAAGTGGGTGTCTCCACTTTAGGCTTCTACCCCTTAAATAAGGGAATCTCTTTAGGAGAGCCGAAGCAAAATATTACTTTCGTGTACTTGACATATATAGCAAGTCAGTGGAGACGGATATGACCGACGAAAAGATCATTTACCTCGGCCCAGAAGAAGAGCTGACGAGTGTACGTGAGCGCCTGGAGAAGACTAATGCCGGGCGCATAACGCTTGTCATCCCACCACAGCCGCAGTTACACAGCCTCGTGGAGTGGCGAGTGCTGCATGCTCGCATGCGGGAACTGGGTAAAGATGTGCTGGTTATCAGCCCAGAGCGCCAGATTCGAGCGGTAGCCAAGGCGGCTGGATTTAGAGCTGCAGACTCATTGGAGTCTCCTCCCTCTGCCAGGACACGCCCCAGCAGTCATCCGAGCCGCAGCGGCACAGGTGGAAAAACGCCTCAACGCTCACGGAACTTGCCGGGTAGGGGAAGCCCGGAAAATCGCGCGCAACGACAACACCAGCAGCCGAACCCACCGCGTGTGGCGACCGATGACCGGCAACAAATGCAACAAACGCAGCGCGAGACGAGTAGCGGGTCTGAGACGGGTGCTGCTTCATCCACCTATGGTAGACAGGACGCGCAATTTCGTTCACCCAAGGATTTGCACATCGATACGTCTCCCTCCATACGTCCACGCGTGCCTGGGCAAGTAGACGATGAACTGGACACACTGACGGCAGATTTCTATCGTGCGCAGAGCATCCACGAGGCGGCGCAGGGTATGGATGCTGGCACTGTGTCCCCGGCTGCTGGAACACGGGAGCCATCGAGCGGTATACCCAGGCAAGAGAGCAAGACATCACTGCCGGCGGGGAACGAGCATGACCCATTTGCATACATGGAAGATCTTCAGCCTCCCTCTCTGCCGGAGCAGCGCGGTTCCACCCGTATAGAAGATATCGAATCAGGAATATCCGATATTGCGGATGTCCCCACCGACGAGTTCGAACACCAAATTGAGGACATGGGCGACGAAGGGGCGGTCGCTTTGCAGCAGGATTTCTCGCCTCATCCATGGTCCGAACCAGCAGTGGAAGAACCGGGCAGAGTGGAGATGCCGCGAGGTTATGGTACTCCTCCACGCAATAGCCGTATGGGGAAGCTGCCGCTTCAGGATATCGACGACGAAGAAAAACTGCCG